>Ga0213825_1000524_pt1 | contig 27870 bp, 25 predicted proteins | sample MC6MC0900MG_FD_179896 | JGI IMG/M metagenome (GOLD analysis project Ga0213825, IMG submission 179896) | Enriched soil aggregate microbial communities from Iowa State University, Ames, United States - MC6-MC0900-MG | ecosystem: Environmental > Terrestrial > Soil > Unclassified | place: USA: Iowa... | reverse complement strand
TATTATGTATAATTGTAATGGTTTTAGTAAACTAAAAGTTTCGTTAAAGTAAACTTCATATTTCAAAAGTTTATGATTGCTAAACTTCTTCTAGGAGGGAAAAGATGCAAATAGGAGCAAAAATTAAAGCGCTTCGTTTAAAAAAAGGTCTTACCCAAGAGGAACTTGGAGAACGTACAGATTTAAGTAAGGGGTATATTTCACAATTAGAACGTGATCTTAATTCTCCTTCCATTGAAACGCTATTTTCAATATTAGAGGTTTTAGGGTCAACACCAAAGGAATTTTTCGATGATGAAGCACCTGAACAAAAGGTTGTATATACAGAAGAAGATCAATCCACTTATACGGACGAAGAAAAAAAATATGAAATCCAATGGCTTATTCCGACATCAAACGAAAAAGAGATGGAGCCAATATTCTTGACACTTGCTGCTGATGGCGAGTTCAAACAGTTTGAGCCATCGCTCTCAGAAACATTTATTTATGTTGTGAAAGGGCGCATTCGACTCGTTTTGGGGAATGAACAGTATATAGCAAGCGAAGGCAATGCTCTCTATTTTGATGCGGCAGATCATCACCAAATTTTTAACGCACATGCTGCAGAAACAAAAATTTTACTTGTCGCAACGGATTCATATTTATAGCTTAAGGAGGCGCATCTATGACAACGAATTCAATTATCCGCTTTGAAAATGTTTCAAAGTCCTATAATGACGGCACGGTCGTCTTAAAAAACATTAACTTGGAGCTAGAAAAAGGGAAATTCTACACATTACTAGGTCCTTCTGGTTGTGGTAAAACAACAATTTTACGTATTATTGCTGGTTTTACAGAACCGACAACAGGAGATATCTATTTTCACGATAAAAAAATCAACTTAGTGCCAGCAAATGAGCGCCAAGTAAACACAGTTTTTCAGGATTATGCGCTGTTTCCTCATCTAAATGTTTTTGAAAATGTCGCATTTGGACTTCGCATAAAAAAACTTCCTGAAAGTGAAATTAAAGATCGCGTTGCTGAGGCATTAAAATTCGTAAACCTAGCAGGCTATGGCAATCGTGAAATTTCTGAGATGTCTGGTGGTCAACGACAACGTGTTGCTATTGCTCGTGCGATTGTCAATGATCCTGAAGTAATTTTACTAGATGAGCCTCTTTCTGCATTAGATTTAAAGCTACGTACAGAAATGCAGTATGAGCTACGAGAATTACAGCAACGACTTGGGAAAACATTTGTGTTTGTTACACATGACCAAGAAGAGGCGCTTGCCATGAGTGATGAAATATTTGTCTTAAGCGAAGGTGAAATTCAACAATCAGGTACACCAGTAGATATTTATGATGAGCCAATTAACCGCTTCGTTGCTGATTTTATTGGAGAATCAAATATTGTTCCTGGCGTCATGATTGAAGATTTTAAAGTAGAATTTGCCGGTAAAGTTTTTGAATGTGTCGACCAAGGGATGAAGCCAAACGAAAAAATTGATATTGTCATTCGCCCAGAGGATTTAGAAATGACAACAATCGAAAAAGGCAAACTTGTTGTAAAAGTTGATACTCAATTGTTCCGCGGGGTGCATTATGAATTATCCACGTACGACAAAGAAGGAAATGAGTGGCTCGTGCATTCATTGAAAAAAGCGGAAGTAGGGACAGAAATTGGCTTAGACTTTGATCCAGAAGCCATTCATGTTATGCGTTTAAATGAGACAGAAGAAGAGTTCGATAAACGTTTAGAAGCGTATGGAGACGACGAAGATGCAAACTAAGACATCTAAATCAGCTTTATTTCCATATGTTTTATGGATTGCATTGTTTGTTATCGCCCCGATTGCACTTGTTGTTTACTATTCCCTACTAGATATACATGGCAATTTCACGCTCGATAACTATAAAGCGTTCTTTACTTCTGTTTATTTAAAAATGACATTAAGCTCATTCTGGTATGCGTTTTTAATTACGTTCTTTACATTACTTATTTCGTATCCAACAGCCTATTTTTTAACTAAAACAAAACATAAGCAGCTTTGGCTTTTACTAATTATTATTCCTTCTTGGATTAATCTTTTGTTAAAAACATATGCTTTTATCGGGATTTTCGGCTTGTACGGCCCGATCAATGCATTTATCAAAGTGTTTGGTTTTGATCCGAAGCAAATGTTATTTACTGACATTAGTTTTGTGTTTGTATCCGTTTATATTTTTATTCCATTTATGATTTTACCGATTTTCAACTCATTAGATCGTTTAAATCCAACTCTTGTCTACGCGGCACGTGATTTAGGAGCATCTGCCTTTACTACATTCCGTCGCGTTGTGTTGCCTCTAACAATGGACGGTGTAAAATCAGGTATTCAAGTTGTATTTATCCCTGCATTATCACTCTTCATGATTACTCGTTTAATTGCAGGAAACCGTGTCATTACACTTGGTACAGCTATTGAACAACAATTCCTTGTTACCCAAAACTGGGGAATGGGTTCAACAATTGCCGTTTTCTTAATTTTATTCATGGTAATTATTATGTTAATTACGGGGCAAAAGGATAAAGGAGGTCGCGTACGATGAAAAAACTATCAGCATCAGCAAAAGTGTATTTAGCGATTGTTTTTATCGTCTTGTATGCACCTATCTTCTATTTAATCTTTTATTCATTTAATAGTGGCGGATCAATGAATAATTTTGAGTCCTTTACGTTAGAACATTATAAAGCTGTCTTTGAGGATTCTCGTCTACTCGTTATTCTAATTAATACAGTGATTGTGGCATTACTTTCGGCATTGATCTCTACAATCATTGGGACGCTAGGAGCCATTGGCATTGTCACTGTTAAGAATTCAAGAATGCGTAATACATTACTTTCTTTAAACAATGTATTAATTGTTAGCCCAGACGTCATTATTGGTGCAAGCTTTTTAATTTTATTTACAATGATTGGTGTTAAACTAGGCTTTGCTTCTGTGTTATTAGCACATGTAGCATTTAGTGTTCCAATTGTTGTATTGATGGTCTTACCTAAACTGTTAGAAATGAATAAATCATTAATCGACGCTGCATTAGATTTAGGGGCGACGAAAAAAGATGTCATGATGCGTGTTATTTTACCGTATATTAAGCCTGGTATTTTTGCAGGGTTCTTCCTTGCCTTAACGTATTCTCTAGATGATTTCGCGGTAACGTTTTTCGTGACAGGTAACGGTTTCAGCACATTATCTGTTGAAATTTACTCTATGGCTCGCGCCGGCATTTCCTTAACTATTAATGCACTTTCTGGTTTAGTATTCTTTGTTACGGTGATCGTCGTAATTGGCTATTATTTCATCACAAGCCGCACTAGTAAAAGAACGGAGGGCCAACAATGAAGCAATTAATTCAAGCTACTATCGCTATACTTGTCGTTTCCGCCCTTTTATTTTACGCTGCTGATGCCTTGAGTGCTGGTGGTGGAAAAAGTGGGAAAAATACATTAACGATCTTTAACTGGGGAGAATATATTGATCCTGATTTGCTAAAGCAATTTGAAAAAGAAACAGGTATTCATGTCATTTACGAGACGTTTGATTCCAATGAAGCGATGATGACAAAAATTAAACAAGGTGGTACGGCTTACGATATTGCAATACCTTCTGAATATATGATTGAAAAAATGAAGGAAGAAAACTTACTTATTCCTTTAGATAAAACAAAAATCCCGAATATAAAAAATATCGATCCTTATTTTTTAGACTTACCATTTGATGAAGACAACACATATTCCGTACCATATTTCTGGGGCACAGTTGGCGTTGTCTATAATCCTAAGCTTGTTGGCAATCTGGACTTCTCATCTTGGGATGACTTATGGGACCCTTCGTTAAAACGTAAAGTCTTTTTAGTAGACGGCGCACGTGAGGTAATCGGTATGGGCTTAAACAATCTTGGTTACTCACTTAACACTTTAAATGACCATGAGCTACGTGAAGCTACTGATAAACTCATTACGTTAGCACCAAATGTCAAAGCCATTATCGGGGATGAAATTACACCGCTAATGATTAAAAATGAAGCAGTTGTGGCACTCACTTGGTCTGGTCAAGCAGCTGACATGATGTCCGAGAACGAAGAGCTAAACTTTGCTGTACCAGAAGAAGGTTCGAACTTATGGTTTGATAATATGGTCATTCCAAAAACTTCGAAAAATATAGATGGTGCACATGCCTTCATTAACTTTATGCTGAAAGCCGAAACAGGCGCTAAAAATGCTGATTTCGTAGGCTACTCTACTCCAAATATTGCAGCAATGAAATTAATGGATCCGGAAGTTGTATCTGATGAGCGTTTCTATCCTTCTGAAGAACAACGTAAAACATTAGAAGTTTATAAAAACTTAGGCCCTGATTACTTAGGCAAATACAATGAGCTGTTCTTAGAATTTAAAATGAGTATTCGATAACCTCTATCAATTATGCCTCGGCATAATTGCGTCAGGAATCGACTTTGTGCTTAGGCCTGCACGAGGGCCGACACGATGTCGGTCATTTCGGTAAAGCCACAGGACGTGGCGTTTTTACCGATGCAAGTCAGTGTTAAAGCTGTTCTCACGTTACTAACGTCGAGAACAGCTTTTTGCTAGTTTAGATGAAAATAAATGCCCGACAGTCTTGCCGTAAAGTTCGCTATTCCCCCATCAGTGTTTGCTTCAAGGCTTGGCAGTCAGTTGACTTTGAACGTTCAGGAAGCTACAAATACCTCCCAAGGCTAAAGCAGTGAGGGTGATCAGTAGCCAATTCCCTTATTTCAGACTTCTAGTCAATAGCAAAGGTACAAGCCTTGTGGTAGACTGTAGTATATTTGATTAAAGAAGGGGGTATTCGATGACCCAGCAGAAGTCCAATAAGGCGGCTTTGTATATTTTAATGTTTAATATGTTTATCGCAATGGGGAGTATTGGAATTATTATTCCTGTAATGCCTGAGTATTTAAAACTATTTGGTGCCGCCGGACAAATTCTTGGCATGTTGATTGCAACGTTCGCCTTGGCTCAATTCGTATTTTCTCCAATTGCTGGGAATCTTTCGGATCAATATGGACGGAAAAATCTCATTATTTTCGGTCTTATAGTTACAGGACTTGCCCAAATTGGTTTCGGGCTTTCTACAGATGTGTGGATGCTCTTCTTGGCACGCTTTTTAGGTGGCGTTGGCTCTGCATTTGTTGCCCCACCTATCATGGCTTTTGTGGCAGATGTTACAACGTATGAAGAACGTGGTAAAGGAATGGGCATGCTAGGTGCATCAATGTCTCTAGGCTTTATGATTGGACCAGGTATCGGTGGATTCCTATCAAAAGTTAGTTTACATTTCCCATTCTATACTGCTGGAGTTGCAGCGATCTTAGCAGCTATTTTATCGTTGTTTTTATTACCTTCCAAGAAACCAAATACAGCGCAAAAAATGCAGAAGCAAGACAACCTTGCAAAGCAAATGGTTCGTTCAGTTCAAATGCCTTACTTTGTAATGCTCGTTATCATGCTTGTATTCTCATTCGGAATTGCTAACTTCCAAACAACATTATCGTTATTTGTTACAGAAAAGTTCAATTACACACCTACTGATATCGCTATTATCTTAGTTGTAGGTGGTGCTTTTGGTGTTGTTGTACAAATGTTTGTGATTACACCACTGTTTAATCGCTTCGGCGAAATGAAAGTAGTGTTAGTCAATTTATTTATTGCCGCCGTATCAATTTTCTTAATTTTGTTTGTGTCTGGCTTTGCGCTTATTTTAGTTGTAGCGACAATCTTCTCTACAGCTACGACATTGATTCGCCCAGCTGTCAACACATTGATTTCGAAGCTTGCTGAGACGGAACAAGGCTTTGCGGCTGGTCTGAACAATGCATATATGAGCCTTGGTAATATGATTGGTCCTGCATTAGCAGGTATATTATTCGATTGGAATATGAACAGTCCTTATATTTTCGGAGCTATTATTTTAATGGCTTGCTTCTTCCTTGCCCTTATTTGGACGATGAAAAAAGCACCACACCTGTTGCATCCTGATACAAAATAGGCAGAAAAATCATTGACTATTTTTGGTAGCATGCTACATTATTATGTAATAAGATAGAATTAAATTAAATTTTTTTATTACCACTAGGGGAGTCTTTAAAAGGCTGAGACGTATATTATCATATACGGACCCTTTGAACCTGATCTAGTTCACACTAGCGGAGGGAAGTGGCGACACTTGCTTTTTAATATGTAAATGCAAGGCCGCTTCCTATTGTTTTTTAGGAAGCGGCTTTTTTTGTAAGTTTACTTTAAGAATGCTCGCCAATCTAGCAACATTATTTCCAAGGTTACCGGTGGGACTCATGGTTTTAGCGGCGCTGTTCTCTTGGTTACCGGCGCATCTCGCGGTTTTAGCGGCGCTGTTCTCTTGGTTACCGGCGCATCTCGCGGTTTTAGCGGCGCTGTTCTCGGTTTTACCGGCGGAACTTCAAATTTACCGGTATTAACAATTAAATTCATATTTCAAAGGAGTAGAAATTATGTCAATCCGAAAATTAACAATCATGGCCTTATTAGTAGCAATTGCCGTAGCAGGTTCTACCTTCGTTTCAATACCAACTGGAATTGCGCGTGCCTATCCTGTACAGCATGCCATTAATGTCATTGGCGCTATCATTCTTGGACCAGTGCCAACCGTTATGGTCGCCTTTATCACAGCAATTATTCGTATTCTAGCAGGCACAGGCTCATTATTAGCCATACCTGGCAGCGTCATTGGTGCTTTGTGTGCAGCTCTTGCCTATAAATACAGCGGCAAGATGTGGCTAGCAGGTGTCGGTGAAATGTTTGGGACAGGGATCATTGCCTCACTCATTGCAGTGCCCTACACACATTTATTAATGGGGACATCCGTGGCAGCATTATTTTTTATGCCAGCCTTTCTAACATCAAGTACGATTGGTGCTATCTTAGGCCTTGTCGTAGCTAGCAATTTGCGTAAGACTATATTTGTAACTAACCTTAACACTCTGCTTAAATAATATTTATGGCAATTTAAAAACGTTACTTCCTTAATGGCAATTAATTAAGAAAGTAACGTTTTAATCTAACTAAATTCACCCATACTTTAACGGCAATCCCATTTCATGAGCAATTAATAGAAAGTCTTTTTTGCTTATTTCAAAATGACCAAATCTGAATTTATAACCATATTTCGATTTATCTTCTACAAATTCTAAATAATCTAAGATCCTTTTTATCGGTACAGACTTTGCATCTTTATAAAAGTCTATATCTCTTCTAAAAGGAATAAAATTTTCTGTCATTTGGAACTCGTATATTCGCTCGTCTTTTATTCTTCCAATTGCGGTAAAGGCTCTTACAGGTTCATTACCATCTAAACTGTTTTTAGGAGAATAATATATAATCCAGTCTCCTTTTTTCATTCGTTTCAAAGGTCTTTCTTTACCATGACACAACTGGCCGAATCCTCCCTCAACCCCTTTTTGCACATGATTAAGAGATACCACGCCAATCCAATATTTCGGTTCTCTTTCAGTCGTAGGATATAGTGACATAGCTTCCACCTCCTTTTATTTTGGCGAACGATTTTCATATACTTTTTTCAATATGTGTTTCAATTGCTCTTGTTCTTCCAATGAAAGTACGTCTAAAACATCATTCTCAGAAATTGAAAGGATCTTCAATAATTCTTCTGCCACATTTTCTCCCTGTTCTGTAAGGCATATTAGATTCTCTCTTCTATTTTCTTGATTTTTCTCTCTATAAACATATTTTCTTTCTTCTAGATCATCGATAAAAAAGCGGACACTGTTTTTATCTATTTTTAAAATCTGCCCTATTTGAATTTGGCTAAGTTTTTTTTCTTTTACAAGAATCATTATTCCAACTTCTCTGGATTTCAATTGATATTTTTCGCTAATATATGTCTCGAGATTTTCCTCTAGAGCCTCCGCTAACTTAAAACTTAGAAAACCAAAAGAATTCATAATATTGGTCATGTTAACTCCTCCAAAATATATAATAGTATTTAAAAATGATAGTAATATTTTATTACTATCATTAATTATTACATTAAATTCCATTAATAACAAGATTAATTTCGCTTTTCATGATTTTACAAGCAAAAAAACGACAGCTCATTGCTAAAAAAGCAACGAACCATCGTTTTAAATTATTAAGGTCGTTTTTTCATGCCCTTTAAAAGCTGGGCAACATTTGTGTCTTCTGCCTGTATTGTTTTTTCCTCTACAGTCTGCTCTTTCTTCTTTGGCTTTGTTAGGAAGCTCCATCCAAAGCGTCGAATGGTAATATCGATGAAGAATAGTAGCATACCTGCTAATAGAAGCCATGTTGCAATATTTTGACGTTCCGCACCTTTTTTACTAAACTCACGGAATACTTCGTTCGGCTCTTTCAAAACGGAGCCGCCTGTTTGCTTCGTCAATTCTTCTACTAGCTTATCATTCACTGGACGTAATTCATATTCAGCACTATAAGGAACACTTAAGCCCGCCTGGTAAATAGTCTTTTCTTCATCTGCAATACGGAAGAAGATCAGACCTGGTTCTGCTTGTACGACTGCTCGAACTTGTGATGCTGAAATTGTTTCAAGCTGTGTTTCAAGTTCTTCACCAGCTTCATTAACAGCAACAATATCTAAAAACGCCGCTTCATTTGTTGGATCCGTGATAACAAACGAGCCGTCTGACTCAAGGCGAACATCATAGGCAACATCGTTATAGCTTGGTAGCATTTGTGAAATAAGCGTTTGCCAAAATGTGCCCCAATTCTGCCATCTTGCCCAGTCTCCTGTCCATTTTCCTGTCGAATCAGAAGTAAAGGCAAATGTTTTGCCAAGACCATATTGCCACTGTGCTAGCACTGGATCTTCCTTCTCACTTTCCGCAATAACAGTAGCTCCCTGTTTTGCTGTCGTACCAATATAAGCATTCATTTGAGGTACACCATTCGTAAATAACGTATTCCATCCAGATGCATTATAAATAGTTGGATAGAATGGGTTATCCTCAATATATGTGCGTGAAATCATTGCCGTTTCACGAGATAAAATAGATGGAATCGTTTGCTCATCAACAACATCGTAGAAACGTCCACTTCCCATCTCACTAAGTGCTTCCAGTAAATTTGCATCTGCATCCTGACCAATTGCCACCGTCGATAGCGTAATGCCTTTCTCTTTGCCTTCTGCAATTAAATCCTCATAATTTCCCGACTGTGACTGACCATCCGTTAAGAGAATAATATGCTTACGTTGCAGCTTTAAATCAGCTAGGTTTTCATAGGCTTTAGCAAGTGATCCATATATTTCTGTACCACCACCTGGCGTTACAGCTAAAATCGTGTCCACAGCTTCTTCCTTTTTGCCAAGTGGTCCTGTCTCAATAATTTCCCAAGGTCGGTCATCAAAAGCAATAAACCCGAGCGTATCCTCATCTCGTAGCATTTCGACTGAGCGAGCGGCCGCCTCCTTAGCAAGCTCTAACTTCGCTCCAGACATACTTCCTGAGCGATCAAGTACAATCACAAGCCCTAATGACGGTAATTGCTCCTTACCTTTAATCTCCATTTCCACAGGTAGCAAAGTTTCGATTGGCGTTTTAAAATAGCCGCCCAAGCCAAAGCTATTTTCACCACCGACCATTGTAAAGCCGACACCAAAGTTTTTTACCGCTTGTTCAATGACATTCATTTTCGCCTCGCCTACTAAATGCCCTGGCACATTATCAAAAATGATGGCATTGTATTGTAAATAACTAGAAAGTTCATTTGGCAAACTTTTAGCATCTACAACATCATAGTCGATTGATTGGTTGCCAAGTGCTGCAGCGATTGGTGAAGCTGTGTCATAACCATTGACAATTAATAAATGTGGTTCACTTTGCACCATCGTGACACTTGTTAATTTATTATTTTCAAAAATCGCATCTTGATCAACTTGAACCATTGCCTCATATTTCACAAGTCCTTCTGCAGTTGCCGCATGTTTATACGTAAATACATTGGAACCTTCCGCAAGCTCCACTGCCTCACGATGAATAAGCTCATCATTTTCATATAATAATAGCTCACCTTGCCCCACCGCAGTTGCATTAATTTCAGTGACTAACTGCTGCTGCTCACCTACATAAGAAACTTGCGGGGTTACAAAACTTTTAAGTGATACATCGTTCGTAACAGATTTATTAAACGGCACTACATCGACACTTATATTTGACCCTTTGAACTTTGATGCAAACTCTAGGGCATCTCCTTTTGTTTCATTACCATCAGTTAAGAGTACAAGTCGTGTTGCCTTTTTCGGATCTACTATACCCGAAGCGAGCTGCAGAGTTTGTTCAATATTTGTTTGATCGGTCGCCTTTATGGCTGTAAACTTCGGCACTTCCTTTAAAGAATTAGATAAAATGGCTTCTGTTTGTAGTGTCGATGAAAAAGAATAAATTCCTGCAAGCTGTTCATCTTTTTTTGACTGCAAACTTTCGTCTATAAACTGAACCATCTCATCTTCTGTACCATTCATCGAAGCAGAACGGTCAACTAAATATACGATTTGTTCTTCCTTTACAGGTAATAAAATATAGGGTCCAGCAAGCGCAAAGACTAAGCAGAATATCGCCACAATACGAATACCTAGTACGACAATATGACTCTTTTTGAGTCGCTGACGCTCACGCCAATAGGTCCATCCAAAATACATAAGCAATGGAAGTAAAAGCAACAATACTAATGGCATATCAATTCGTAAATCCACGACGTCGTTGCACCTCCCACTCTAAAACAAGTAATACTAAAATAATAAGGATAAGCCAAGGCACCAACGAAGTTTTCGATATTTCTTCCTTACCATTGTCCTGAAGCTCTCCAAGCGTATAGCTTGTCCCTTTTTCAATGACACGTTCTTGAGCTTGAAGCTGTACGATGAAGCGCTTTTCTTCATTATTTGAGCGTGCGGTATAGATTCCCGGCTTTATTGGAGCTGTTAATAAACCATTTGTAATAGACGATAAAAACTCATCATCCTGCGAATAAACACTCCAATCACCTTGCGCTAAAGCAACTGCTCGTTGCTCATTTGGTGCAAAAATACCGAGTGAACCAATTGATTCTGAAAGCTGCTGTTCAGCACTCCATAAAAATAATGGGAAAGAGGGATGTAGCGGCCAATCTGTATCAGCAATATCCGCTAAAATAACAATATCTCCTTCTGGTGAACGTTGTATAAATGGCTGATCACCAACTGATGCAATCGTTTTATAGCCATCGAATCCTGGATATACAGCACTAATATAAATATCTTTTAGCTCACTAAAAGCAAACAATGCATCACTTGTTATTGTTACTTCTCCGTTTGCTTCAACCTTTTTAACATCATCACGTCCAAATAATACAATCGGCTTATCCATCTTTTCGAGTAGCGCCGTTTGATTTGTCACAACTGTGGCATCTTGATTGTCCGCTACTTGTAAAGACGGAACAATTTTCACACCGCTATTAATCGTTTGAAAACCTTTTTGAATGAGTTGATGCATACTTTGATCGACAACTACTTTTGAAGTGGCTGTTTGTAGCAATACAGTTTGTGAATTATCGACTACGTAATCATCATTAGCAGTTATCTTGGCAGTTAAAGTATTTTCTAATGGTAAGTCTTTAAATGTTTTCGTTACAGCTTCATTCGGTGGTAATGTAACACTTTCTGTAGTTATCTCATTCCCCTTCACAGTCTGTAGGGAAAGTGTCACCTTTTGCTCTCGATCAGTATCATTTTGTAACTGCACAAGCGCCATCGTAGATTGACCATCTGTAGTAGCAGCAAACCGTGTAATTGCGATATTTGTTAAATCCTTAGCAGACCCTTTTACTAACCACTTCACCGTATCCTTTTCCATCGGTAAATGCTTTTTATCAAGTGCATCTGTAAAAACGTAAATAGATGTTGGTGTATCACCAACAAAAGCCTGTGCCACATCAAGAGCCTTATTCATCTGATCCGTTTCATAGGTTACTTGCAACTCTTGAATAGCTTTTTCAATAACTTTGGTATTCGTTTCTTGCTGTAAAATAGCTTTCGGTGTATTCCCTGTTGTGATGAGCGTTACAGGTCTTCCATCAAGCTGATTGACCAAAGAGAGCATTTCCTTCTTATGTGTGTCAAATGTTGACTGCTCTGTCCCCGCTAGCATCGTAGCAGACGTGTCCACAATGAAAATCGTTTGTGCTCCAGCAATGGTTGATTTTTTCACATAAGGATTCATTAGTGCAAGTACAAGTAAAATCAGTGCAAGCAGTTGCAAATAAAGCAGTGCATTTTTTTGTAAATGCTTTAAGTATGGTGATACACGTGTTTCTTGCATAATTTCCGACCAAAATAATGTCGAGGACACAGTTTGATCGGTATATTTTTTTCGAAAGAAATAATATAGTAGGACAATGACCGGGATGATGGCCGTCCAGCTAAAAAGTATTTGACTAAAGCCCAATACGGCTCACCTCACCTAATCCAATGTGCTTTTAATAATTGTTGAAAGATGGCATGCTGCAATCCATCTTCTACTTTAAGCTGTAATTTTCGAACACCGAAGCGCCGACAGATCGCCTCAAATTCCTCTTCATGTAATAAACGTCTTGCCAGGTATGTGTCCAGAACCTTTGAAGACATCGTAACATTCACATCTCTGCCAGTTTCACGATCGAGTAAGCGTACATCCCCAGTATATTCGGGTGATATTTCTTCCTGCGTAGCAATTTGCAAAATGCGCACATCCCCAGCAAATCGTGGTAGCCTTTTCAAGAGTTGCTCCCACTCCTCAATCGGCTCAAGCCCATCAGTGATAATAAATAGCACTGTACTATCCTTAGGCAATACTTTTAAAGCACCCTGTGCGAAGCTACTTGTATAAGCCGCTTCCTCAATCTCTGTTACCACCTGTAAAAAGGCACGACGATACATTGCACCTTTACGGCGAAATGGTGGCTTGACGTCATCCTGTATAAAAGAAAACGATAAACGATCATCGCGACCAAGCACCATTAGGCCAAGTGAGGCAACAATTTGCCGGGCGAAAGTCCATTTCGTTTGTTCACCCATAGATTTAGTCGTGTCTAGCAGAATGTGTACACGCATCTCTTGTTCATCTAAAAAACGTTTAATGAAGTACTTATCCGTTCTTGCAAAGACGTTCCAATCGACCTGACGCACATCATCACCTAAATGATATTCTCGGAAATCTGAGAAATCGAGCGATGCCCCGAAGCGTTGCGAACGGTGCGAGCCCTTATGCTGCCCACGTAATTTGGAGGCCGTCGCCACTTGGAAGCGACTGATTTTCGCTAACCAATCCTCGGGCAATAATAATTTTTGCGTCACCTGCTAACACCTTGTTGTACCTTATCTAAAATTACGTCAATCACATCGTCTGCTGTTTTACCTGAAGCCTCCCCTTCATAATTCAGCAGCATACGATGGCGTAATACTGGCTTTGCAACAGATTTAATATCTGCTACTGAAACGTGGAAACGACCATTCATAAGCGCTCTTGCCTTCGCTAATTTGATTAAACTTTGTAAACCTCGAGGACCGCTACCATACATGGCATACTGTTTAACCTCGTCAATTGCATCGTCTCTATCAGGATGTGTAGCCACAACTAGATCTGTCGCAAATTCAAGCATTTCATCAGCAACAAGTATTTCCTTTACCATTTGCTGTGCTTCAATAAGTGTGTCCGTATTCATCATCTTTTGTAAATCAATTTCCATAGCACCTGTTGTACGCTTCATAATCTCCATTAGCTCACTTTTCTCCGGGTATGGTACAAGAATTTTACATAGAAAGCGGTCCATTTGTGCCTCTGGTAATGGGTACGTCCCTTCCATCTCAATCGGATTTTGTGTCGCTAACACGAAGAATGGTCTTGCCATCTTCTTTGTATCTCCCAAGATTGTTACCGTTTTTTCGCCCATAGCTTCAAGCAGTGCACTTTGTGTTTTTGGCGTTGCTCGGTTAATCTCATCCGCTAATACCATTTGGCTAAAAATCGGACCTGGCTGGAACGAAAACTGTTGTTTGCCATCTGGTGTGCGCTCAATCATACTTGTCCCCGTAATATCCGCCGGCATTAAGTCTGGCGTAAATTGAATGCGCGAAAATGATAAATCTAGTACTTCAGAAATTGTACGAATTAACATCGTTTTCCCTAAACCCGGCAAGCCCTCTAATAATGCGTGCCCATCAGCAAGGACGGCGTACAATGTATAATCAATTGCTTCCTCTTGCCCAACGATAAAGCGATGAATTTCTTCCTTTACTTGTTGTAATTTCGTACTCATTTCAACATACTGTTGCTCTGTAAATGCCATTCCTTTTCCTCCTATTGCGACTCAATTGACGTGAAATAAGATTGCACGACATTTTGTAAATCCTTCGGTAATTGTAAACGCTCTGAGCTTTCTAAATAGCTATCTTTATAGGAGCCTATAACTTCCTCATAGGGGCGGATAGAACCTTTAGTAATGGGACCATTTCCTTGTTGTTCCGAAATATTTGAGCCATCTCCTAATGCTCCGCCATCAACGGAAGTCTGACTAGAACCACCAATTCTATTTGGTGTCGTTAATAAATTGCGGCCGCCTTGACCTTTGCCTGCACCTTGACCTGTACCTTTGCCATTTCCTTGTCCTTGTCCTTGTCCTTGCCCCTGACCTTGTCCTTGTCCTTGTTGATTGCTTTGATTCGATCCTTGTCCCTGCCCTTTACCACTAGCCTGTTGGGAACCATTTTGGGAATTATTTTGTCCTTGCTGTCCTGTTTGAGCTTGCTGATTGCTTTGCGATGAATTCCCCGATGAATTTTGATTTGAATTTGTATTCGTATTGTTTTGCTGATTGTTATTGGCACTATTAGCACTGGCAATAGCATTTTGTAGTGTATTACTTGCGGGCTTTCCAAGCTTGCTCATAGCTGTTTGAGTAGCATTTGCATTTTGTGTTAGCTCCTGTTGCATTTGGGCAAGCTCCTTTAATTGCTCCGCTTCTTCCTTCGATAAGCCTGTCTCTTCACTAGCACCATCCTTACTAGCAGTTTGCTTATCTTTTAATTGCTGTTCCTTTAAGGCAAGCTCCTTTTGCTTTTTCACAACTTCGCGTAATGCCTCTTCAGCTGTTTCTGCCTCTTTTAACGTATTTTGCAATTCCTTTAAATGCTCTTTCACTTCTTTTGTTTCTGCTTTTTTCTCTAATTTAGCAACTTCCTTCTTTACGTCTTCAATAACAGCTTTTTCTTTTTCCACCTCAATAGCTTCAATTTGTGTAGCTGCTGGAAACATATAAAGTATTGCTGATACAACAGCTGTTACAAATAGACCGACCAACGCCTTTGGCTGCAACAAATTTTTCTGTCGAGCCTTAAAATTAGTAAACGCATATTCGACGCTTTGTATCGCTTTATTTAACAAAGATTGAACAAGTGGGTCCTTATCGTCCTCAAACGATAAGGCTGTCACTAGTTCATTGTGAGAAAAATAATCATCCAGTGTATGCAACGCTTCCTTTTCTTTTACACGCTTCCACCACATAAAAAGTACCGTTGCTAGTATGACAGCGATAAAGGCAACAAGAGCTGTTTGGCGATAATACGGCCATACAAACAATCTAGAGACGAGGACAAGTGAAGCACTCGAAAGCAATGCCAAAAACAAGCCGTACTGTGCAATTGGAATGCTTCTTTCTATCGTTAAACTCGTCTTTGCACGTTGAATATATTTTCGTAATTGCTTACGACGCCCCATAAAATTTCCTCCTCATCGGTTACTTTTCATATTGGCACGTAATTTTTTAATGGCAATTGTTAAACAAAGAACAATAATTAATGAATAAGCTATTAAATACGTAATCCATACAGGTAATTCTACTCCCGATAATCTCACTAATTCGTCTCCTAATTCTGGCGAAATCAGCGTAAGCATTAATGCACCTGGGTTAATAGAAGCCCAGAAATAAGACATAAAGGAAGTGCCACTAATGTTATTGCCCATCTGGTGGAAGGCCATCGTTAAAAAGAAGAAAAATGCCGTAATACCACCTAAAAAGATTATCGAGCCGTACGTAGAAATCATTGCGACAATTGTGCGCTTTGTAATAGTTGAAAACATCACACCGATACTACCAATTGCTACAACTGTTAATAAGTAAAATAAAAATATTGAAATTAATTGAGACGGCGATACACCACCAAATAAAAATACTAAGCTATATAATGGCAGCCCAGCGATTAGCATTAATACTAAAAATGCTACCGAAGATAATAATTTTCCAATTATAATCTGTGTAGAGCTTTGTGTTGTTGTTAGTAAAATATTTAATGTTTGCTTTTCCCTTTCGCTACTTATTGCACCAGCCGTTAAGCTTGGTGTAATAAAAAGGACAAGAGCCATTTGTAATATTGTTAATACCGCAAACATCATGAAGCTTGTATCTGGTCTAAAGAATCCCTTGCCTGTGAATTCAGTTGTTAATAGTAAAAACCCTGCGATGAATAGACAAATAACCGCTAAATAAAACATTAAACCTGAAAAGCTTTTAAAAGAACGGAAGCGTAACTTCAATTCTTTTACGAGTACCGGATTGTAAAATCGTTCCATCATTGATTGTCCGCTCCCTTCGTAATGGCCATAAAGACATCCTCTAAATCTTTTTCCTCTTCACTTAATGCATAAATAGATAAATTTGCAAGTATCGCTTTCTTCAATAGCGCCACCTGATCAGCATTTGTTCCACGATAATTAAAAGCTATTTCTAAGCGATTATCCATCAAATCTATAGAAGATATTAGTGGATCTTCCTCTAAGAATGCACGCACCTCGTTTAACTGATCTGTTACCTTTATCACGATACGCTTTTCCCCCTGTAGCTGTGCTTGAATGGAAGCTACGTTGCCATGAGCGATTAATTTACCATTATCAATCACACCGATTTCATCACACATTTCTGCAAGCTCAGGCAAAATGTGTGAGGAGATTAAAATCGTTTTACCCATGGATTTTAAATTTCGTAAAATATCACGCATTTCTACACGTGCACGTGGGTCTAAACCTGATGCAGGCTCATCTAAAATTAATACTTTTGGATCATGGATAAGGGCACGAGCTAAACAGAGGCGCTGCTTCATTCCACGTGACAGTAAATCTACATAGTCATAACGTTTATGCGTTAAATTCACAAGCTCTAGTAACTGAGGGATTAATACTTTACGATCAGCCGCACCAATGCCATAACTTGCACCATAAAAATCTAAATATTCATCTACTTTTAACTGATCATATACTCCAAAGAAATCGGGCATATAACCAATTTGCTTACGTACTTCTTTTGGTTCTTTAATAACGCTTTTTCCATTAATCAGCGCATCACCAGAGGTTGGAGACAGTAGAGTTGCTAATATTGAAAATGTAGTCGATTTACCAGCCCCATTAGCACCTACAAAACCAAATACAACCCCTTCCTCCAATGATAGATTTAATTGATCTAGTGCTGTAAAGGAGCCGTATCTTTTTGTTAAATCACGAATTTCAATCATTATTTCGCCACTCCCTTCAGCTCTACATCTGGTAATTTTGTTGGCTCACCTGTTTGATCTGGTCCGAATTTAATTTCAATAAGTAACGTATCATTTTCATTGAAATATTTTGTAATGTTATCTGTAAACACTTGTTTTGTATCTACCAATGGCTCATATTTTTTCGTTTCGTTATTCCAAATCGATAGCTCCATACGGTTAACATCCTTATTTGAAATTGTCAGTTCGTTTAATGTTTGAACTGACTGCTTAAAATTATCTGGCAATGCAATTGATACTTCATATAAACCGTCAGACAAGGACCAATTGTTTAACTGCTCATCAATTATTTCGAAATGCGAATTAGGAGATAGTGGGTTTAGTGAATACGTAAAATTGTTACGTTTCATCGTAAACGGACCTGTTAGTTCTACTTTGCCGTCAAATGGCTGAACAAAATATGAAATAGGTGACATATTAGCACTTGTATCTAGCTCAACCTTAGCAATTGCTTGGTCTGCCCAAGCAGTAATAACAGGTTTCTTTTCATTTTCTACAAGCGGTAGTGCCAAAGTTTTCATACGCTCGATACGTTGAGGGTCCACTTCTTCCTTCTTCGATGGATAATTATAATTGTAATTAGTAAACGTTGATGGCTTTTGAAGAACTGTTGCTATTAGCTCCTTGTCGACTTTAAGTATTCCATTCGCTTCAATGTCGCCAAGTTGAACTTCTTTAATGCCAGAGATTAACGTGACATCCTTTAGGGCAAACGGGAAATTGTTCTTAATTGTCCCAGTTAGCCTTTCATTTTTTAACGTAATATCGATATCCATCTTGCCAATATTTTGTGGCGCTGTCTTCCCAGCAAAGGATTGCACAGACCAATAGCTTAAATCACGTAGCGTTAACGTCGATCCATTTGCATTTTCTTTAATATAGGATGACTCATGTAAATCTCCTATTGTCCCTGAGAAGTTATTGTTACTTCGCAAAGCAATTGCACTAGTATCCTTATCTGTATTCACAACAAAATCACCGCTACGGTTTGTTAAAATAGACTCAACATAATAACCATTTAAGCTACTATCGTCATTTATTTTATAAAAGGCCGATTGCTGTATTTGCGGTTGTACAATTCTATCTTTAGCACCAAAAATAAATAGAACAATAGATAGCACAACTGATATTGCAGGAATAATCCACCACGCATGTTCACGCTTGTCTATTTTCTTTAAGATAAAATACAAAATAGGCCCGATGATTAAAATATATAAAATGATAACAATGAGCATATAACTAACAGATACTTCAAATGAAGGGAATAATTCATTTACATTACGAAGTTCATACGAAATTTGATCCATCATTGGCTGGCCATTTGCCATCATCCCCTGTTGTGAAAAGCTTTGAATATTCAGTATTTTTGAGATTAATGCTGCGTAGCCCTCCATAGATGCAAGTGGTTGATCCCCTAAAGAAAAGGCTGTTTGAATAATTTCCCCGCTGCCCACTTTTTTCTTAGACGCTAGTATTGTATTGTCATCTCTTAATACAGAAATACTTCCTTGGTTTTCAGTTGCTGTATAAACTGAAATTGGTTGTGTAAAAATTCCACCGCCTGCTAATTTCGATAGACTATCTGCAGAAACGGATGTCATTTGCTGAGATAATGCAAGTGGTAAATAATCTTTGAAAATACCTGCTGTTGTGTTTACTTGATCAGCAGCTCCCAACAATAATGTTCCGCCATCCTGCACCCATTTTAGTAAAGACTCTTGTTGCTTTTGCGATAAATCAGCAATAGCAATTTCATCAATGGCGATAACATCCGCCATTGCGTATCCTTGAGCATCCTCTGGTAATGTATAATCCTTGATTTGATTTAAATTGAAAACTTCAACATTACTTTGAGGAGCAGATTGAGATAAACGCAAAAATGCTGATAAACGATCACTTTTATCCGTTAATGTATAGATAAAAACGGATGAAGGATCTAAAAAATTACCTTGCAGCTGCTTTGTTCCTTTATAAGCAACCTTTTTCCCTTGTTCGATGCTTCCTTCATAAAATGCAAACACATCTGCATTCGAATAATTATAGTCAGCTAAACCATCGAGATAAAAATCAAATGTCTTTTCTTCTCCTGCCGCTATATCGATTGGAAGCACTAGTGCTGATGCAGCCTCATAGGAACCTGAAGCATTAATGACCATATCTCCAGAAAAATCTGCACCATTATTTTTTACTGTTACTTGCAGTGGCACAACGGATTGGTATTTAGCTTTACCATTAATCCCTACCTTAGCTTGTACCTCTATAGTAGCCGCTGCACTTGCTTGCTCTACTGGTAGAATAAAGCTAATAACAAGTATGCATAATAGTATGAGTGCCGTTATATTCGTTTTTTTCAAAAGCTCAACCCCTTTTTTTGTAAATTAATCGTATAATTAATTATACGATTAATATTGCATTTTGTTCCATTTCTTATGACATCTTCATGAATATTCATAAACTCTTAAGAATTAGCAGATTACTAAAGTGTGGGGTTGATCTCCGTTCCGATTGGCCGCTTTTCTAGGGGAGTCCCAATCCGACGGTATAAAAAAGCAGTCCCTAGTGAATCACTTGGGACTGCTTTCATGTTATTCTTATTTCGTATAATCAAACAAACATCGCGCATGGTCTTGCACAACTTCTACAAAAGCCTCTACTTGTCGTAATTCAAATGAGGATTCATAGCCTATTAACCAAGTATCACGAGTCAAACCAAATTCTTTTTCATTATTAGTAAGCGCTATTTTATTAATACCATCATGGTCATTTAAAGTGATTGAAGGTAAAATAGCATAACCGATACCGTCCAATGCCATTTGCTTACAAATTTCAATCTGATCTACTAAAATTTGTTTACTCGGATTTGAAGCGAAATGCTGCTGCCACCATTGTTGAATTTCCTGATAATAGTTAGAATCACTTTTAAATTGAATAAAAGGTCGTTCTGTCGTGAGTACATCTTCAATCGTTTTTAGCTCTTTATCTACTAAATAAAGGGTGTCACGAAACAGGTGAATCTTTTCCCCTTTCCAATCAACTTGCCCACGTACAATTCCTACATGAGCCTCTCCCTCATACAGTGCTTTTACAATTTCAGAGCTCCAGCCGGTCATTAGAGAAATTTTTGCCTCAGGATATTTTGATACAAAATCCTTTAAAATTTTCGGAAGCCAATTTTGACCAACAATGGAAGCACAAGCAATTTTCAATGTCCCATTAACTTTCGTCGTTAATGATTGGATCGTTTCAAAAATCTCTTCTTTTTTGCTCAGCATTTCAGTTGCATAGGCAATAACTTGCTCTCCAGCAGGTGTCGCTGTCAGTCCTTTTTGAGAACGAATAAATAACTGTGCACCCCAGTCTTTTTCAATCGTTTGCAACCGTTGAGAAAGCGCGGGTTGAGATAAAAATAGACGTTCTGCTGCTTTTCTCATATTGCGTTCCTCAGCAAGTACTTTTAAAATTTCTGCCTCTGTTGCCATCAATCAGTAAACCTCCGTTACAAGCAAAGAGGACCTCATGATTTTCATCTGAGTCCCCTCTTAAACTACTACTCTTTTTGATAAATATATTTTTTCAATTGCTTTAAAATAACACGTCTCGTTAAAATCCCAGCAAATGTTCCTTCTTCATCCACAACGCATAAAAAGGCGTGGTTAATCACTAAATCGAGAGCCCGCTGAAAAGTATCCGTCGACTTTAATACAGCGATGTCTTTCTCCATTATTGTATCTACTTTAATATCGGGTAGTTTTTCATATTCAATATGTTCGAGTCCAAGAATGGATTCGGTAATCATTTTCATGCTTAGTAAACCTTGAAGTCGATATTTCAAATCTAAAACAGGGATCGATGAATACCCTGTACGAGTAAGTACAAGGAGTGCATGTTCAGCACTATTTCCACTTTGTACATGTGCAACTTTTTCAGATGAAATAATAAAATCACTAATTGGCATTGCTAATAAATCTTTGCTGTTAGTTGAAATCATGAACTTCTTCTCCTTTTCTGTCCTCGCTATGCAGAACAGGATCCTTCCCTTTTATCATATCATAACTATTCCTTTTATGACCACGACAAGGTCGAGAAGAGTTTTTTAAACGTAACGAATTATTTTAGGATTTTGAAGAAAACTAAGTATCGGAAACAGCATAAATAGGGGACATGTTGAGGTTTATCGAAGTGTCTTCATTCAGCATATTAATGCAAATATGAACTGAATGAAGACAATATTTATTTAATAACCAGTTTTACTCCAGTAATAAAAAATCATTATACCTAAAAACAGCAAAAAAATTCCATATACCCAAAAGATTGGGTTTAGCATAGTTGCATATTCTTCAACGGTTTCTGAAATTGGCGTATCTTTTTCTGACTCCCGTTTAGACGTCATTTTGGCAATTTTCAGCGTTGACACAAGCGAAATGGCCGCAATAATTGTAATGGCAATAAGAGCCGGTATTAACCACATACCCATAGGCAAAACTCCTTTCTTTACCCTTAGTATGCGCCAACCCAGCCCCCTGCTATGCAAAGATTTTTGTTATCAATTATGCCTCGGCATAATTGCGTCCGGAATCGACTTTGTGCTTAGGCCTGCAGAAAGCGGCAGCGGCAGATGTTTTTTGCGCGAAAGCGAAGCGGCAGCGGCAACAACAACACGATGTTGCTCACTCAGGCGTTTTCACAGGATGTGAAGTTCTTCGCCTGAGTTCCTCTATTTCAGCGGATGTTTGTACACCCGCTGAAAGAAGTTAGAATGGATACTGATTTAACCATTGCCCGCCATCAAGTGTCACACATTCACCGTTCATGTACTTTGCCTTATCAGACATCATAAATGTTGCTAAATCAGCTATTTCTTCAGGAGTACCTGTACGGCCTAACGGGACAGAGTCTAACGTTCGAGCAGCAGCAGCCTCTGATTCCCAGAGCTTCTCTGCACCACCTGTACGTTCAATAGGACCAGGAGCAATTGCATTTACTCGAATGCCATATTGTTTTCCCCATTCAACAGCTAACGTTCTAGTCATTGACAATACACCTGCTTTCGCTGCTGCAGAATGAATCACACCAGCACCTGCATTCCATGCATAAGTCGCAACCATATTAAGAATCGATCCTTTAATATTTTGTTGAATCCAATACTTACCGACTGCTGAAGAACAGTAGAATGTCCCATTTAAAACAATATCAACAACAGCCTTCCAACCATTTGGTGTTAAATCTTCCGCACGCACAATAAAATTACCAGCAGCATTATTCACTAGCCCATCAACCTGTCCAAACTTTTCAACAGCAAATGCTAGCATCGCCTCTGCATGCTCGGGCACTCGAACATCCATTTGGAATGTTTCAATCGTTTGTCCAGCCTCTAAAATAAATGCTTTCGCCTCTGCCAATCGCTCTTCGTTACGACCTGTAATAACTACATTTGCCCCTTCAGCAACAAATTGCTTTGCCATATAAAGCCCCATCCCATTCGATCCACCAGTAATAATAATTGTTTTCCCCTTCAACATACGATTTCCCCCTTTGTAAAAATGAATGATGATTCATATAAAATATTACTATATTTTCTCGTATATGTCATATTGATTCTATAAAAATCATCGAATTTATTTTTCGAAATAACTAAAAAAGGTGAAGTTTTTTGCGCGGGTATTTACCTCTCTTCCGCGGATATTCTCCCTGCTCGCCCCGATGCCCCCAGGAAAGCGTCCAGTCGAAACGGAAATCAACCACACGTTTTGGAAGTGAGCCGAATAAATTGAATTAATCAATAAAAATAGAGTTACAAAACAATTATGCTTTGTAACTCCATTTTAGACAGTTTCTTCTCGAATTCCTAAAACTCATAATGATAAGCAATTTTGTAAAGCTCCATTAGTTCTTCCTGTGTTGGGACCTTAGGGTTATTTCCTGGGCTACCGCTGGCAATTGCATCCGTTGCCATTTTAGGTATGGCTGCATAATAGGCTTCCTCATCAATTCCCCATTGTTTTAAATTACCAATATCCATTCTTTTGCACATTTCCTTAATCGAAACAATCGCTAAATCAGCAAGCTCTTCTTGAGATAACAGCTCTCGATCCTTATTAAAAAATTCTCCTATATCTGCTAGCCGGTCGATACAAGCATCCTTTGAAAATTCTAATACCGCTGGCAAGAGCATGGCATTAGAAATACCATGCGGCACATGGAATAGCGCGCCTATTGGACGAGACATGCCATGCACTAAAGCAACAGAAGCGTTTGAAAATGCAAGACCTGCTTGCATTGAGCCAAGCGACATCGCTTCTCGAGCATCAATATCATTACCTTGTTCATAAACTTTTAAAATATTATGAACGATTAAATCCATTGCTGATATGGCAAGTACATTCGAGTATGGGTGTGCTAAACGCGATAAATAGCTTTCAATAGCATGACTCAATGCATCAATACCAGTTGCCGCAGTAATGGCGGGAGGAGATGTAACCGTTAAAATTGGGTCGACGATCGCGATAGTTGGCATAAATGCAGGCTGCTTAATCATCATTTTCACTTCATTTGTCGTGTTTGTAATAACTGTTGCATCCGTTGCTTCTGAGCCAGTGCCTGCTGTCGTAGGTATCGCAATATGCGGAATTGGTGTGTGCTCAGCAATTTTCGCCATTTTCATATAATCACCAATGTAGCCACCATTTGTTGCAACTACTGCGATTGCTTTTCCTGTATCGATACAGCTTCCACCACCAACGGAAATGATGATATCACAGCCCTCAGATTGTAAAACATGAAGCCCCTCTGCTACATACGTATCCACAGGTTCTGTCGTTACCCCTAAATATGAAACCGCTTCCAATCCATAGATTTTTAATAAAGTGCTACATTGATGAACAAAGCCTAAGCTATCCATTATCGGATCACTAATGATAAGAGCCTTAGTCCCTAACTTCTTTGCATATACACCTACTTCTACAAAAGAATCTCGCCCATAAACGATAGTTCCTGGTGAATGAACTGTGAAGATTGTTTTAGTTTGAATCATATTTCAACCTCCTAAGCTATTGTGCTGTATAACCGCCATCCAATATAACTGCTTGACCTGTTAAACCCTTTGCTATATCACTTGCTAAATACAGCGCAAGTCCTGTAATTTCTGATACATCTAGTAAGCGTTTTTGAGGAACGAGTGGATAAAGCACTTGCTCCAGTACTTCCTCTACTTGAATCCCTCTTGTCTTTGCCAAATCCGTAAACTGATTACGCACTAATTCTGTATCGACATATCCCGGGCAAATAGCATTCACAGTGATCCCCTCATTCGCGACCTCCAATGCCGCCACTTTTGTTAAACCAATAACACCATGCTTGGCTGCATTATATCCGGCCTTCCCTGCAAACCCAATAACTCCGTTAATAGATGCCATATTAATAATGCGTCCAAACTTATTTTTCTTCATATGTGGTAACGCATATTTCATTGCGATAAAAGGTGCAACTAACATAACTTTTTGCATCGATTCAAAAATTTCTGTCGCAAAATCCTCGATTAGAGAAACATGCTGAAACCCTGCGTTATTGATTAAAATATCTATTGTCTTAAACCTTTCAATAGTAAAGTCAATTGCATCACATATTGCCTGTTCATCCGTAACATCACATGTGTATGCAGTTAATTGGGGATTGTTTTGAATTGCCTCCGCTAAAAGCTGTTCATTTATATCTGTTATAACTACATTCGCACCCTGCTCAGCAAATGCTAGTGCCATAGAGAGACCGATACCTCGAGCTGCCCCCGTAATGAAAACTGTTTTTCCTTTCACGCAATATCCCTCCTACATTCCTAGTGAAAATAATATGATTGCAATTATCGTACCTATAATAGGTATAATGACGGTTAAGGCACCAAATGGCATATAAGCATCTTTATGTTTTTCATTGCATACAGAATTAATGGTTGTTACGACATAACCTCCATGTGGTAACGAATCTAGAGACCCTGATGCAATAGCAATTGTCCGGTGTAATGCCTCGGTATCCACTCCCATGTCAATATAGTGTGGAGCAAGGAGAGGCATTGCAATTGTTTGACCACCAGAAGCCGAGCCTGTTAAGCCTGCTATGACAGCGATAGCTAATGCACCGCCAATTAACGGACTTCCAGGAATATTAGTCATAACGTCAACAGTTGCCACAAATGACGGAGTAGCTTTTACCACACCCCCGAAGCCAACCACTGCTGCTGTATTCGCAATAGCTACAATGGCTCCCATAGCACCAGCTGCTAGCGTCGCACCGACAGATTTTGAATATTTATAGCTCACCAAATATGCCGTAATACATCCACTCGTTAATGCCACGATTAAAGCTGAAGTTCCAAGAGAATCGTGGAACGCGAAGGAAATGCCTAAAACGACTAATAGTGGTACAACACTTAAAATTGGACTTGGCAGCTTACGAGATTCATCAACAACCGGATCAGTAGACCGTTCAATAAAAACCTCCCCATTTTTCACTGCACGTTTAATCATCCAATTTAGCCACAGTGATCCACCGATAGCCATAAAAATTGCAACAACTATACTCACTTCCCACCCAGCATATGGCGATGTATTAAGAAACGAAATAGGAATCCAGTTTTGTATTTCAGGTGAACCTGCCGAAGTCATCGTAAAGGTTACAGAGCCTAAACCAAGTGCTGCAGGAATAAAGCGACGAGGAAAATTCGCTTGCTTGAATAAACTAATAGCCATTGGGTAAACCGAGAAAGCGACGATAAACACTGAAACCCCGCCATACGTTAGGACCGCTGCAGCAGCTACTATCGCATAAGCTGCATATTTGACTCCTATTTTTTCTACAATCCATTTAGAAACGCTATCAGCCGCGCCAGTATCCTCCATTACCTTTCCAAAAATTGCACCTGCCATGAACATTAAATACCATGAACCAACGAATCCAGTGAACCCATCCATATAACTTGTTAAGAAGTTCGCTTGGTTCTCATCAGCAGTCTGTGGGAAAAATGCTAGACCATTTGTTATGGCTGCGATCAAGGCAGTCAAAGGCGCAGAAATAAGTAAATTAACACCCCTCATCGTCAAATAAACAAGTAAGGCTAAACTACCAAAAAGTCCAATGTATTCTACCATTCACTTGCCCCCTTTATTTTTTTAGAAAAAAGAGCTGTAAGAAAAACAGCTCTTTGTTTGTATTAGTCGTTATTACTAGGGAATGCAAATGTAGATGCTGTCGATGCTTGCGCTTCCATCCAACGCTCTGATATTGTTTTTGTTTTTGTGAAGAAGCGTGCCTGATCCGGTCCAAACATATGCCCTTCACCAAAACGAGAACCTTTAAATCCGGCGAAATTATGGTATCCAACCGGAATTGGAATCGGCACATTGACACCTACCATGCCAACATCTATTTCTGTTGTGAATTTACGAGCTGCTAGGCCATCATTCGTAAAAATTGTGACACCATTCCCAAGCTCATGCTTATTAATAAGTTGGATTGCTTCATCCAATGAATCAACACGCACAACATTACGAGCTGGACCGAATATTTCTTGCTCATAAATTTCCATGCCTGGTTTTACGTTATCTAGCAATGTTGGCCCTACAAAAAATCCTTTTGATTCTTTCACAATATCAAGTTCACGACCATCACAAATAACAGTTGCCCCTTCAGACTCACCTCGCTCGATAGCAGCAATAATCGCTTCCTTCGATTGCTGTGAAATGACAGGACCAAAATCAGTCTCTGGATTTGTATATGAACCTACCTTTAAGTTAGCGATTTTCTCCTTTAAAATTCCAACTAGACGATCTGCTGTCTCCTTACCAACAGGCATAATCGTAGAAATGGCCATACAACGTTGAGAGGCCGCGCCATACGCTGCACCAATGAAGGCGTTTGCTACCTGCTCAAGGTCTGCGTCAGGCATAACAACCATATTATTTTTTCCTCCACCAAGTGCAGTAACACGTTTGCCGTATTTTGAACCTGTTTCATAAATGTATTTAGCTACTGGTGTCGACCCTACAAATGAAATCGCTTCTACTATTGGGTTTTCTAAAAGTTCATTGACAGCATCCTTATCACCATTTACCACAGTCCAAATACCATCCGGCAATCCAGCCTTTTTCCAAAGCTCACTAACATATAAGGCTGTCATAGGAACACGTTCAGATGCTTTTAAAATAACTGCATTGCCGACAGCAATTGCCATA
>Ga0213825_1000522_pt1 | contig 27947 bp, 25 predicted proteins | sample MC6MC0900MG_FD_179896 | JGI IMG/M metagenome (GOLD analysis project Ga0213825, IMG submission 179896) | Enriched soil aggregate microbial communities from Iowa State University, Ames, United States - MC6-MC0900-MG | ecosystem: Environmental > Terrestrial > Soil > Unclassified | place: USA: Iowa... | reverse complement strand
TAAAAATCCTTCTATGGTTAATATAAAAAAACAAGTAGAAGAAAAGGAAGAAGAAATTTATAAATTATTAGATAAATAACTAGTGATTAATTTTGAATGGACTATATAATAAAATTAATTGCTTTAGAATAATTTAAGTAAAGGGACAAGAAGATGAATGGTTTGCTATTGTAGAAAGTGTAGAAGATACAATTAAAAGGATGATAGATTAGTTTTAGCAGTTTAAAAATATATAAAATACAAGATGGAGATTAAAATGAGTAAGTTAATATTTTGGGATTTTCAAGGTACATTAGCTCATGATGAATATATGTTTAGTAAGGCTTTATATAATGTTCTATGCAAATATGAGCCTTATACAGAAGTAAGTATTGAAGACTTTAAAAAAATATCATTAGTAGGATTTCCATGGCAGCAGCCACAAAATGAATATATGCATCTTACTGACAGTGAGGCGTGGTGGAAACATGCTGAGGATATATTAATAAAGGGATATATGAAGTTAAATGTATCAGAAGAAAGAGCAGCTATCTATTCAAAAGAGATAAGACAAGCACTTGCATCAGGAGAAAGCTTTCAACTATATGAAGATACAATAGAAGTATTACAATATTTCATGGAAAAAGGTTATTCTAACGTCATACTCTCAAATCATATTCCTGAATTACCGAAGATAGTAGAAGAATTAGGATTATCTCCATATATACTAGATTGTATCTCATCTGCTAATGTTGGCTATGAAAAGCCGAATCCTAAAATATATCATTATGCCTTAAAAAAACATTGTGGGTATAAAGATATATGGATGGTTGGAGATAGCATTTTAGCAGATGTAAGAGGTCCAGAATATGTTGGAATTAAAGCAGTGTTAGTAAGAAATAAAATAGAAGAGAATGTTAGATATTACTCAAAGGATTTATTAGGAGTAAAGAAAATTATAAAGTAATAAAAAAGATTAAGAGAACAATTAGATAAATTTAAAAGTATGAAGTAAGTCGCAATCAAGCCAACTCATAATGCGACGCATGAATTATATGAATAATCAGACAAATAGGAATTTGTAATGGAGGTATGAAATGGTTGAGATAAACTTGTATGATTATATCATAGATAATAGTAAATTAATCTTTGTTGATATTGTAGCTAAATATAGAGGACAATGGGTATTGTGTAAGGAAAAAAGTAGAGATACATGGGAATGCCCTGGTGGTCACATAGATAAGGGAGAAACACCAGAGCAAACAGCAAAAAGAGAACTATGGGAAGAAACGGGAGCAACAGAATTCAATATTAAACCAATCGGATATTATGGTGCAAAAGGCAGTTATGGTGTTATGGAAAGTGTTGAGGAAGTCTTTGGTCAAATATTTTATGCAGATATAAAGGTTATTGGGAAATTACCCAATTTTAAAATGGAAAAGATTCAGTTTTTCAAAGAACTTCCTAACAACTGGACTTATCCATATGCACATCCAATGTTTATTGATTTGGCAGAAAAATTTATGTTAAATAGCAAAAACAGTGGGATTTGTTAGATGGAATTAGATTATAATTGTATAGAAAAGCGAAGTAGATAATATATATTTAACAATATATATTTAATAATATAATGGAGATATATAAAATGAAAATATTAATAATCAATGGCAGTCCTCATAAAGGGAATACATGGCGTTTAACCGAGAAAGTAAAAGAACAAATAGCAATTCTCGATAATATAGTAAAGTATGAGGAGATACATTTAAGCAAATTAAATCTTCCATTCTGTACAGGTTGTAGCGTGTGTTTTAGAAAAGGACATGCTTTTTGTCCTCATAATAAGTATATTCAGCCTATTATGGATAAAATTGAAGGTTGTGATGGAGTAATTTTTTCTGTTTCCTGTTTTCAAGGTGCTGTTCCTGCCCTTACTAAAAATTTTACTGACCATTTAGCATTTTTGCTTCATCGTCCCAGATACTTTAATAAAAAAGCTTTAATTATTTCAACTACAGGTGGTGTCTCTGCAAATAGTGTTACACAATCTCTTGCCAATACCTTACCAGGGTGGGGTTTTAATAAATGCTACCAACTGCCTATTGTTGCATTAAGTTGGAACGACTACAAACCAACTGAAAAACATAAAAAAAAGGCATATAAAATATCGAAGACATTTTATATGAATCTAAAGTCAAAAAAACTTCATTCTCCCAAAATTGGAGTTTTAATTCCTTTCAACTTATTTCAAGCCATGTGTGAAGAATATGCACCTGGAACAGAATACTCAACACAAGACGGAGTTTTTTGGAGAAAGTATGTCGGAATGAGATATGCCCCAGGAATTCCATTGCCCATATACAAAAGGGCGATTGGGAGGATTATCTATCAGATAGGAAAATATCTTTCACCAAAGATGATTGTAACATATAAAAAATGAATATATTCTTATAACAACACGTTTTTTAATCTTCTCATATGATGGACTATCAACAAAGTTATTAATATGTTATACACATAAAATAGTATAAAAAGAAAGGAAGTGAGGTTTGGCGAGGGGTTGGTAATTGCGATACGCTCCCTCACTAAAGATAAATTATGAATAAAGAAGAAAAGAATCAGTTTATAGTAGATACCATAGCTAAGGTAAATAAGATATTTTCTGTCCATGAAAAAATAAAGGATATAGATTCATCTTTATTGAAACTCTATACGGTGGCTGTAATAGAAGAAGGTTACTTCTTTATCTTTGATTTAAGTGATGATGGTATGAGTTATGAATTTAAAGGTGAATATAAAGCACCTATGATTGTACCAGAAAAAGTGTTAGCCTCCTTTCCGCTAGATTTTTATGATATGAAGCCTGCTGCGGTAGTATCTAAGGATGCCTTTAATACCTTGGAGGGATATATATTTATATTTCACGAATTTGTTCATTGCTATCAATGGGAGCAAGGACATAATGAAATTATGGAAACATTAGAAATTGCTAAAATAGCCAAAAAGAAAAATGATTTTATGTGGGAGCTAAATCATCCATTTCCTTATGAGGATAAGGTATTTATAGACGAAACTTCACAATTAGAGGCTGTGAATAGTAAATTACAATATGAGGATATGATGGAATATCATAAGATTATGAAATCATATCTAGGTTATATAGATTTTGAATATATGATATGGCAAGAATTTAAAGAAGGGTTCGCTAGATATATTGAAAATCTTATTAGAGAGAAATTAGAGGTAAATATAAATTCTAATAAATTAAAAGAGCCTTTTAGCAGAGTAAGTTTTTATGAATTAGGTAGTAGATATATTAGCGCTATATTGAAAGACAAAGCCTGTATCAAAGGAAACATAAAAGAAATTTATTTTAAAATGATACCATAATGCCTTAAATATAAAACTATGGAAGAGTATAAGATATAATAGGACACTTAAGACTTTTAACTATAAAAGGTTCAATAAACAAGTATATATAAATTTTAAATAAAGAAGAAAGGTATAAAGTTTGTCATAAGACTTACTTTATACCTTTTATTAATCTAGTTTTAATATTATTCTTTTAAATTCAGATAGTGTGTTATCAAGTGCAACTAAATCTTCATCTGGTAGAACAGATAATTTATCTTTAAGAATTCCTTTTATTAATTCCTTTTTTATTTTAAAGACTTCACGAGCCTTCTCTGTTACTTCAATTCTAATAACTCTTCTATCCTTTGGATCCTCATATCTAGTTACATAACCACATTCAAGGAGTTTATCTATTATTGGAGTCATATTTGGTTTAGAAATACAAAGATCTCTAGCTATGCTAGATACAGAGGAAGGTCCATTGTGGGCTAAATAAAAAACAACCTTCACATGAGAGGGTGGCATAGCCATACTCTTCATAAAATCTTCTAATTTTACAACTTTTTTATGAAGTAACATCATCAGAACAAAAAAGTCCTCAGATATTTTAGTTAAGTTTTTTTCATCCATAATAATTCTCCTTTGGTCTTAGTATCATACTTTATTAATTATCAGTTAAATCACTCTATAAAAATTCTAGCGTTAAATTTCAAATTTTATTTGTCTATAGTTTAACCATATTTTAAACATTACGTATATTAAGTATTAATTACTAATTTTACATAGCATAAAATAACATAACATATATTAAAGTTACTAGCAAGAATAGTGCTTATAAATGTAGTCTTTTAATGTTAATCATAGAGTATTTATAAAAACAGTTAATTTTATTTTAAATTTATTAATTAAAAATTAAAAGATATGCCATAAAATAGTTATTGACTTATAATAGTTATAAATTTATAATCAATATATATTCATAAATAGTATAATATAATAATTTATATGAATTTATAAGTATTTTATAAGAATATTATAATTAATTATTTAAATAATTGCAAATATCCTAAAAAAATGTAAGTACTACTGTTATCTATAACTATAGTTCATGGATGGTAAGGGTAGTCTATTTTTTTGGTTCATTTAAGAAGTTATATTTTAATTTTTAGTAATTTATTATCGTAAAAGGGAGTGGAGGAACATGTTCAAGTTAATTAAATACTTAAAGAACTCTATAGTACCAATTATCATGATAGTTGGATTATTGATTGTTCAAGCAGTGTGTGACCTTTCTTTACCTGACTATACTTCTAACATAGTAAATGTTGGAATTCAGCAAGGTGGAGTAGAAAATGTTACACCAGAAGCAATTAGAAAGAGTCAATTAGAAAAGTTAGAACTATTTATTAGTGAAGAGGATAAAATAGAAATTAAGAGTAATTATACATTGTTAGATAAAGATTCTCTTAGTGATGAAGAATATAATAAATATGTTAAGAAGTATCCTGCCTTAGAGAATGAAGGTGTATATAAGCTTACAGCTAAGAAAAAGGATAAAGAAACCATTGAAAAGTTAAATGGAATATTTGCTAAGCCAATGTTAGTAGTACAAGGCTTTGAAAGTGATAGTGAAGAAAGTAAGGCGATGAAAGCAGCAATTATAGCTAAATTTCCTCCTAATATGGGTATAGATGAAAATACAGATATATTAGAAGTAATGTCACAGTTACCTCAGAAACAGATAGATGCTATGATGAAAGATATAGATAAAAATTTTGAGAACTTACCTAATACTATGATAGACCAAGCAGCTATTAGTTATGTAAAAAATGAGTATAACAGTATTGGTATGAACATAGATAAAATGCAAACTAACTATCTTCTTTATACAGGAGGATTAATGGTACTTATAGCCCTACTAAGTATGGCCGCTACAGTAACTGTTGGATTTATTGGAGCTAGAGTGGCGGCAAACCTTGGTAAAAACCTTAGAAGTAAAGTATTTTCTAAAGTTATAGGTTTTTCTAATGCAGAATTAGATAAGTTTTCTACAGCATCACTTATAACTCGTAGTACAAATGATATTCAGCAAATTCAAACGTTAATGGTAATGCTTCTAAGAGTTGTATTCTATGCACCTATTTTAGGGATTGGTGGAATCATAAAGGTTTTAAATACAGAGACTTCAATGGCTTGGATTATTGTTGTAGCAGTAGTAGCCATATCAGCTGTAGTAATTGTACTATTTACAGTAGTTATGCCAAGATTTAAGAGAGTTCAAAAACTAGTAGATAGAGTTAACCTTGTAACTCGTGAAATTTTAACTGGTATGATGGTAATTCGTGCTTTTAGTACAGAAAGACATGAAGAAAAAAGATTCGATAAAGCCAACAGCGATTTAACTAAAAACAATTTATTTGTAAATAGAACAATGGCTTTAATGATGCCAACAATGATGTTAATCATGAACGCAATTACTATTTTAGTAGTATGGAATGGATCTCATAGTATCGATGCAGGAACTATGCAAGTTGGAGATATGATGGCATTTATTCAATATACAATGCAAATTATCATGGCCTTCTTAATGATATCTATGGTTTCAGTAATGTTACCTCGTGCTGCAGTTTCAGCTGGACGTATTGATGAAGTATTATCTACTGAATATGTAGTTAAGGATCCAGAAGATACAGTGAAATTTGTAGAAGATAAAAAAGAAAATCTTAAGTTTAATAATGTTTCCTTTAAGTATCCAAATGCTGAGGAAAATGTTTTAAGTAATATAACCTTTACTGCAAGGCCTGGAGAAACTACTGCATTTATTGGTAGTACAGGAAGTGGTAAGTCAACACTTATTAATCTAATACCAAGATTTTATGATGTAACTGAAGGTGAAATACTTCTAGATGGAGTTGATATTAGAAAGGTAAGTCAACATAAGTTAAGAGAAAAAATAGGTTATGTGCCTCAAAAGGGTGTATTATTCTCTGGTACTATTGAAAGTAACTTAAAATATGCAGGTGATAATATCACTGATGAGAATATTATTAAGGCTGCAGAAATTTCACAAGCTACTGAGTTTATTACAGGTACTAAGGAGAGTTATAATACCGAAATATCTCAAGGTGGTACTAATGTTTCAGGAGGTCAAAAGCAAAGACTTTCCATTGCAAGGGCTATTGCTAAAAATCCAGATGTATATATATTCGATGATAGTTTCTCGGCTTTAGACTTTAAGACTGATGCTGCATTAAGAAAAGCACTTAAAAAAGAAACGATGGAGAGTACAGTTTTAATTGTAGCTCAAAGAATTAGTACAATTCTACATGCAGAACAGATAATAGTTCTAGATGAAGGTAGGATTGCAGGTATTGGAAGTCACAAAGAACTAATGAAAACTTGTGATGTATATAAGGAAATAGCACTGTCTCAACTTTCAAAGGAGGAGTTAGCTAATGAGTAAGAATGAAACTATGAAAAAAGGTTCTGTTGGTGGTAGAGGATCTATGGGACATGGACCAATGGGAGGTGCTGGAGAAAAGGCTAAAAACTTTAAGGGAACCATGAAAAATCTTATTAGTTATCTTAAACCTTTCACTGCATCCATAATAGTTGTTATAATATTTGCTATTGGAAGTGCTGCCTTTTCTATTATTGGACCTAAGATTTTAGGTAAAGTTACTACTAATATCTTTGAAGGCCTTGTAGGAAAGATAAGAGGATCAGGAGTAGGTATAGACTTTGAATATATAGGAAGAATTTTATTAATATTACTATGTTTATATGTAATCAGTACATTATTCTCTTTTGTGCAAGGATTTATAATGTCAGGTGTTACTCAAAAGGTTTCATATAACCTTAGAAAAGAAATTTCTGAGAAAATTAATAAAATGCCACTTAAATACTTTGATAATAAGACTCATGGCGAAGTTCTATCAAGAGTAACTAATGACGTAGATACTGTAAGTCAAAACTTAAACCAGAGTATGACTCAAGTTATAACTTCAATTACAACATTAATTGGAGTACTAATAATGATGATTTCTATAAGTGGGATTATGACATTAGCCACACTAATTATATTACCAATATCTATGCTCTTAATATCTATAGTCGTTAAGAAATCTCAAAAACACTTTAGAAATCAGCAGAGATATTTAGGTAATGTAAATGGTCAAGTAGAAGAGATTTACGGAGGCCATAATATAGTAAAAGCCTTCAATAGAGAAGAAGAAGCAATTAGAGAATTTAATAAATTAAATGATAAGTTGTATGATTCAGCATGGAAATCTCAATTCCTATCTGGAATGATGATGCCGATTATGACCTTTGTAGGAAACTTAGGTTATGTGGTAGTATCTATTCTAGGTGGATGGCTTGCTATTAAGAAAACTATTGAAGTTGGAGATATCCAGTCTTTTATTCAGTATGTAAGATCATTTAATCAACCTATTGCACAAGCAGCTCAAATAGCAAACCTAATGCAATCTACAGCAGCTGCAGCAGAAAGGGTATTCGAATTTTTAGATGAAGAGGAAGAAGTACAATTTGCAGAAAATCCTGTTAAAATAAAAAATCTGTTATTGGCAAAAGATGAGGGAGAAGAGATTAAAGGTGAAGTAAATTTTGAAAATGTTCACTTTGGATATAAGGAAGATAAAATTATTATTAATGACTTCTCAGCTCAGGTAAAACCAGGACAAAAGGTCGCTATAGTTGGACCTACTGGAGCAGGAAAAACTACTATGATTAAATTGCTTATGAGATTTTACGATGTAAATAGTGGAGCTATCTTAATAGATGGTCATAATATTCAAGATTTCAATCGTCAAGATTTACGTAGCATTTTTGGTATGGTACTTCAAGATACCTGGTTATTTAATGGCTCTATTAAGGAAAATATAAGATATGGTAGATTAAATGCCAATGATGAAGAAGTTATTGCTGCGGCCAAGGCTGCCAATGTAGATCACTTTGTAAAAACTTTACCTGATGGATATGATATGGTTTTAAATGAAGAAGCTAATAACGTGTCTGCAGGTCAAAAGCAATTACTTACTATAGCTCGTGCAATTCTTGCAGATCCTAAGATTCTAATTTTAGACGAAGCCACTAGTTCTGTAGATACTCGTACAGAAGTTTTAATACAAAAGGCTATGGATAATTTGATGAAGGGTAGAACTAGCTTTGTAATTGCTCATAGATTATCTACCATAAGAGATGCAGATTTAATCCTTGTAATGAAGGATGGAGACATAGTAGAACAAGGAAATCATAATGAGTTACTTGCAGCTAAAGGCTTCTATGCAAACTTATATAACAGTCAATTCGAAGATATTAAAGAAGATGTAGTTTAACATCTAAATAAAAAATAAATAGAGTTTTTAGACTAGGATAGAGTTTGCTCCATCTGAGGTTTATTAACATGGTTTTCAGGAACTAGCTTAAATTAAGTAAATTAATTTGAGTTAGTTCTTTTTATTTTAGAGATAAATATAGCTTAATATAGCTTAATATTTAGGAAATAATAATGAAGTAATAAATTTAATATATAATAAATATAAATTCATTTAATATACAAATAATTAATAGACAAATATAAAAAAGATGATATAATTACCATTGATAAATGTGTAATATTAAATATACTAGTAAATAATTATAGTTAACTGAATAAAATTCATGTTTATTAAATATATGGAAGATTAGAAGGAGATTTATCATGAAAGCAAAACAGGTTTTAGATATAGCTCTTTCAGCAGGAGAACTACTTATTAGTAATGGATCAGAATCCTATAGAGTAGAGGAAACTATTGAAAGGATATGTAAAGCATATAATTATAAAAGTGAATGTATAACTACAGGAAAAGGAATTTTTATATCTATTTTAGATGAAGATCAAGAAAAAGTTACATCTCTAAAAAAAGTTAGAAGTAAGAGTGTTGATTTATACAGTATAGAGCTAGTTAATAGTTTTTCTAGAAGTATTGAGGAAGAGAAGATTTCCTATGACGAAGCAATGAGTAGACTAAATGATATAAGAAAAACTCCTACTTTTAAATTGCCAATTAGAGTATTAGCTGGTGGAATGACTTGTTTTATTTATTCCTTATTTTTCAATGGAACAATTTTTGCTGCCTTTATTTCTGCTATTATAGGGATGATAATTTACTATATGGTAGATAAGGTATCCAACGTAGGTTTTTTTCAGTTTTTCATTTTCTTTTTTTCAGGATTTCTTATAGCAAGTATAAGTATTTTCTTCGAAAATATTATTACTATAGTGGATAAGGATAAGATTATATTAGGGTCTATAATGGTGCTATTGCCTGGAGTAGCCCTTACTAATGGAATAAAGGATATAATCTATGGTGATTTTACATCTGGGATTTCAAAGGTGGGAGAGGCAGTTTTAATCATAACAGCAATTGGTTCAGGAATTGGTACTGTATTATCCCTTAGAAATTTTCTAGGAATCTTTTAGAGAAAATATATTTAAGTGAAAGTAGAGGCTGTGTTATGATTAAACAAATTGTTTTAGCATTTCTTGGGAGTGTGTTTCCGGCAATATTATTTAATATAGATAGAAAAAAATTAGTTTGGGCAGGAGTTTCAGGAACTCTTGCATGGATAACATATTTAATAGTGTTCAATTATGGAGGTAGTGTAACCATAGCTACTTTCATGGGGGCATTTGTAGTAGGGGTTTATAGTGAAGTAATGGCAAGAAAGTTAAAAGCTCCAAGTATGCAGTTTTCTATACCAGGAATATTTCCGTTAGTACCAGGAGTTATGGCTTATAATACAGTATTATATATAGTAGCTCAAAATTATGACCTTGCTTATAGCAGTGCAATGAAAACTATTATAGTGGGTGGAGCTATTGCCTTTGGAATGATGTTATCTTCAACTACCTACAAGTTTTTTAGCAAAATTCAAAGAGATATAGAAGGAAAAAGAATATCTTAAAATTAAAATGAAATATTTAGGCTATGTTTTAAGCAATGTAAACATAGCCTATATATAAATCAAGTTTAAATTAAATTTATACTTAATTATTGAGCTTTCTTTTCACTGGACTTATTGTCTTCAGGGCTACACTTATTTTCACACTCTGGTTTTTTCATATGTTTACCAGGAGCTTTTTCATTCTTAGCTTCAGGAGTTTTTGTATCTCGTTGTTTTTTCTCATCAGTTTCATTTCAATTTGACTTAGGAGCGTTTTCCTTGTGTTTAGGAACTTTTTCCTCGTGTTTAGGAGCTTTTTCCTCGTGTTTAGGAGCTTTTTCCTCGTGTTTAGGAGTTTTTTCCTCGTGTTTAGGAGCTTTTTCCTCGTGTTTAGGAGCTTTTTCCTCGTGTTTAGGAGTTTTTTCCTCGTGTTTAGGAGCTTTTTCCTCGTGTTTAGGAGCTTTTTCCTCGTGTTTAGGAGCTTTTTCCTCATGTTTAGGAGCTTTTTCCTCATGTTTAGGAGCTTTTTCCTCGTGTTTAGGAGCTTTTTCCTCTGGAGAGTTAGTAGATTTTTCTACCGGAGTCTCTATGGCAGTTACGGTTTCTGCAGTAGAATCTACTGCTACATTATCATATCCAAAGGCTACAGTAGAAGAAGCCATGATGGTACCAACTAGTGTTAGCATAATTAAAGATTTTTTCATTGTAATACACCGTCCTTTTAAGGTATTTACTTAAGTTTTTAAGTATGAATAAATTCGATGAGAATAACAAGAATAAGGATAACCTATTGAAAATAAAGGTTTAAGAAAACTCGACATTAGTTTATCCTTAGAAATAAAAAAATATGTTACTAAAAATTTGCCATTTAAAACGCGTAAGATTATGAAAGAAAAGTAAATTTGAAAATTATATTTTTTATGTTATAATGAAGTTAATTTAATAATTATTTAGCTAGGGGTGCCTAATGCTGAGAGAAGCAATAATTGCTTTAACCCTTGAACCTGATGTGGATAATGCCATCGAAGGAAAGCTTTAAAAGATTTTAATAATAGCTTATTTATAAAAATATTTATAAATATTTATTTTATGAATTCAACCAAAGGCTTACCTTATGTACGCCTTTATTTTTTTGCATAAGATCAGATAGAAGTTTTTGTAAATAATATGTAAGCAATTATTTTCTCCTAAATAAAGGCGCTATATTATTAAATTAAATAATTATTGTATTTAAGGAGGAAAAAAGTATGAATTATACAACACAAATGGATGCTGCTAAGAAGGGCATTGTAACAAGAGAGATGGAGATTGTTGCTAAGTTAGAGAATATGGATGTTCAAGAGTTAAGAGCTTTAGTGGCGAAAGGAAAGATAGTTATACCTGCTAATAAAAATCATAAATCTCTTGTACCACAGGGGGTAGGACAAGGACTTAAAACTAAAATAAATGTAAATTTAGGTATATCTAAGGATTGTGATGACATAGATAAAGAAATGGAAAAGGTAAAAGTTGCATTAGATATGAAAGCAGAAGCTATTATGGATCTTTCTAACTATGGAAAAACTGCAAAATTTAGAGAAAAATTAGTAGAGATGTCAACAGCCATGATTGGAACAGTACCAATGTATGATGTAGTTGGGTTTTATGATAAGGAACTTAAGGACATATCTGTAGATGAATTCTTTACCGTGGTAGAAAAGCATGCACAAGATGGAGTAGACTTTGTAACTATTCATGCTGGATTAAATAGGGAAACTATAAATACTTTTAAAAGAAATAAGAGACTTACTAATATAGTTTCAAGGGGAGGATCTCTTTTATTTGCTTGGATGGAATTAAATCAAAGGGAAAACCCATTCTATGAGTATTTTGATAGACTTTTAGATATATGTGAAAAATATGATTTAACTTTAAGCTTAGGAGATGCATGTAGACCAGGCTCAATAGCTGATGCTACAGATGCTTCACAAATTAAGGAACTTATGGTACTAGGTGAGCTTACTAAAAGAGCGTGGAAAAGAAATGTACAAGTTATAATTGAAGGTCCAGGACATATGGCTATAAATGAAATTGAAGCTAATATGTTACTTCAAAAGAGACTTTGCCATGGAGCTCCATTCTATGTTTTAGGACCTTTGGTTACAGATGTAGCTCCTGGCTATGATCATATAACTTCTGCAATTGGTGGAGCTATTGCAGCAAGCTATGGAGCAGACTTTTTATGCTATGTAACTCCAGCAGAGCATTTAAGACTTCCAAATTTAGACGATATGAAGGAAGGTATAGTGGCAGCTAAGATAGCAGCGCATGCAGCAGATATTGCCAAAGGAATTAAAGGAGCAAGACAGTGGGATAATGAAATGAGTAAGGCAAGACAAGAACTTAATTGGGAAAAGATGTTTACTTTAGCTCTAGATGAGGAAAAACCAAGGAGATACAGGAAAGAGTCTACACCACATCATGAAGATAGTTGCACTATGTGTGGTAAAATGTGCTCAATGAGAAATATGAATAAGATTCTAAGTGGAAAAGATATTAACCTTTTAAGAGAAGACGATTAATAATTAATAAAAGGACAGTCTTAAAAATTAAGCTTTCATTAGTATTTGAAAGTTAGCGATTTTAAGATTGTCCTTTTTCTATATATCTTTATGTTCGATAGATTTAATACTATAAAGAACAATTGCTTTAAAGTTTATATTATTAACATATATCTGAAGCTATTAAGTTAATTGAATCTATTGAACATTTAGTGAATTTATCGCCTAAGGTGTCTATTAATGTAACTTTATCTCTTCCGGATTCTTTAGAGATGTATAATTGTTTATCTGCAATTTCAATCATATAGTCTGTTGATTTAAGAGAAGGTAGGTTTCCATAGACACCACCTATACTAACAGTAATTACAGAATTATCATTAGTAGATTTTATGTTTAAATCTTTAATCTTACAACTAATTAGATTACCTAGTTCAATAGCTTCTTCATAGGTTAGATCTTCAGCGAAGTATATGAATTCTTCTCCACCGTATCTACCACAAAAATCGTGACGGGATGTAGAAATCTCTTTTAAACACTGAGCAATACTAGCAAGGCACTTATCACCTTGCATATGTCCCCAGTGATCATTATATAATTTAAAGTTATCTACATCTATCATGAATAAAACCATATTATTTTTATTTAGCTTAGAGTATTTCCATAGTCTACTAAACATTTGGTCAATAGCATGTCTATTTGAAATTTTAGTAAGAGAATCTTTTAATGCCTTAAATCTTAAGTTCTTATTTTCATTTTTCATATACTGCAATCTTTTATTTTGAGATTCTATTTCCATTTCTAGTTTTTGATTTATTATTTTAATTTGTTCTAACTCTTCTGCTTCTATAGCATGATTACATTGAATTCTTATAATTCCTAATTTTGATGCTATGGTAGATGAAGAGACTTGATCCTCTATAAAATGATATTGCTTATAATATTCTAAGGCTGTTTTAAAATCTCCTAAGGATTCATAATACTTGGAAAGTCTTAAATGGATGTTACTAAGCTTAGCTTTGCAATTAAGCTTTTCAGCAAGCTCTATAGCTTTATCCAAATAATCACTAGCATTACTATAGGAAGTAGAAAGTTTCAAAAAACCTATGTTAAAGTATAAATCTATGCTGTAGAATTTATTACCAACTTTTTCTAAATGTTCTAAAGATTTATTATAATACTCCATAGCTTTATCAAACTGTTTATTTTTAAAGTGAATTAAACCAATATGATTTTCTATTTCACCAAGAATTATAAAATTATTAAAATTAAGAGCTATATCATAGCTTTCTAAACAAGTATTTAAAGCTTTATCATAATTACTCTGCTCTAGGAGAACTTGTCCTATATTAAACAAAATAGAGGCAGAGAGTGAAGGATAATTAAATTTTCTAGATTTAGCTAAAGCTTTATCATAATATTTCAGAGATTTATTATATTGGGTAGTTATCCTATGAATCTCTGCCATATTATTAAGAGAACAGATGTGAATAAAGTTATGTTTATCATCAACACACAAATCTAAAACTCTAAGACAATTTATTAAAGAATCCTCATAAAGCCCGGCATGAAAATAGGCGCAACTTAAAAGGTTTAAAGCCAAAACAATGCCTTCTTCTTCATTTAATTCCATAAATATATCGAGAGCTCGATGCCCCCAATTTACCCAGTTGGGAAAATCAGATAATGCTCTGTAGGTTAAGGCAAAATTGATAAAGCAATAGGCCATTGCAGATTTATTATCAAGTTCTTCAGCTAACTTAAAAGCTTGTGTTGTTATTTCATATGCTTTTTTAGGAGCGCTATGTACAATAGAGTTCCCCTCATCAATAAGTTTAAAAAGTTCTTTTGAGTTATTATTCATACTAAACAACCTACTTTTCTTAGAATAAATTTAATTATAATTTTAATTTAAACTTATAACTATGTAACTAACAGATTTTTAATTAAATGGTTACAGTAATATAATAACATAAAATCAAATGAAAAATAATATAAAACTATGTGATATAAAAGTATTTATTGGAAAATTTAAATAAATTGAATAAAAATATAGGTTATATAAAGTAGACGATTTATTCAATATTAATCGCAATAATTTTTTAATCTTTCAAAGTCTAATATAATTATTTTTTTAGAGGTGCTTGCTAATATTCCTTGAGATTTTAACTCATTAAGAACCCTAGTAACGGTGACTCTAGAACAGCCAATTAAATTTCCTAGAGCTTCATGAGTAAGAGGAAAACTTAGCTCAATTGGACTATTAGAGTCTGAATAGTTTTCTATAGTTTGAGCAACAATCCGATAAAGAGTAGAGCAAATTTGAGCTCGTGGTGAGCGCTTTAAGAGATCTCCCATCTGAAACAAAGAGATTTGATATTTTCTTAATATGCTTTGAAGTAAATACTCATAATCTTTAGGGTTACTATTTAAATAATTATTTAAAGTTTCATTATCGATAAATGAGATTGAGGTATCTTCTAATGTAACTGGAGTAATGCCTATGTGAGAGTGAAATAAACTTTCTTCACCATATATTTCTCCTGGTATTAAAAAAAATAAAATTTTTTCGAGACCCTTTTTAGTAAAGATGCAAACTTTCACTTTTCCTTCAGTAACTATTGATAGTTTAGCGCCAGGAAAGTAATCTATATGTTCATTTTTTTTATAATGTTTTATAATACCTAGAGGAGCAAGCTCTTCTAAAAAAAAGTTTCTCATTTTTTCTTGTGGAATGTGTTTAAAGTATTCTTCATACATATATTAATTCATCCTTTTCAATGTAATAGAGTTATGGTTAATATTTTATACTAAATTTAATAAAATAAACATTTAAAGGTTAATATAACCATTCATGTTATAGAAATTATTTTATAATTAAATTTTATCACTTTTATTACTTTTATCACTGGTATTATTTTCGTTGTTATCATTAGGTTCATTTTGTGGAGTGACAGTAGCAATAACTGAGAGGTTGGTACCTATAGCTTGAAAAAGATTCCCTAAAAGGTCAACTTCATCAGAAGTTCTATTTTTAGCTATATATATAGATAGTATAGCGGCTGCTAAAACTAATTCTTCGGGACTTAGGTTACAACACATAAACTCACCTTAATATAATTAATTACTATTTTATATTATGGTTATTGAAGATATTATGTTAATAAAATTAAATATACTTTTAGTTTATCATAATAAAAAAATCTATCAAATAAGTGATAGATTTTTTTTATTTATATTATTATAAGCTATTCATATATTTTTTCCAATCACCATGAGGAATATGAATTGCATGTTGATTAAAGTCTTTATCATTAAACTCTACATATTTGTATACATAGCAGCTTTCCATAGTATTGGTATGAAGGTTTTTAACATCCATAATAGTTCTTATATACTCATTAATTGATGCATCTTCAAATGATAAATATCCTTCCATTTCATCTAAAGAAACTATATTTTCATAAAAATCTTTTACTTCCATAATTTCTCCAATAACAGTATCTTCTCCTTCGAGTAGAGCAGGATATCCTTTATGTGAAAGGTGAAAGAGCTTTCCTTTTACTTCTCCTAGAGAAGCAGGTGATACTTTATTTTTTAAGTATTTATCATAGTTAAAGAAGCCTTCTCTTAAGCTACCATATACAAATACTTTTTTCTCTTCTGTTGGGTATATCATTAGCAGATTGTACCTCCTATAGTTTTAATATCTTCATCAGCATTATTAACTAATGCTTCTATACAAAGTTCAAGACATTTTGAAATATCCTTAATATTCATATAAGGTGTATTGGGTTTTGTAATCACTTGGTTTGGTATATATGGAACGTGAATAAATCCACCCTTCATATCGGAATACTTTTTATCTATAAGATAAAGTAATCCATACATTATGTGATTACAAACAAAGGTTCCAGCAGTATTAGAAACTGCAGCAGGGAAGCCATTGTCTATCATGTTTTTAACCATAGCCTTTATAGGTAAGTTAGAGAAATAAGCATTTTTTCCATCCTCTTTAATTTTTATATCTATTGGTTGATTTCCTTCGTTGTCTTTAATTCTTGCATCATCTATATTAATAGCAACTCTCTCTGGCATTACTGAAAATCTTCCACCAGCTTGGCCGATACAGATAACTGCATCCGGCTTATGCTCTTCAATAGACTTTTCAAGGGCTACTATAGATTTATTAAACACAGTAGGAATTTCTACTTTTATAACTTCTGCTCCAGAAATATTATCTGGAAGTAATTTAACTGCTTCTAAAGCTGGATTTATAGGTTCTCCACCAAATGGATCAAAACCAGTTATTAAAATTTTCATCTATACCTTTAATGAAGCTATAGCTCCATTAAAGTTCACCTCCTTTAATTATAACCTTGTACTAAATTCTAAAATGCTAAGAAATACATTAAAGCTATGTGAACTATTAGTAATGTCATAGCCACAGGAAATTGACGTTTGATTATTGCATTTTTATCATCTATTTCTAAAAGAGCTGCAGGCATTATATTAAAATTAGCACCCATTGGTGACATTAATGTTCCACAATATCCAGCAGTAAGAGCTAGTGCTCCTGCTATTACTGGATTAGCACCTTGTGCGAATACAAAAGGTATACCGATACCGGCAGTAATAACAGCAAAGGCAGCGAAGGCATTTCCCATAATCATTGTGAAGATAGCCATACCTATACAGTAAGCGGCTACTCCGATTAATATATTTCCTTCAGGTATAAAGCTTGAGATACCGTTAGAAATAACAGTTCCAACTCCAGCAGCTGTAAATAAAGAACCTAGAGCTGTTAGAAGCTGAGGTAATATACTTACAGCTCCAACGGAATCAAGCATTCTAGCTCCATCCTCTACAATAAGCTTTGGACTAGCTTTTGTGATCATTAAAGTTACTATAGTAGCTACAATAGCAGAGATACCAATAGCAGCTGTTCCACTGATAGAAGTAAATTGAGCTATCACTAAAGCTACAATTGCAATTACTAGAGGTGGTAAGAAAACTTTATTCTTAAGCTTTTCGGATTGTTTTTTAGCAAATTCCCCATCAAGAGGCTTTGCAGGTAGCATTTTAACTTGTTTAGATACAGTTAAACAACCTAAAACTATAATTAAAGCACCAACTATATTGGCCGGAATATATGGCCCAGCTATGAAGATAATACCTAGAATTGACCAAAATATTGAAGTTCCAATTCTAGCTTTGTGCTCTTTATTTGTAAATGTATAAACTGCTAGGGAAATCATCAGGAAGCCCACTAAGGCATAAAAGATTTCCAATAAAAAATTTGATAGTGTTGCCATATCCATAAACGATTCCTCCTTTAGTTATCTTTTTTAGAATATTTTTTAATTAATGATTTATCTAACATATGATTTTGTACTACTACCATTATAAAAAGTATTACAGCTATTGGGATAGAAGCTTTAGCTACATCAAGGGCATCTACTATATAGCCTTGCTCTTGAAGAGTACTAGTTATTAAAAGAACTCCGGAACTAGCCATGAATAGGTTTTGGCCAAAGAAGTTACCAAAGTTATCCATAGCAGCAGCAGCAGCTTTTATTTTATCTTCATCTTCCTTATCAATTTTACCAAAGTTACTAACTGCAGCACCTTGTGCCATAGGATTGACTAGTGGTCTAACAAATTGAGGATGTCCACTCATTCTAATAGAAAGGGCAGCTGCAACTTGTCTAACTAGAGCGTATACACTAAGAAGCTTTCCAGCAGAAAGAGATTTAGCATTACTTATAAGAGTTGCGGCTCTTTCTTTAAGTCCATATCTTTCACATATACCAATTACAGGTAAAGTTAATATGAATAATGTGATGGCTCTTTGAGATACAAAAGTTTTTCCTAAAATGGTTAATATTTCATTAATACTCAAACCAGCAACGAGTCCTGTTAAAACCCCTGCAGAAAGAACTACAGCAATAGTATCGAGTTTTAACGTAAAACCAATGATAACAATTATAATACCGATTAATTTGATCATTATTATCCTTCCTCCCATGAAATTATATAATTTTTAAAAATTATACACTATTATGAAAAATAAAAATGTATACAGGTATACAAAGAAAGGATAAATATTAAATGTAGATAAGGTTAGTTGGCTAAAAATAAAATATAATTATAATGCATCAATAACTATTTTTACCACATTGTATTAGTAGTTACAATGTGATAATATTAGTCTAGTAAAATGGAATAATTAATATTTATAGTATATTTTTAGGGAGATGATAAGAGTATGGGAAAAATTATACTTACCATAGTAATAACAGTATTGATGCTCCTATTTGCAGTTTTCTATTTCGGAAGTATCATATTTGTTACTTTTGCAGGTGGAATAAGAATATTGCCAATAATTTTGCTTTTAATTGCCATAGGTTTAGGAGGAGCAATTATTTATAATATGATAGAAAGATTAAAGGAAATAAAAGGGGGAGACGAAAATGATATTAGTAAATACTAATTACATCGAAGGAAAAAAATTAGAAATGTTAGGAATGGTTAAAGGGTCAGTAGTATGGTCAAAAAATATAGGTAAGGATATTCTTAGTGGGCTTAAAACCGTTGTAGGTGGAGAGATAAAAGGATATACAGAAATGATGAATGAAGCTAGAGCAATATCTACAAAGCGTATGGCTGACGAAGGGGAGGCTATGGGTGCTGATGCTATAGTGAATATAAGATATGCAACAAGTTCAATAATGAATGGTACATCTGAAGTTATATGTTATGGAACTGCAGTAAAATTTAAAGAAGAATAATGCAAAATAGGTTGAGTCAAGAAAGTAATTTTGACTCAGCCTTAATTTTTTATCATAATAATTGCTTATTTCTCCATTTACCATTAAAAAGATGGGTTATGAACATGATAGATCTAAATATCCACATAGCTAATATATATACGGTCATAGTAAACATATTGCTATAGGAATATTGAATTTAATTATTTGAAGTTTGTTCTAAAAACTGTGCAGAACTTAAAGCTATGAATCCTATTACCAAAGATATAAATGTGACTATAACTATTGGCATAATTGATAAAGCATATAGGAACACATCATAAATACATAGAAGATAGATTGCACATCCATTAAATAGAATTATTTCGCTGAAAGCGCATATAGAAATTATTCTTAATGATTTAGTAGCATCTATAGAGAAAAGATCATTTTCTCCAATTAAGTTACAAACCTTCCTAAGTTTTATTAAAGCTATAACATAAGGAACTGAACATAAATATATACAAGCTACAATAACTATTATCAAGGGACTATTTGGTTGTAATAGAGAACTTTTAAAAAAAGCAGTTGTTATTAAAGGGGTGGCGATAAGCCCTAAAAGTGTAAGAATAATTCCTAGAGTTACCAGTATATTTAATATTTTTGCATTAATAGTTTTTTCCATTTTTATTACCTCTACTTTATTATTATTTTAATTATAGTTTAATATTAATGCAATTTTTATTGTTTGTCAATAAAAATATAATAATAAACATTAAAAATAAACCTTTTAATAATATAAAAATAATGATAAACAATATATAAAATATATAATTGGATGTTCAATTAAGAAAGTTACTCACTAGTAACACAAGATGCCACTTTGTAAATTGAAAAGCAATCTTTGTAACCGACAACTGAATATTTGTAAACGAAACGCCACTTTTGTATCCGAAATGCATGTTTTGTAAATGAGATGCAGTTTTTGTAACCAAAATGCAGTTTGATTTTTCACATTTATTGAAGTATTATATTAAAAATAAGCATGCCAAATGGAGGTCGACTCCCTCTCGATTTTTTTGTAATCGGAGAATCCACCCCTTAATTCCTTAGATAGATTAGTGGTTGGCGGCACGCATTTTTATTATTTTTTTAGAAGAGTAGGTTTTAGCATGATGTCACTGGCGGTAACCGGTGCGCATCCAAGTTTATGCAAAACTTCTTCTCCGTGATAAAAGCTGAATGTTTCGTATGGACTGCGATTATTCAGCTTTTTTCTTTTGTATGAATTAATATGATTCATCATTAGGTTGACATCTTCCTGGGTAAGGTTATTAAAACTTGTCCCTTTCGGAAGTACTCTTCGTATTAATTCATGATTTACTTCAATAGCTCCTTTTTGATAAGGGCTACCTGCATCACAGTAAAATACATTAGTACGACAAAATGGTACAGATTCCCGATATTCTATTGCTTTAGGATTCGAGAACTCACTCCCATTATCCGTAAGGATAACAGGAAAAAGTCTACTAAAAATGTCCTTTCCCAGTTCTTTATCAAACTGATTAAAAATGTCAGTTACAGACTTTGAGGTGTTTGCATCTCTTAAGAATGCCAACATTAAACTGCAATCCACGAAGTGAATGGTCAAGAGGCATTTACCACCTTTGCTGCCAATCACAGAATCCATTTGTACAACTGCAGTATCAGGGTTCTTTTCAATAAACGCACAAAAAGCTTCGTAATTGCGACCAATGCGACAGCCTTTATTCACTTTGAATTCAGGTTTCTTATAACGCTCACGGAACTTGACTTTCCTTGGAAGATCAATGTTCCTGACATCAAAAAGACACGCATCGATGTAATTATAAATGGTCTTTTCACTACACATAAGCTCATCTTGATTGTTAATGTAAATCTGATTTACAGACTGGCCATTTTGAACAAGTGGTGAAATGATCTTATTCAATCTGGCGATTTCATCTTCAGATACACACAAGCCACTTCGTGACTGTGATATAGCTTTATGTGCTTTTATGTGGGCATGCTCTGCATCATATATATTTTTTAAAAGTGTACATTTACAAATGGTTTCACAACCGTTGCAAACATAAGGAACTCTGAATCTGGCAGTGCAAACTTCTTCAATAAACTCTGGACAGTTTGAATTACAAGAAGTACAAAGCTTACAGTAGATAGCCGATTTTCTGGTGCATCCTTTGCCACAGACGTTTTTATTTCTACAGTTAATGCGATTCTTACAATCATTGAATGGAAATCCAGGGTAACCTGTAGCAATTTCGGAACTATACTTGCGAACTTCTCTGGAAATGGTAGTTGGATTTTTTCCCAGCCTGCGGCTAATTTCTTTAAAGGAAAGACTCTCTTTTAAGTATTTTTGCAATTCAAGTCTTTCTTCATAAGTAAAAAATTTAGACATATATATCCTCCGTTCTGCCGCCAACAATCATAGGATATATAAAACAAAACTAATGAGCAAACAAAAAGACTGGTAATTAACCAATCTTTTGTAAGCTAGGATGCAACCACCTAGCAGATAAATATTTATTATAATTAATACAACCTAGTTGGTGTCGGAAGGGTTGCATTTCGATTTACAACTCAGGCAATTAAGAAAGTTGGTATTAGATTAGTAAATATAAAGTTTAAATCTTTTTATATAAATTAGCGTATATAAATAAAGGATATTTCTTATGATATAAATATTAAGGTTTAAAATATAATTGAAACTATATTATTATAATATTTAAGTTAATGAAAAATAAATTATTATAATGGTTCATTATAGGAATAATTGGGGAAATAATATTTTATATTAAATATGGAGGTATATATATGAAAAAGAATAAATTAAAACTGTTGTGTGGGACTTTACTTTTCACTACGGTCCTACTTTTTTCAGGATGCAATAATATAAATGCAAGTGAAAGTGAAAAAGATGAGGAGACTGTGGTAGTAGTAAATCCAGAAAATCAAGATGATGATGAAACTTCTGTAAACCCAGAAGATAAATCTAAAGGTGTAATTATTAAAGAACCTAGTGATTCTGCAAGAGAACTAGAGTTTAAGGCTAGTTATGAAAGATCACAATATTATAATTCTAGTAAAAAATATCCTATTATCACCATTTGTAAATCTAAAGAAGATTTAAAGAATCATGAAAGCAAGGTAAAAGGACTTACTGTGAGTATGCTATCCAGCAAAAGTGAAAATAATGATTTGGACATAGGGAAGTATGACGATGAGTTTTTTGCTAAAAAAGCTTTAATTGTTATAACTTTAGATGAATCTAGTGGTTCTGTGAGGCATAATGTAAAAAAGGTAATTAAAGAGGGAGATGAAATTTATGTAGCTATTGAGAGAAAAATTCCTGAACTAGGCACTGCAGACATGGCAGAATGGAATATATATATTGAGTTAAATGCTGAAGACGTAGATGAAAATGATACAGTGAATCTTGGCTTGAATAAAGGTCTAAACTAAATCTTATATTTATGGTGAGCATGTGCTTATATTAAGGTACATACTCACCATTTTAATGTAATGATTTAAAGGTTAGATTCCTTAAAACTCCCATGAGCAGAACAACTAGTTAACTAGTTAAATAGTTCTATAGATAAATAGGTATATATTTTCCTAGTTAAACTTTAATATATTAGTGGATAATTTAAGGATTTTGTACATAAAAAATTATATATTTAAACACAAGAGCAAGTAAATTTATAGTTGAAATTTAGACGAAAGAGGAATTACTTTAAAATAAATGCTCTATAAAGGTGGAAAAAGGTATATAATAAAAGGTGGAGTAAATTTATAGAAAAAGAAAGAAATTTTAATTAGGAGAATTGTGAGAATGAATTTTGATTTAGAGTTGAGAGAGATAAAGGATATATGTGGAAATGTTATTTATAATAAAGCCATGGATATGTACCTTAGAAATAAAGTTAGAAGCATAAGGATCAATGAAAACTCTATAAATATATTATCAGTTACAGCCATAGTGCAATCAGCCTATGATGTAAATAATTATAAAACTAGTGTGCTTATAAATAATAAAAATTTAAAATTATATCCCAACTGTAGTTGTGAAGCTTTTAGTGAATATCATATGTGTAAGCATGTAGGAGCTGTACTTATAAAATTAAATAAGGAAGGTATAAGGGGAAGAGGTATAAATATTCCTAAGTCTGGAGAGGAAGAGCTTCTTGAAACCTATAAAAGTACCTTTGACAAAGAAGTTAGAGGTATTGAGAAGGAATCTCTAAATATGGATATTACTTTAGTGGTAGAGGATGAGCACTATGGTAGTAAGAAAAAGAGTTTTTATTTAGAGTTAAAGATAGGAACTAGTAGGTTATATGTAGTAAAAAATATTCGTGAACTTATGGAATGCATGTATAGAAGTGGCGGAACTATTAATTTTGGAAAAGAACTTCAGTATAATAATACTAAGTATATGTTCAAAGATAAAGATCAGGAAATCATGAATATTATAAAGGAAGTTTATGATTTGAATTTAGAAGTAATGAATAGAGTATATACTAATCGTTCTGTATTCTTTAGTGGGAAAAGGGTATTTCTTTCAGAGGGTCAACTTAAAAATATTCTAACCATTAAAAATGGGAAAGTCATCAATTTAGAATATAAGGGAGAATATCATAAAGATACAACTGTTTCCTTAGGAAGTATACCTACTAGTTTTTATATGTTTATGAAGGGAGATAATCTGAATATAGATATGAACGGTGAAGTTCCGCAGGTAATTTGTGAAGATACAGGACTTTATTATCTAAATAATACTTTATATCTATTGTCTGAAAAGGAAAAAGGTGATTTTATTCCACTTCATAGAGCATTTACGAAGTCTGAAAATAATACTATATCCTTTGAAAGAAGCAGTATTAACGATGTGGCAAATTTTATTCTCCCAAAATTAAAGAGCATAAGTCCCATTGTTATTAAAGATGAAAGTGTAAAGGAGCTTATAAAAGAAGAACCTTTAATAACAGAATTTTATTTAGATAAGGATAAGGATACAGTAACTTGTGATGTGAAATTCAATTATGGAGAGGAAAGCTTTTATTATAACTTAGAAAATGAAAAGAAAAATATAAAAGAAGAAAATCAAAAGTCATTAAATGAAATAGAAGTTGGAATATCTAAAGATACTAGTGAAGATATACTTATTAGAGATTTAGTGAAGGAAAGAAAAATTATAGAGAAGCTTTATGGACTTGGTTTTAAAAATAAAGATAATAATTTTTATATTGAAGATGAAGAAGATTTAGTGGAGTTTTTAACTTATGGAGTGGAGGAACTAGCCGAGGCAGGAGATGTCTACTACTCTGACAGCTTCAAGGAGATAAAAATATTAACGCCTAAATCTTTTAATTCTAGTATTCGACTAAATGAGTTGGATCTTTTAGAATTTAATTTTAATATTGAAGGAATTTCTAGAGAAGAGTTAAAGGAAACATTAACTTCTATTAAACAGAAGAAAAAATACTACAAACTAAAGAATGGCTCTATAATTCCACTTCAAGGCAGTGAAATTAAAGATATTTATTCTGTTATTGATAACTTTGACATATCAATTTCAAAGTTAGCTAGTGGAAGTGTAGAAATACCTAAGTATGCGTCCTTATATATAGATGAGAAGATTAATAAGGGGGCATTGAGTTTTATCACAAGAAATAAAGGCTTTAAAAATCTTATAGATAATATAAAAGATGTAAATAGTAATGAATATAGAGTTCCAGAAGAACAAGGATCGGTATTAAGAGCTTATCAAGTAATTGGATTTAAGTGGTTTAAAACCTTATCTAAATGTGGCTTTGGTGGGATTCTAGGAGACGAGATGGGACTTGGTAAAACTCTTCAAGCTATAACATTTATAAATTCAGAAAAGCAAGAAGGTAATTTGAAAAATAAGGCACTAATTGTATGTCCTACTTCTTTAGTGTATAACTGGGTTATGGAATTTGAAAAGTTTTCTAAGGAGCTAAAGATTGTAGCTATAAGTGGAAGTAAAGGAGAGAGAGAAGCTTTATTAGAAGATATGGAAGAATATGATGTAATAATTACATCTTATGCTTTAATAAGAAGGGATTTAGGATACTATGAAAAGATGAAATTTGATATTTGTATTATCGATGAAGCTCAGTATATTAAGAATCCAACTTCCTTAAACGCAGAATCTGTTAAATCAATACAAGCTAAAAGTAAATTTGCTATGACTGGAACACCTATAGAGAACTCACTTACAGAGCTTTGGTCTATCTTTGACTTTATAATGCCTGGATATCTCAAAACCCATGGTAAGTTTAATAAAAACTTTGAATTGCCTATAGTAAAAGAAAAAGATGACAAGGCTTTAGAAGAATTATTAAAGCTTATAAAACCATTTATTTTAAGAAGGTTTAAAAGGGATGTAGCCCTTGAACTACCCCCAAAGATAGAACATAAAATAGTGGTAGATATGACTTCAGAACAGAAAAAACTATACTATTCTTATGTGGATGCTTATAAAGAAGAGATGGAACAGGAAATAAAGGAAAAAGGATTTAACAAAAGTAGGATGAAGATATTATCGCTTATCACTAGACTTAGACAAATTTGTTGTGATCCAGCTTCTTTTATAGAAAATTATAAAGGAGATAGTGGAAAGTATCATGCCCTTTATGACATCTTAGAAGAAGCTTTAGAGAATAATCATAAGGTTTTACTATTTTCTCAGTTTACTACAATTCTAGGGAGTATAAGAGAAAAGTTAAATAAAAAGGGTGTAAACACTATGTATTTAGATGGATCAGTTCCATCTAAAGATAGAATGAACTTAGTTAGAGAGTTTAATGAGGGCGAGCCATCAATATTTTTAATCTCTTTAAAGGCTGGGGGAACAGGACTTAATCTCACTTCAGCAGATATGGTAATTCACTTTGATCCATGGTGGAACCCAGCGGTGGAGGAACAGGCTGCGGATAGAGCCCATAGAATTGGACAAAAGAATACTGTGGAGGTAATAAAACTTATAGCTAAGGGTACCATAGAAGAAAAGATTTATAATATTCAAGAAAAGAAAAAAGAAATCATAGAGAAAGTAATAGATGGAGAAGAGCACACAGAGCTAGTTTTATCATCTATTAGTGAAAAAGAATTAGAGGAGTTATTTTCATAATAAGACTCTATCTGAAAAGTATTGTACTCAGTCTGAGTTAAAAAATATCATTATGAATTAATTATATTTAGATAATAGAATTTTTAGCATGTCGAAATAAATGTTTGAAAAAATAAGATGTATGAAGTATAATTATATTATGAAAAATAATGTTTAAATTAAAAAACACTTAAAACTTATAACATGAGAATTTAAAGGTTAAGGGATATATTAACCTTAATTATCTGTTATGTAATAAATATTCTAAGAAGTATTTTGCAAGGTTACGAGTTTTCTAACCTTGCATTAGTACGTAGAAAGACAATTTAATTTAGAAAGGAGATACTACATGGGTAGACAAAACGCACTAGGTGAAGAAAAAATCACAAAATTATTACTTAAGTTTTCTATACCAGCCATCATTGGTATGCTGGTTAACGCATTATATAATATTATAGATAGAATGTTCATAGGACACATTCCAGAGGTAGGAAATTTAGCAATTACAGGTATTGGAGTAACTATGCCAATATCAACTATTATATTAGGGTTTGGTATGTTAGTTGGAATAGGTACTGCTACTACTATTTCCATAAGATTAGGACAAAATAAGAAGGAAGAAGCAGAGAAGATTCTAGGAAATGCTTTTACTTTAATTATAATTTTCAGCTTAGCTATAACTGCTATAGGTTTAATCTGGGGAAAAGATATATTAAGAATGTTTGGAGCTAGTTCAAATACACTAGTATATGCAGAAGAATATATGCAGATTATATTTATAGGTACTATATTTAATATGTTAAGTTTCGGACTAAACCACACCATAAGAGCTAGTGGAAGTCCTAATATAGCTATGGCATCTATGCTTATAGGAGCAATTACTAATGTAATTCTTGACCCAATATTTATATTCACATTAGGAATGGGAGTTAAAGGGGGAGCTATAGCTACAGTAATAGCTCAAATTGCTTCAGCTATATGGGGAGTAAGCTTCTTCTTAAGAGGAAACGCTAATCTGAGAGTTAAAGTTAAAAACTTTAAGCTAGAGAAAAAGATAATATTAGCTATATTTGCTATAGGAATGTCACCATTTAGCATGCAAATAGCAGCAAGTATAGTTCAAGTAATATCAAATAATGCTTTAAGGAATTATGGAGGAGATCTAGCCATAGGAGCAATGACTATAGTAAATAGTATAACTATGAT
>Ga0213825_1000521_pt1 | contig 27957 bp, 25 predicted proteins | sample MC6MC0900MG_FD_179896 | JGI IMG/M metagenome (GOLD analysis project Ga0213825, IMG submission 179896) | Enriched soil aggregate microbial communities from Iowa State University, Ames, United States - MC6-MC0900-MG | ecosystem: Environmental > Terrestrial > Soil > Unclassified | place: USA: Iowa... | reverse complement strand
TACGCAGCTGCAATTTCAGACTGCGTTTTTGCATCATAGCTTGAAATATCCGTAAATGGTGCCTGTTTCTGCGTTGTTAAGCCTAAGCTTCTAACAAGTATAGACGCAGCCTGTGCACGAGTTATATTCTGTTCAGGTCTAAATGTTCCATCGGCATAGCCTTTCATAATACCTACTTTAGCTGTTTTTTGAATAAACTCCTTTGCCCAGTGATTCTCTATATCAGTAAAGCTTGAAGTACCTCCTAATGAAAAAGTTATAGTTGGACTTTGTACGCTTTCATTGCCTGCAGCGTCTACTGCTTTTACAGCGACAGTATATGTCGCATGATCATTTAAATGTTCCAACATAATTGTCGTTGTGTCGGCATTTTGTGTAGCAGTTAGCTCACCATTTACATAAACTTTGTAGCTTTCCACCCCTACATTGTCTGTAGCCTTCTGCCAATTTACCTGTACAGATGTATTATTTTGAATAGTTGTACTGATCACTTTTGATACATCCCATAATGAGCTTGCTTTAATGGCTGGTAAAAATGCCTCATTTGCGACTGCCATATAACCTGCTTCACTTAAATGTATATTTTCTGGATTTGGTAAATAGCTTGGCACGTCTTTTGCCACAATATCGTATGTCGGAACAAATATACCTCCAGCCTTTTCAACAGTTGTTTTTATTGTGGAATTTACCGTAGCCAATAATAATTTAAATTGTTTTTGTAAATCCTCACTATAGTAGGGGAATGAATTATAATAACCCATCACATAAACCTGTGCGTTCGGATTTAGTTTTTTAATTTCTGCTAAAATAGCAGTTATATTTTTGACTGCATCTTGTGAAGCCTTTAGGATTGCCACTGCATTAATACCTGTTGTTTGAGATTCCTTTAATATTGGTATTAAATCATTGGCGCCTGCTGTTAAGGTAATAATTTCTGCCTCCTTAATAGACGTACGAAGCTTTACCTGTTCATTTGGATAACCAAAGCCAACCACTGGCTTCTCGACATCATTTTGTAAATCTTCCAATACGTTTTTCGTAGTATAGCCTGTATAAGCAAAGCCCTTATTATATGAAGTAATGAGTCCCTCTTTCTGTAAAGCCTGTGCAACAAAATCGGCGTACCCTAATCCGATAATCCCCACTTCATTCATACCATGGGCCAATGAATCCCCTAGTGCTACATAATCTACCTGAGTCACCCAGCTCGGTGCAATAAGATCTCTCCGCTCTTCAGCATTAGCACCTACTGGCATTAATAATTGCAATGCTAGTACACTACTAGCTAAAAATCGAAATTTCTTTGAAAATTTCATACCCTCACTCCTTCAACATCTACTGATTACTATTTTAATAGATGAAGGTTAAAAAAGGGTTAAATAAGAACAAGCATTTTTTAGCTTCTATTCAGATTGAATTTTTCCGTAAATACCCCCACCACCAACTTCAATTGCTAATTGACCTGTTCTTGCCAAATCAATCATCTTGGCAATTTTTTGTGGGACTATTTGTTCAAGCTGTTTTAGTGAGATGCGATGCAAAATATTCATCTCCGTACCAAAGGCATTTACTAATCGGTCCATCATCTTTGGTCCTAAGCCTGGAATAAAATCCAATGGAACTTGATGAATATAGGGTGGTCGAACACGTTGATTAACAAGCTGCTCTGATAACTCCTGAATACGTAAGGTGACTCCTTTTATAATTTGCGTACTGTTACATTTTGGACAGACAGTCGTCATATTGTCTAGCTGTTCGCCACACTTTGCACAGACTGTTTGATGGTACTTACCAAGCAAAGGATTTAAACCATAATTAGCCGTTATTGCTCTCCCTTGCTGCTCTTGAAGTGCCAATTGCAATTCAGAAAAATTGGCATCAGTTAATCGTAATTTTTGATATTCCCGAGCAATCTTCCCAAGAGAGTGTGCATCAGAATTGCTGACAAATGGATAGGCTTGGAGCTCCTTAATATTGTTCACCATGTAGGTATCCGAACTTAATCCCAATTCAATGGCGTCTATAAGCTGTGGATCGAAAACTTCTGTTAAACTTCGTTGTACGCCTTTACCAAACAGACTTTTAAATGGCGTAAATACGTGTGCAGGAATAAAAAGCCCACTTAATTCATAAACTTTCTGTTGTAGCGTTCGTGCATCACAATATATTCGCTGAGAGCTTAAGTGGATATTTTTCATATGATCTGACATCCAAGTTGAAAACTCTCTCATCAGGTTAAGTGTTGGGAAATAGGCAAGCACATGGATAGGTCCTAAACAATTCTCATCATAAATCTCTATTTCACTTCCTGGGATCAGAGTAGTTTCCTGATAGCGTAGACCCCCTTGTTCCAATTCCTTGAGTAAACCTTGTTCCATCATCCATGCCATCTCTTCTATTACCTCTGGAGAATGGCAATCAATAATTCCAATAATATCAAGACCCTTTCTTGCACTAGCAGTCTCTAAAATATTTGCTAATGTTAACGTTTTACTGCCTGTAATTTTAACAGCACGTCCATTAAAAGTACGTCCAATATGAATATGTAAATCAGCATAAAATTCTTGCATCATTAAACTTCACTCCCTTTATTTCTTCAATTACGCCACAGAGTAATGTGTCCTGATTTTTTTGGGCTTGCTCGAAAAGCTCTTCTTCAAAATCCGTGACATCCACCGAAGCTTTATGTTGATTCAACAGGTGCATACACATCTGTTGGATCAACATAAAACAGAAAAACCCCACATTGCTGCAAGGTATCTCTTTTGTTCATTATGATGGATGATTGTTATGTGTGCCATTATTTGCTTCAAAGGCACTCGAGCCCTGAGATGACATTGAAGAGGAATCATATGCCACTAATGTCACGCCAATTTTCTTTTCCAGTTCGTTAATTTTTTCAAGCTGCTGTTGATCTAATTGTGCAAATTTAATCTCTTCCACTATCATCAAATCCTTTCATCCATAAAGTTCCCTGAGAAAGTGATATTTATGCATATCAATTACCTCTCAGCATGAAAATTTGTGACATCCATCGGGAACTTTATCTTGATTCAGCAGGTGTTTGTATGCCGCTGGATTGGAAAAAGACGCATTCATCTCGCCATCTGTAAAAGTGGAAATATTCTGTATCTGACGCTGCACTTTCGCACAGTAAAAAACTGCTGAATCAAAATAAAAATGACTGACTATCAGTCATTTTCTTTGACTTTATTTTAACTATTTTGTAACATACTAATTAAGCAGGACAAAAGCGGGGGATTTCATGTCAAAGGAAGAGAAAATTATTCAAGCTGCAATTGAAGTTTTTCGTGAAAAGGGAATTGAAAAGACAAAAGTTTCCGATATCGTTAAAGCTGCAGGTATTGCACAAGGGACATTTTACCTTTATTTCCCATCACGACTTTCAGTCATGCCGGCTATTGCGAAAGTTATGGTTGAGAAAATAATTGCTGCCATTAAAGAAGGAATTTCCATACAGGAACCTTTTCCAAAGCAGCTCGAAAAAGTAGTTGATATTGTTTTTTCACTAACTGAAGACTATCGGGATGTATTTGCCCTTATCTACGCTGGTATTACTCAAACTGAACATATGAAAGAATGGGAAAATATTTATGCGCCCTATTACGAATGGATGAATAATTTCTTATATGAGGCTCAACAGCAAGGAATAATTCGTCCCTCATTAAATACTACACGATCTTCTAAGCTTATTATTGGGTTAGTAGAATCTGCAGCTGAGCAAATTTACTTGTATGATGACAGTGAAGAAGAATCCATCAGACTGCAAAAGCTTGAACTCCTTGACTTTTTACATCATGCACTTGGCTTACGTCACACATAAGTGACGTTCTTTTTTACATGATAAATGACTGAATGTCAGTCATAAATATGATTAAACGAAAGGAAATTGAACAAATGAAAAAAGATTGGCTGTATGTTGGACTAACAAGTTTATTTGAATTATTTTGGATTTTCGGCTTTAATACCGCATATTCATGGTGGCATTGGATTATTATCATAGCCTTAATCGCTACGGACTTCCATTTCTTATCGAAAGCATGTGAAAACCTACCTACTGGCACAGTTTATGCAATCTTTGCTGGGGCAGGAACAATTGGTACCACATTAATGGACATTTTCATTTTTGAAGGAGATTTTACCATCATGAAAGCGATTTTTATGTTTATTTTAGTTCTAGGGGTTATGGGTCTTAAATTAGCCGATAACACTGCTAGAGATCATGATAATAAGAAAGGAGCTAATGCATAATGGGCTGGTTACTTGTATTATTAGCTGCAATATCAGAAATTATTGGGGTGGTAGGCTTACGCTTCTACAGTCAGAAAAAAACGCTTCGTAATTTAGTTATATATGTGGGTGGGTTTGGATTGTCCTTTGCGCTATTATATGCCTCTTTCAACTATTTACAGTTAAGCATCGCCTATGTTGTGTGGATTGGTATCGGAACTGTCGGTGCTGTTCTTATAAATATTATATTTTTCGGTGAATCCAAAAACCTTACTCGTCTGCTTAGTATTGTAGCCATTATCATTGGTGTGGCAGGCTTAAAAGCCGTATCTTAATTTGTTTTGCTTCTGTACTTCTTCGGTAGAATTTATTTATAATGAGTAAAATAATATACCCTAGTGAAAAGGAGTTTTGAAGAATGGTGTATTTATTACAGGTTGACTTTACTATGGATGGTCCTTTTGGCGAGAAGATGTCTGAAGCATTTCAAGATTTAGCACATAGTATTAATGATGAAGAAGGCGTTATTTGGAAGATTTGGACTGAGAATGAATTAGCTAAGGAAGCTGGTGGGGTGTATTTATTCGAAACAAAAGAAAATGCCGAAAAGTATCTAGCTATGCACTCTGTCCGCCTAACAAGCTTTGGAATAACAAATATTCGCGGTAAAATTTTTGCAGTGAATGAAGCATTGTCCTCCATTAACCACAGTCCTATCCATAGATAAACAACATGGCGTATCCGGACTAAGTGATACGCCTTTTTCATACTATCAATATTTTAATATTTTCGTATATTGCTCCGATACATACGTTAAATACGGCTTACCTGTAAGAGGGTGGGTTTGTATATCGGCATAAACACCAAATACATCTTGTAATAATGCTGGCGTAAGCACTTCTTCTGGTGTACCAGAGCAAACGATTTGACCTTTCTGTAAAACATAAATTTGATCGCAATACATAGCTGCAATATTTAGGTCATGCAAAGCAGCAACAACGGTTAAATGCAAAGTTTGAATTAAATCCATTAGCTGTAATTGATGCTGTATATCTAAATGATTTGTTGGCTCATCTAAAATAAGTATTTGTGCTTGCTGAGCAAGTGCACGTGCTACCATCACCCGTTTTTTTTCTCCACCTGACAATGAGCTGAAACTACGTTTTTCTAAATGTGTGATACCTGTTTGATTTAATGCATCCTTCACAATTTGAAAATCTCGTTCTTGATCAAGCTCCAATAATTTTTTGTGAGGTGTTCTTCCCATACTTACTAAATCATGTACTGTAAAGTCAAATAAAACCGGTGTTTCTTGACTTACTACCGCCAAATTTTTAGCAATGTTTTTACTTGATTGCTTAAAAATATCCTGCTCATTTAACAGAACCGTACCATTTTCAGGCTTTAATAGGCGGTACATATTTTTTAATAAGGTTGACTTCCCGCTACCGTTTGGACCAATTAGCCCAACAAATTGCTGTTCCCTTATTTGCATACTAACCTCATGTAATATGCGTTGATCCTGAATGGAATAGGATACCTGCCTTGCTTCTAATGTCATTGGTTTAATCTCCTTCACCGAAAGAATAATTATTACGGCGCAGTAGCCAAATGAAAAATGGTCCTCCACAGAAAGCAGTAATAATTCCAATTGGCATTTCTTCAGGAGCTATCAAAATTCGAGCAATCGCATCTGCCCAAACTAAAAAAATACCTCCTAATAAAGCACTAATTGGTATTACATATTTATAGTTAGAACCTACAATTATGCGAACAATATGTGGAATAATTAAGCCAACAAATCCAATAGAGCCGCTAACTGCAACAAGCACACCCGTTAATAAAGATACTAGTAGGATAAGCTGTAAACGAAACTGTTGGATATTGACGCCTAATGTAACTGCTGCCTCTTCCCCAAGCAATAATAAATTTAAATGACGATAATGGAGCCACAGTAAGGCAAACACGACGATAAAAATAGTTGTAGGAATAATTATATTACTCCATTTTGCACCAGCTAGACTTCCAAGCATCCAATACATAACTGCCTTAATTCCACCCTCTTGCTTTGCCATCATTAAAATAAAATTCGAAATAGCAGATAAAATAAACGATACTGCCATTCCAGCAAGTAAAAGTCTAAAGACAGATATTTTTCCTCCAACACGGGCAAGGAAAAACACTAACAATATGGCTAGTAGTGAGCCTAAAAATGCAGATACTGAAAGAGCAAAAATTCCTAGGAATGAAAATGCACCTAAAATAATAACAGCTGTAGCACCGACTGTTGCCCCTGAGGATATTCCTAATATGTATGGTTCAGCTATAGAATTACGCACAAGAGCCTGTATAGCTGCTCCTGCAATTGCTAAGCCTGCTCCTACAATGGCAGCCAACAAGACGCGTGGCACCCGTATTTGCCAAATGATAATTTCTTGCGAGCGACTCCAATCCTGCTCTATAAAATTTTGGACGATTGGAATTTTGGACAGGATAACCTGCCACACATAAAGAGGTGTGATGGAAACAGATCCAACCATAACAGCCAAAGTCATAGAAATGATTAGTATTAGAAACAAAGACAGTGATAATAGTATAAATTTTTTATTCATATGTATAATACTCCTAATCAACCGTAATAGATATGAAGCAATAAAAAAGAGTATTTCATGCATAGTATGCATAGAAATACCCTAGAATCATCAACAAAGTCAGAAAGATTTCCTTCTATTGTCCGTAAATGCGTTCATCCTCGTGGGCATTACAACTATCACTAAATGGCAGGTCTCCTGGCTTCGAATCAACGTTTTATGATTACCTTCCCGTTCCTAAAACAGTGGCTAAATCATCATAAAACTCCTCATTACAGTTGCGGGACAGCGTCGGATTTTCACCGACTTCCCTTTTAAGTGACACTTTATATAAGATGCCACACCATTAGTATCCAAACTATTAAAATTATGACGATTCTATCATACATTTAAGTAGTTAGTCTATTAATTATCATTGAGTTAACTAAACGTAAATTATAGGTTGACACAAATATTTTATTTTCATACACTATTTATAACTTTAATAGACAGGAGTGAAATTATGGCAACAGTTGCAGAACACTCTCATCATAGATTAAGAACAGTAGATATTGCCTATATTGGATTATTTTCAACGTTAATGATGATTGGTGCAAATATTACTTCTATTGTCCCTTTCATGTCTGTAGGTGGAGTCCCCATCACATTGCAAACTTTCTTTGCTATATTAGCTGGACTCGTTCTTGGTAGTAGAAAGGGTGCGCTTGCTTGTACGGTATATATGTGCATTGGCTTAGCTGGTGCACCCGTATTTGCACGTTTTGGTGGCGGCTTTGGACAAATCTTGAGCCCTACATTTGGCTTTATTGTCACATTTATTTTAGCTGCATTTATCGCAGGACTGATTGTTGAGCGCAGCGGCACAAAGAAAAGCTATATTGTTGCAGCAGTAATTGCTACAGCTATTAATTATTTACTAGGGACAAATTGGATGTACTTTGCTTATAAGCTATGGGCTAGCGCTCCAGATGCTTTCAATTATAAGATGGCCTGGCTTTGGATGATGCCGCCTTTGCCTAAGGATATTATTTTAGCAGTCTTTGCTGGTATTTTTGCGCATCGACTACAAAGGATATTAAAAATAATACCAATAAAATAGTTGAATTCTTAAAACGCCAAACCTACAAAGATGGCGTATTTCTTATAATCCTTCCATTATTTCTGCACATTTATTTGCTACATTAGGTGTAAATAGTGAGGAGGAATAAAGGATGAAGATAAAAAGAAGTTGGTTTATCAGTTTCCTGACAGTAACTACTTTCCTAACGTTATCAGGTTGCTCTGACAAGACAGAATCAGGGACGAAAAAGGACAATGACATTGAGCAGAATACAAAGATGGATCATTCAACAATGGATCATTCTAGCTCGGGTGAGGTGCCCGTAGCGTTGAAAACTGCCGTAAACCCTAAATTTCCAGAAGGAAGCACAGCTATTATTACCAATGGACATATGGAAGGTATGGAGGGAGCAAAAGCAACAATTGTAGGCGCATATGATACTACTGCATATATTGTCTCCTATGATCCAGCTACAGGTGGTGAGCGTGTAGAAAATCATAAGTGGGTTATTCATGAGGAATTAATTAATTCAGATTTAGCTCCATTAGCCTCTGGTACTGAGGTTAAGACAAATGCATCTCACATGACGGGCATGGAAAATGCGACTGTTCGGATTGATAAAGCAGTCCAAACGACTGTTTATATGATTGATTACACAGCTACTACAAATGGAGAGTCTGTAAAAAATCATAAATGGGTAACTGAGGACGAATTAAAAGCAGAATAAGACGCTGAACCTCTGTAGATTTCTTGCAGAGGTTCTTCTAGCTTCTAAGATCTAAAGCATTTCTCCCTGCGGACTTAAGCCATTTATAGCCAAGTCCCCAAACAGTTTGTAAATAATCATCAGCAGGAAAACCACTTTTCCGTAGTTTCTCTCGTAAATTGCGTACATGTGAATCAATTGTTCGATCCTCTATCGAATCATGGTAACCCCATACATTATTAATAAGATGCTCCCTAGTAAAAACCTTATTTTGATGCGCTAAAAATAAGGCTAGCATCCCAAATTCCTTAGGGGTTAAGGATATTTCCTTCTGTCTAAAACAAACTTCAAAGGATTCCTTGTTTAAATGTAATCCCTCAAACGACACAATATTTTCATCACTTTTTGCTCTCCTTAGAACAGCATTAATACGTGCTAGTAACACTTCTTCATCGAAGGGTTTCAGAATGTAATCATCTGCTCCTAGATTTAGACCTTTTACCATATCAGTATGCTCCCCTTTTGCTGTTAGCATAATGATGGGCACATCCCAAAACTTCCTTATTTCTTTACAGGCCTGCCAGCCATCCATTTCTGGCATCATGATATCTAAAAGTACCAGATCTACATGATTTTCTTCTAAATAGATCAGAGCCTTCTGAACGGATACCATTTCCTTACATGTGAAAACAGGCTCTAAATAAAGCTTAAGCAAGTCTAACATTCTAGGTTCATCATCAATGAGTAGTATTGTTTTCATGCTTTTTGACTCCTTTAAACGTTAAGATAAAAGTTGTTCCTTTATTTTCTATACTCTGGGCTGTAATTTCCCCTCCATGCGCCTGCACAAGCTCTTTTACAATTGAAAGCCCCAATCCTACGCCCCCTAAAGCACGACTACGAGATTTTTCAACACGATAAAATCGTTCAAAAATATGAGGTAAATCCTTTTTGGGGATTCCCTTTCCAGTATCTTTAACGAGTATAGATACTAAATCGTCCTGTCTTTTTGCTATGACGGAGATAACGTCACCTGGTGAACAATATGATAATGCATTATTGAGGAGATTCATTAATATTTGTTCCAGCCTTGCAGCATCAGCCACTAAAGTTAATCCTTCTTCACAATGAACGTTAAAATGCAGCTGTTTTTCTTGAAAGGCAGGGCTCAATTTCCCTCTAATATTTTCCAAAATCTCATTCAATGGAAGACATTCTTTTTCAATAATAAAGGAGTTTTCGTCCATTTTAGCTAGATCAAATAATTCCCTTATTAAATGAGAGAGTCGATTTGTTTCTTCTATAATAATACCTAAATATTTTTGTCGATCTTGCTCCGTCAAATTACGTTTATAGAGAATATCCGCATAGCCTTTTATAAAGGTTAAGGGTGTTCTAAGCTCATGGGCAATGCTTGATAAAAAATCTTTGCGATCCTGTCTTAAATGATTCAACTCATCTGATAAATGCTGAATTGCTATAGCAAGATCACTTAGTTCATCCCTTCCATTCGAAGAAAGTGCCACGGAAAAGTCACCATTACTCATTTTCATAGTAGCTTCTTTCATCTGAATTAAAGGGTGAGCTAGCTTTCTAGATAAAACAATAATGACTGCAATGGTTACAAGACCTGAAACAAATCCAACAATTAAAAAATGCTTATTTAAGCGCTCCATTAATGCATGGATTGAATCTGTATTTTGAAACATAAAAACATATCCAACTGTTCTCTGTTGCTTTTGAATTGGACTAATGGTTGCAATATATTTTTCATTTTTCCAATGACGCTGCAGTATTTCTCCATTATAAGGAACAGTATTCTCTAATTGATTTATATAATCTTTGATTTCAGGATGTGGGTTTGAAGACGCCAATATTGTTCCTGATATATTTGTAATAACTACATCTGTATCTTCCTCTGACTCCATTAGTACAATATGAGCTAGGGTCTCCTTGTCAAAATTTTGCTCTAAAATTGTTCTATGAGAGTTTCCTCTTGCCTGCAAGCTTGTTAGTTCCTCTTCAACCCTTGAATTGGTTAAAGAAGTATGTAAAAAGAACATCATAAATGTTTCAATGCAAAATAATGTAATAAAAAAAATGATTCCAAGCTTTAGTGAAAGTTTTCTCATTTGCTAACCACCATTTTGAGATTTCCAAAAAATACGTGACATCTGCAGGGCATTATCATGCGTTTATATGTTCGCTGAATAGGAAAAATACATCATCTCTTCTCTTTGAAGTATTCTGTACCTGACGCTTCGCTTGCGGTACAAAACATTTGGCTGAATCACGTCAAAAGTATAACGTAAAAATATGAAGATTTTATGCAGTAGTACAGCATTTTTAATCGAGCATCTCTTTTAACATTCTACCACCATTCAAGTGCTTTATATTCGTTTCAGCAGAAGTTAAAAAGTCCTGTAAGTATACCTAGTACTTACAGGACTTTCATTATGTTAAACGTATTTTTTTGCCCAGTTTAAGAAGTTATCGATAACTAAATCAAGGAATTTTACAGTACCTTCATCTGTTAGGTTACCTTCTGCATCAAATTTTGTGTGCACAGCACCAATATAAACATCATTCCCACTAAGTAATGGTGAATTAATACCTGGGGAGAATAAAATATCTCTCAAATGTAATTGTGCTTTAACAGTACCAAGGTTCCCCATCGATGCACCCATAATAATAGATGGTTTTCCAATCATTACTTTGTCTACACGAGATAACCAGTCAATTGCATTAACCATGACACCTGGTACGGTACCATTATATTCAGGTGTCACCCAAAGCACTGCATCTGCAGCTTTCACTTTTGCTTTAAAATCAAGCACGGCTTGTGGTGCATCATTTTCAATATCTTGATTATACATTGGTAGCTCATTTAAGCTTAAAACCTCAAGTTCAAACTTCTCAGCATATTGTTTTTGAATAAATTTAGCTAACTGCATATTATAAGATTCTTTTCGGATACTTCCTACGATAGCTACTACTTTCATGATGTTATTTCCTCCTAAAACGTCTATTATTCTTAGTATTTGTATGGTAATTCTATTTTATACCACGTTAGTAATAAGTGGCAAATTCCTCAACCGGCTTACGATAACCTCGTAAACGACGACTGCTTTCTTTTTCCTTACCTATTGTTATCATAAGTGCAATTTCATGTGTTTCTGGCACATTAAAAAGTGCACGCATTTTTTCATTATCGAACCCAATCATTGGGCAAGTGTCCCAACCGCGATTTTTTGCAGCAAGCATAAATAACATTGCTGATAATGAAGCATTACGAATCGCTTCATCCTTCATAAAATCCTCGCCACCATCTTCATAAAATTTAGTATTCTCTGCTACAATCTCTTCTAATTCACTAGCGGTAATTATTCCTAAATCCACCATCCCCTGAGTGAGGTTGGCCGTGTTTTTATAGGCCTCTTTATCACCTAATACTAGAATCACCCCAGAAGCTGAATGTACTTTATATTGACCAAATGCTGCCTCTCTTACTTTTTCCTTCATCTCTTCATCCAAAACAATAATGTAGTTAGCATGTTGTAAGTTAAAAGCCGATGGAGCAAGCTTAACATCCTCTAAAATAGGCCGTATGTCTTCTTCAGTCATCTTAACGTCCTTTAAAAAATTATTGGCTGAACGACGCTTTTCAATTAGTTTGGAAAATTCCATTTATAAGCCCCCAATGCAGTTATGTAAATCCATCCAGTAAGCAACATATTTCTGTTACTGGATGAATTAGTATTACTCATACTCTTTATCGAACTTTATTGTACTTCTTACAGTGTCAATAGGACGAACAAGTTCTTCAATTTGAGCACGCTTTGGCTCTAAAAATGGTGGCAATGAAAGTTTTTCACCTAAAGTTTCATAAGGCTCATCCCCCATAAACCCTGGTCCATCAGTGGCTAGTTCAAATAAAATTTGTGGCGCTACTCGTGCATAAAGTGATTCAAAGAAGTGACGATTGACATAACCAGAAGTATGGAAGCCGAAGCTATCAAATCGTTCAGTCCATTCATTCAACACAGCACGATCCTCTACTCGGAATGCGGCATGATGAACTGTACCAAAGCCTTGACGTGCTAAAGGTAGAACACTGTTGAATTCAACAACAAGTTGAGCACCGTTGCCTCCCTCTCCTACCTCAAATAAATGGAAATCTCCTTCCTCAGCAATTTCAGTAAAAAGCATCACCTTTTCTAGCACATCTTTGAAATATTTAAAATTAGCAACTCGAACAAATACTGGCCCTAATCCTGTTATTGCATATTCCAAAGGGATTGGCCCATCTTTCCATGGAGTCCCGGAGGCAACACCAGTATTGTGCTCATCAGAAATAAGTTGATATTGCTGATCGTCGAAATCAACGAAAGATAAAGTTTTCTTACCAAATTGTTCTTTAATGCCAGTATGATTAACCTGTAATCGGTCAAAACGTTTCACCCAATAGTCCAAAGCGGCATCCGTTGGTACACGGAAGGAGGTTTTTGAAATCTCATTTGTTCCATGCACGCCTTTTGGAATGTTCGGAAAATCAAAGAACGTCATATCTGTACCTGCGCTGCCCTTATCATCCGCAAAGAATAAATGATATGTTTGAATATCGTCCTGATTAACTGTTTTTTTTACTAAACGCATTCCTAACACAAAAGTAAAAAATTTATAATTTTCTTCAGCACTACTAGTAATTGCCGTGACGTGATGAATCCCTTTTAAATGATTCATTTAAATCCCTCCTATTATCTCGATTTCGAGATATTAATGTAAAATTGTTCATTTATTAATCGCATTAAAACCAATCTTCTTTAAAGATAGAATCATTGTTTCCAGTTCTTCAGGGTCTAATACTTCAAAAATTTCATTAATTTTTTGTTCATGCTTTGGGAAAATCTCTTCCAATAATGCCCGTCCCTCATCTGTTAAAAAAATATAAGTGACACGGCGATCCTTCGCACAAGCAAATCGATAGACATAGCCTTTTTGTTCAAGCTTATCAATAACATAGGTAATACTGCTACTTGCAATTAATATTCTCTTTCCAATCACTTGAATCGGTTGTTCCCCACGATGGTATAAAAATTCAAGCACTGAAAATTCGGTTTGATTTAAATCATATTGTAGTAAATCTCTCCTTGTTGCTTCCTGAATCGTTTGATATGCACGGAACAAGACCGTAAAAGCCTTTAAATTACGATTGTCTTCCCTCATACCACTCCCTCTTTCTATTTACCTCGAATTTCATTATCTTTAATTCGAGATAATAATAACATATATTTCTTTATACGACAATTAATTTGTTTTAATCAGAAATTGACTTTCCCCTTTATAGCACTACTTACTTCTAAGAAATAAAACCCAGCCATTAATAGATAGCTGGATTTTAATGGATGAATTCAGCCTGCATCATTTACTTTAGACGTTTAAATTCTTTTTCATTCCCATCAACAAATTCTACTTCAATCTCAATTGATTGGAAGTCCTCTGCAATATGGAATACGGAAATAACCTGATCTATTACTTCATCATTTGGTGTAGTGGAATCAAACGTCAGCTGCTTAAAAAGAGGTTCCAGCTTCGTATAAGCTGCATCTCCCTGAAGATTTTCATTATTTCGGGTATCCTGTAATTTTGCTGCTATGCCGGACTTTTTATTTTCGTATTCAGCTTCATAGGAATCTGTCGCAGAATAGTCTACATCCAACGAAAACTCTAAAAAATTGAAGGGTACTTGATCTGTTACGGTATCTCCGACATGTTGATTATTTTGTTGAACTGGAGCATTTGTCGGCATATCTTGCACCTTTTCTTTTGTACAGCCATAGAGTGCGATAGTCGTAAAAAGAATAGCCATAAAAAATTTAATTCTCATCCTTACACTCCTTTCTTCTGTTATTATTTCACCTTTGTTTAAAAATTAACCCAAAAAGGGTATCTCCAATAATCAGGAGATACCCTTTCTATTTTTAAAAGAAGCGACTGTTATTACCTTCGCCAATAGCTTTAGCTAATCTCATTGTTGAAACAGCTAAATCTGCATATGATACTTTCTCAGTAGCGTTGAAGCTATTTTGCTGTGCATCTATTAATCCCATTGCACTTGCTAAAGCCACATAGCCTGAGTATGCTGAATCAATTGAGCCTGCATCAGCAAAGTTTAATTTAAAAATATCGCTATGCTTAGCAGCTTTCTCTAATCCTAATACACGAATATACCATTCTGCAAGCTCTTGACGAGTCAATGTTGCATCAACATCAAATCGATCTGCTGGCTTTAAAACGCCCATTCTTACGGCTTCTTCAACTACTCCATATAATGGATGGTTTTTATCAATATTTGTGAAGGATTGCTTTTCATCACCTTCTCCATATCCACCAAAATAGCCATATGTGAGAGATTTAAGCATAATTTTTAGTGCTTCTCCCTTAGTCACGCCAGTATCAGCATTAAAAGTAGCTGGGTCTTTAATCTCTAACACATTTTGACTAACCAAATAATTTAACTCTTTTGCTGCAGTAGGATGTGAAATCAATGGTTGCTCTTTTTTATCCTCAATCTTTATTAACCACTCACCAGTAGTTGCATCAATCTGATTAAGTAAATTACCACCATAAGTTGGTGAATACACTAGATCATAATGATTCTTATCCTCACCACTTTGTTTAGCGTATTGCAATTGTAATTTAAGTGCCTCACGATAAGATTCTTTTGCTTTATCAGCAGAAATCGCCTTATCTACAGATGGCCAATTATCGATTTTTTGGTTAGAAATATACAATGAACGTAATGAGCCATCAGAACCAATACTTACAGATATTTCATCTCCTACCACAGCGATATCATTTACAACACGCGGGAATGAGAAGTAATATTCTTTACTATAATCAGCTAATACAGCATCCTCTAATGGTTTAGAATAATTATGCACATAGGAAGGAGCCCATTGCTTTAAGTATTCAATCGCCTTGTTCAATGCTGCATCCTTAGAAATGGTTGTAGTCTTATCATTAGACTTTACGAAATCTCTAGTTAAATCATGGTATTGAATAATTTCGCCTGTTGCCTTATTTAATTCAAATGAGGAGCCTATGCCACCATTATCATACATATACGTATAATTTACAGAGTAAATTGTTTCCCCATTTTGGTTTTCTCTTTCATCAATCATATCAATTTGTAACTTAGCTTTATCAGGATCAACCTTTAAGAAGGATTTTGCAAATTCCTCTACTTCAGCTAATGTCATACCCTTCTTTCTTGGTTCAAGCGGTTGTGAGGATAGCTTTTCTACGCGTTTTACTTTCGGTACCTGTGCCGAGAAGCCATTCACTGTTTGCCATTGACCATTTAAAGCATGTACCCCATTAAAGCCTATTGCTGGTGCATAAACAAGCTTCACTTTACGCTGATCTGTTTGGAAATCATAATCGACAGTGTAACGCAATTCAACTGCTAAATTATCACGAATTTGGGCAAGAATATCCGCTTCAGTCTTCTTCTGCTCTACACTATCAAATGTTGCCTTGCTAAGAGGCTCTGTATTGCGATAAACACTTGTAATTTCGCCATTCGCAAGGACTTCAATAGTAAAATATTGCTCGCTGATTGCCACACCATTTTGAGTTGGTGAATAGACAAACGAATAAGCAATTGGCTGTGATAATGGTCTGCTCATATTAAAATAGGAGTCAGAGCCAATACCATTTTCCTGAAGCTTATAGTTTTCAGTATTTGGGAATTTAGCTAAGAATTCCTTTGCAATTTTTTGTGCATCAGCTTCAGAATACTTTGCTGGATACATTGCATCTGAAATATCAGAAGGCTGATAATAGAAATTCTCTAGTTCTAAATCGTCTCCCTTAAATGTGAAGCTACCATAAATCTCCTTACCATTTACAGTTTTATGGAAGCTTATATCATAACGAATTGTTGTATCATCTGTATAGTAGTGTCCGCTTCCTACATTTAAATCTTTCTCTGTTAAGAAATTAAACTTATCAGGGAATATTGCATGCAATTTATTGATAAGCATACTCTTCGTGACTTTTGTCTCCGTTGAAGCTACTTGAATTTCAATTCTCTCTGAAGATTCCTTTACATTGGCAGATGCTTGTGAAATTGGTGAAAGTACCCCGACAGTAAATGCTGTAGATGTTAGTATAATACCTAACTTTTTAAACTTACCCAAAATATCCCTCCTAGAAAACTATTTACCATTTATTATAATATACATTTCCAAATTTGAAAACGTTATTTACAGAATATTACCGCTTAAAAGAAAATAGAATAGTTATTTTTTCACCACATCGAAATTGGAGCCTATTAATAACCAATTTTGTGGGAATGGTAAACCTAGTTTCCAATAACCCACTCCTCGAAGTTTATATCGCTTTATTAAATCGAATTTGGCTTGAATGGATCTTGCATCTTCAAACCAAACAACATGTGCCCTGCCCTGTTCGTCATAGTATTCAAAGAAAGGAGCTTGGGCTCTCCTATCATACTGAATAGCTGCATTATATTTTTTAGCAATTTCAATAGCTCTTTGCGGACTAACTGCTTCAGCAATAGGACCTCCTTGTACAAAAGGCAGTGTCCAGTCATAGCCATATAAATTTTGTCCTAGAATAATTTTATTTCTAGGAATTTCACTAATAGCATATTTAACAACTGCCTCTACCTCAGGAAGTGGAGATACTGCCATAGGAGGACCAGCAGAATATCCCCATTCATAGGTCATTAACATCACAAAATCCACGATTTCTCCATGTGCTCTATAATCATGTGCCTCTGTCCAAGGACCACGCTCACTTGCACTCGTTTTTGGTGCAAGTGCTGTGGATACTGTGTACCCTTGTGGATGGAATCTACTTACAGCTCTTCTTAAAAAATTGTTATACGCCTCACGTTGATCCCCTGGTAAATTTTCAAAATCAAAATGGATATCTTTAATGCTCCCTAAACGCCTTGCCTCTTCTAGAATATTATCGAAAAGCAAATCCTGTACAGCTGTACTTTGAAAAATATCTCGAGCTAAATCACCGCTAAAGCTAAAATTCTCTAAATTTGAGATAACCATTGCTAAAGAGGCTCCTGTCTCATTAGCAATTTGCGTCACACCCTGACTTGGTGGTTTTTTAAGTGTCCCATCTCGCCTTGCTTCATAGCTAAATAAAGCAAGATACGTTAAAAATGGTCCTGCTTCTCTAGCCTGACTCAATAATGGCTCGCTAACAGATGTCCCTCTCGGCTCCAAATATGCCAAAGTCTCAGCTCTTGTTTTAGGTGGAGATGGAATATACAGTCGCACCCCAACAGACAGCGGCTGGTTTGGATTCATATTGTTGACCTGTGCAAGTGTTGCATAATTAATACCGAAGCGCTGACCAATGGACCATAAACTGTCTCCTGGCTGCACATAATAAAAGCTTCCGATAATCGGAATAACAAGAGCTTGCCCTACGACTAGTCGATTTGGCTCTGGAATTTGATTGGCATCTACTATACTTTGAACCGTCGTCCCATACGCCTGTGCAATCCTCCATAAAGACTCCCCAGCTCGTACAACATGTATTTGAATGACATTGCCTCCTTCAAGCGTCATGAAATCATACCTATAAAGCTTATGAAATAAGGTAGGAAAAGATGCCATCGCTCTTTCGAAACAGGTTTCTATCAATTATGCCTTGGCATAATTGCGTCCGGAATCGACTTTGTGCTAACGTAGCGGCAGCAACATGTTATTTTTCTGTGCGAAAGCGTAGTGCCAACGTAGCGACAGCAACATGTTGTTTTTCTGTGCGAAAGCGTAGTGCCAACGTAGCGACAGCAACATGTTGTTTTTCTGTGCGAAAGCGTAGTGCCAACGTAGCGACAGCAACATGTTGTTTTTCTGTGCGAAAGCGTAGTGCCAACGTAGCGGCAGCAACATGTTGTTGGTCACTCAGTCTTGTGTTGTTGTTGTTGTTGCTGTCGCTTCGCTTTCGCACAGATAAAACCGTGTTGCTGTTGCTTCGCTTTCGCACAGATAAAACCGTGTTGCTGTCGCTTCGCTTTCGCACAGATAAATTGCCACAGGACGTGGCGTTCTTAGGCAGAGTTCCTCTATTCCAGTGGATGTTTGGACACCCGCTGAAAAGAAGCATAAATTCACATTCATCTCACCACGTATAGAGGTGGAGACTTCTGTATCTGCTGCCACTACGCTTACGAGCAAAAAACATTTGACTCTATGCTTTCGATACAAAAAACATTTGCTGAAAGAAGTTAAAAAAATCCTTCACCGATTACTGTGAAGGCATGCTGTATTTATAATATTTATGACACGCTCGAAAATAGAATACAAAGAAGAAATAAGCAACCAACTGTAGCATGGAACCTATAAAATGAACATTCTCTCGCATACTTTCTTCAACATTCATTGAAAATGCTTGTATAACGAAGCCGCATAGCATCAAAGCTATATATGTCTGATAGGTTTTAAATGTTTTAGCTTCAAGTGGCTTATTATAATGAATGTGTAATAATAATTGAAAAACACAATACATAAAAATGATAAATAAAAATTGCATAAGCTGTATTCCAATGTCCCCCAGTATCTTATAACCTAGCCATTGATCTAGCTCCACAAAGAATGACAAGACTGCCAAAATAATTGCGAAGTTTTTTGACCAACGCTTAAAATTATGCAAGGAGGGCAGTAGATGAATACCATATATAAAAGATAGATAACCAATAAAATCTGGAAATATATCTGGTAATCCGAAAAAACTTGAATCCATAAAAACAAAAGACACACCATTCACTATATATTCGTAGGGCTTTTTCATTATTTTACATCTCCTTCAATTGCTTTCACGAGGTAGTTATCCTGTTCCTTTAGAATCTCATCTAAACGTTCTTGCATATTCGTAAATGATCCAATCATTTCGTTATCATCATAGAATTCGCTATAGCTTGGTTCTTCAATATTTTGATTCTCTGCATATAGTAGATTTCCGACCCATGCTAAAAAGGACAGTGAAAACGTTAAATAGACAAGTCTTCCTTTTGTAAGCCCCTTATAATAAACGAACAGTATAAATAACAAGAGGGCAAGCATTAGGAAAACACATAATATATTCGTAAGATTTTTCTCCTGATTGATGGTTAATAGTGCTGCGTTTTTCAGGTTGATTGATTGCCCTGTACCAATTATGAATACAAATAGTAGAACAGCTAGCGTCACTGGAATGGTTAATATTGTCGCTATAGAAAATCGTTTTATCTTCTTTATAGGAGTTTTTTCAAGGCTCTGACGCAGTTGCTTTGAGAAATCTATATTTGGATCTTTATCAGGACGTTTTTTTAGTGCGTCAAATAACTCATAATCACGTTCTTCCATCAATCGTCCCCCCCTACTTTTTTTCGAAGCCTTGTCATTGCCCGATGAAAATCAACACGTACCTTCACTTCTGAAATGCCCAAAATCTCGGCGGTTTCCTGAATCGTGTAGTCTTTTAGCATTCTGCAAATAATGATTGTTCGATCATGTGATTTTAATGTCATTAATGCCTCTTGTACCTTTTGCCATTGCTCATTTTTCTCTATCATTTCCAGAGGCTTTGAAACTTCTTTCAATACAGGCTGCCAGCTTAGCTTTTCTATTAAAAGTCTTTTTACTTTTTCCCTTCTATGTATATCTACTGCTGTATTTCGTGCAATTGACAAAATCCAAGTTTTTACTTTATCCATATCCTTTAATTTATCTAACTGCTTCATCACTTTGAAAAATGTCTCCTGCGTAATATCCTCCGCCTCTTCCCTACTATTTGTATAATAAAGCGCAAAATGATACACATCTCGATGATAACAATCGTACAAATGTTCTATATTTGTTATGTCCTTATGCAAAGCCTCACCCCACTTTCTACACTCAGAAATAAGTCGTTACAACAAATTATTTGTTACACTTTTCCCACTTATTTTTATATAACTAGCGTAAAATGCCTTATTCTTTTCATGATTTACTCTCCTGTATAATGAAATTACTGTAAGGAGGTGTTAGTTTGCGTTTATTTTACCAGCAAAAAACAATTGGAAAAAAATCGCGTAAACTTCAAAAGATTGCATTTACAATTAAAGAGCCTGTCCATACCTTGAAAGACTTACTACTACAGCTCGTCACACAGGAGGTTCAGAATTTTAACGAAAAGGCGTTGGATACACCGCTTCATATATATTTAACTGAGGAGCTATTAGAGGATGCTGTACATCATGGCAAGATACATTTTGGTGAGAAAAAAAATGCCACTGTCCAGTCTTTAGAGCAGGCTAAATCGACAGTGATTCAAGCTTTTGAAGATGAGCTATTTTTAGTAGTCCAAAATGAGGAGCAATTGAATTCACTTACAACACCACTAACAATTCAAGAAGATGACGTTTTTACTTTTATAAAATTAACGATGCTAGCAGGACGAATTTGGTAAGGAGGAATCCCATGACACTTTCTCATGAACAAAAACTACAATTTCAAAGTAAAATTGATACCGCACCATCGGCTATTCAACCAATAGCTACAGCATTGCTTCAATATATGGATACACGTGATTACAATATTGAGCAGCAAATTGCTGATTTGAAAATCACAACACTCGAGGAGCTATTTACAGGTCCATTAGTTGATGTACTAACACTCTTTTCTTCACAGGAACGAGCACAAAATATTAAGAAGCTGGCATTACGTTATGATACAACAATGTTTCAGACTGGTATTTTGCGTAGATCGTTTCGTTCTGCTCAACCAGTACAGGATCACCTTTTTCAATGTCTGCAATTAATTGAAGAAATGCTAACATTTGAAGAAATCAATTTACAGGAATTATTGACGAATCACAGTCAATATGAGCATGGTACATACCCTAACTATAGCTCCTATGTGATGAAGCAAGAGAATATAAGGGTTATGCCATTTAATGTTTTTGAGCAATTACTTGCAGAAGAGCTATCATTACAAAACCCAGCTATTGAGGAAGCTATTGAAAATATCCTATTTGATGAACATCAAAGTAGCTTTTTTGGCTATCCACTAATACGAGGGATTTTTAAATCAACCAATAGTCGTCTGCATGAAGCACTTGGAAAGCTATTAGTTGCGGCAGCGAGGCAAGAAGGGCTACGTCAAGCTATTGTTGAGAATATCGATCATGGTACCTTAGATGCACAGCTTACAATCATGAAGCTTATTCAAGAGCACCAGCTAACTCGCTTCTCCTCAGTTATTCGTGCTGTCGATACTTGGATGGGACTTGGCTATAATAGCTTTGAAAATCAAAAGATTACAGAGGAAGTCTTGTCATTAGCGATTCAAGCTATTGAAAACGACAATTTCACTAAAGAATTACTGCAAAGCGAGCGAACAATAGATATTTACGTGGCACTCTGGGCAATTTCTACAAAAGATTACACGCAACTTGATATAGTTTTACCAGAGTTGCTAGGACGCCAAAAGCATGTCCAGCTTACAACACTTGCGTTCTTAAAAAACTTAGGGAAAACTTCCTTTACTGCACAATATGTCAAAGATATTATTTTAACAACAAAGGATATTGAGCTTTTTACTTTTGCTTGGGGAAATTTCATCCATGTAAATAACTATATTAACAGTGAATATGCTTGGGATAACGATTGGGTTAAAGATTTACAAACGTACATGCAAGAAAATACACAGCTTCAAAACATTGAGTATCTGTTATTTAATCAGCTCGAATGGGCAAAGAGTGAGGTTTCCAAGGATGGTCTAACAATTGCAGGAAAACCCCTAGCCTTCGTATATGCGCACATATCTTTAGAGGACATTATTTCAACACAAATTATTTTGGCCCATCACTTACAAGATGAAGAATTATTTCAACGTATTATTGAGAATGCAGATGCCTACTCACCTACTAGCAGAATTGGACTTCTTAATATTTATTGCCTTGATAATTCTACACAAGGAAAGCGCGATTTTCTATTTAGCTCTTTACGAGACCGAAGCTCTATTAATCGGTCCCTCGCGCTCAAAAAGATACAGCTATTAACACCTACTGATCATGAAATTTTAAAAATTGAGGATCTTTTAGCAAATAAATCTGGCTCACTTCGTAAAGAGGCTATTTCTCTCTTAAAGCTACAGTCACAAGAGAAAATATTGCAAAGTGCCGAGCGACTTATACAAGACAAGAAGCAATTAAAACGACTTGGTGGACTCGAGTTGTTATTAGAAGCCTCAAAAGAATATCACTTATCAAATGAACAAATTACAGCTTTATGCAAGACGCTACCAAAAGTTACTGCAACAGAGCAAGTGCTTTTAGATCAATTGTTAACAAGCGATATTCCAGAATATAACGAGGAAAATGGCTTTGGCTTATATACACCACACCCGCCTATTCAATACCAAAACATTTCTAATATGGATATCAAGGTGGACGGTGAAGAGGCATGGAAACAGCTAATTCCAATTTATTTGCAGGCACAAATGCCACTTGAGAAATTTTTTGACTATGATGTTCATAAACTTTTAGCAAAGCTTGAGCGGCTAATTCAATTAATTGATGTTCATGCTCATTATGAGTATGAGACATACCAGTGGAATGATACTCTAATGACAACAACCTTAGGACAAGACTATAATGTTATAGCCTCCAAAAAAGAGAATAGTAAAAACGCTAGTCTTGATGTCCATCCAATACCTGAGGAAATCATACAGTGGATAAAAGAAGAAAAATTCAGCACAGAGGATTTAGCTTATTTCAACTTTTATAGTAATCTGTCTCAATACCCTGCTGTCCACGAAATTAGCGAAGCAGCACACGCTCTTATCGCTCCAATCCTTAACTATGCACAAATTAAAGAATATATTGCTAAGTTCAATGCGTTAAAGCATGAGCAAACACTGGATCGAATTTTTACTGTGCTTTCACAGGATTTAGACAATTTGTCTGGGGAGCAGGAGCTTCATAAACAAGCAGTCGAACTTTTAGAACAACATGCACAAGGATTCAATGCTTTCGAGCAAGCAATTGGTATAATGCTTCAGTTGTTATCTCAAATACCACCTGAACAGTGGAAGCTCGAAGTAAGAGATACGGGGTATTATTATTATCGTTCGACTTCCACTATAGTAGATTTAGATGTAATCAATGCCTTTGTTGATAGATGCTTCTCAGGCTATACGACTTATGGCGAATATGTCAAAATGCTCGCTATTAACGAAGAATTAACAAAGCGCATGCAAAAGGAACAGTATAGCCCAAGTGTATATAATTTAAGCTTATTCCAATATTTAGATGCCCTTCAGGCAGGCTTATTCACACAGGATCATTTATTTGAGGTCATTTTCACGAATACATTAGCCTCTGATGTATTAATAGCACCAAATAAATTAATCGAAAAGTATCAAAAGTCATTTGAAGATTTATCGACTCTTCTTGCTATACGTGAGCAGGCAATCAAGCGAATTTTAGAAATCGAGCTTAAGCGCGGGGATATTCCTACTGCCGTAACGAAGCTAGCAAGCAGTATATCCTATATAGAAGGTATTGATTATTTCTTTAAAATTTTACAGGCACTTGATGGAGAAAAGCTTGCTCGGGGCTATATTTGGCAGGCAGAAACGAAAAAGGATGTTTTCTCACGTCTTCTCGCAAACTGCTATCCTAAAAAAGAGGAATCCGCACAGCAGTTAAAAGATGCATGGGAAAAAACAAATATTTCAAAAGAGCGATTAATTGAAGCAATGATGTATAACCAGCATTGGATCGATCTAGTTAGTGAAGTAATTGGTTGGGAAGGCTTAAAAGAATCTGCATGGTACTTTATCGCCCATACAACCGACTACTTATCAGATTTTGCTAAAGATCAAATTGCCCTCTTCTCAAGCATCACTTCCGACGATTTCCGTGATGGTGCATTTGATTTAGGTTGGTTCCAAAGTGCCTATCAAACAATTGGTGCAAAAAATTTCAAGCTTGTTTATGATGCCGCAAAATATGCATCAGAAGGAGCAAATCATCGTCGAGCACAGCTTTATGCCGATACTGCAATTGGAAAACTTAGTCCAAAGCCATTAATGAAAGAAATACAAGATAAACGTAATAAAGACAAGCTTCGTGCACTTGGTCTGATCCCATTAAAAAAATCAGATGAAAAGGACGCTCTAATACGCTATCAGTTTATTCAACAATTTTTAAAGGAAAGCAAGCAATTCGGAGCCCAGCGTCGTGCAAGCGAAGCACGAGCAGCAAGTATTGCACTTGAAAATCTAGCACGCAATGCTGGTGATGGAGAAACAACAAGATTTACATGGCGAATGGAGCTATCCGCTTTTCATGAAATGAAACATTTATTTGAAGCACAGCAAATCGAGCATATTACGGCTCATTTGCAGATTGAAGATGATGCTGATGTGGAAATAATCGTGACAAAGGATGGAAAACGTCTTAAAAATATCCCAACAGCATTGAAGAAAAATACACAAGTCATCGCATTACAAGAGGCACGAAAAGAGTTGAAGGAGCAATATAAACGAGCACGGCCAGCGCTTGAACAGGCAATGGAGTTAGAAACAGTCTTCCATGCTGAAGAGCTCATCAATTTATTAAAGCATCCAATCCTAGCTCCTCTTCTACAAAAGCTCGTCTTTAAAAGCGACGTGTATATAGGAATGCTCACTGCAGAGGGCTTAAGGCTACTATCAGGTGACATCATTTCACTTACACCAACGGCAACATTAAAAATTGCCCATCCATATCACCTACTGGAAAGTGGTCAATGGCGTCAATGGCAGGCTTATATGTTTGAGCACAAAATAAAGCAACCGTTTAAGCAAGTGCTCCGTGAGCTATATGTGATAAATGAAGATGAAAAAGGGCAAAAAAGATCATTGCGCTATGCAGGACATCAAGTAAATCCATCTCAGACGGTAGCCCTCTTAAAAACAAGAGGCTGGCAAATTAGTTATGATGAAGGACCTCGCAAAGTGTATTATAAGGAAAATATTGTGGCCTCGTTATATGCACAGGCAGATTGGTTTACCCCAGCAGAAATTGAAGCGCCTGCAATTGAGGGTGTTTATTTCTATAATCGTTTAACTGGCAAAAGCATAGTCTTAGATGATATACCTGCAGCAATTTTCTCTGAGATTATGCGAGATATTGATCTCGTTGTTAGTGTTGCGCATGTTGGTGGTGTAGATCCTGAGGCAAGTCATTCTACTGTTGAAATGCGTAGTGTGATTGTGGAAGAATTAACAAAGCTATTAAAACTTACAAACGTAGAAGTGAAAAAACAACATGTTCTTATTGAAGGTAAACTTGCTAGCTATTCACTACATTTAGGTAGTGGTGTTGTTCATCAAATGGGGGGATCAATGATTCCAATAATCGCTGTACAAGCGCAGCACCGTGGACGCATTTTCCTACCAATGGTGGATGATGATCCTCGTACAGCCGAAATCATGTCGAAGCTAATACTACTAAGTGAAGATACTAAAATTAAGGATCCTGCCATTTTAGGGCATATCCGTAGCTATGAACAACAACGTTAACTTGTGCAAAAGTGCCCTCCTTGAACATTGGAGGGCACATTTCATAGTGTTGAAAAACTAAATGGTCAAGGATACCTTTGTGAATATTTAGTCAAAATGAAGGTGATTTCCGTTCCAGGCTACTCGCTTTGTTGCTGTCGCTTCGCTTTCGCACAGAGCAAAGCTTCCTGTGGGCGAGCGACGAGCCGCTTCCTGCGCTGGAGGAACGAAGGCTAAGTGCGTCACGTCCTGTGACAACGCCTTCGTGACCAACCTCGTGTTGGCCTCAGGGTCTCGTCTGTCTCGCTATCCCACGGGAGTCGAGTAGCCTTACACTCCAATCTGTAATAGTGTAGAACTTTAAATATTTTCTTCCTTCAATCGTAAAGTAAAAGCATATTTCTCACCATCATTAAATGGATAGAATAGTAGTACAATTCTATAGCTGTCAACCTTCTATGCATAAAACTACTTTTTCACTTTACATAAAGCCACTTATTACTGTCGCTCTGCATTCACATAGAAAAATGTTATCAAAGCTCCATTTTTGCACAATATAGTGATGGCTAAGACTTCAAATTTATCACTATACATTTGTGTGAAATGCCAGAAGAAAATACTATGAGCAGTGGTTGATTGGAGTGTAGACTGAGTGACTCCTTGGGGATTCAGCGTCACAGATGAGACCCTGGAGCGAGCATGCGAGTGAAGCGGCTCATCGGACGCCCCCAGGAAAGCACTCAGTCGGAATGGAGATCAACCCCTCGTTTTGAAAAAGGGCTATACTTTTTAATTTGTCACCTTGATTTCATTGACATAATAGTATTTCAACAACATGAAAACTATGCATGAAGTCTTGCATAGTTTTTTAATGTTCTTGGATTCGATAAAACTGCTTTTTAGAAGGATAGAACCTTTTATAGACGGATGAAATAATAGTCAGAAAGAAAGAAGGCGTAAGCAAATTAGCGAAGACAAGAATTACCTAGAAAATGCGTGTACTAAGTGTTACGCTATAGGCGAATTGGGGAAATAAAAAGAGGGGTGATCGGAAAATGAAAAAGAAATTATTTATTACACGTAAGTTCCCTGTGCATATTGTGGAACCATTACAAGAATATTACGAAATCGAACAATGGGAGGAGGAAGAAGCGGTTATACCACGGGAAAAATTATTGACGGCTGTTACCGATTGCGAGGTACTGTGGGTCACTATTGAAGATCAAGTGGATGAAGAATTGTTATCGCACGCACCCAATCTTAAATTAGTAACAAACTTAGCTGTTGGCTTTAATAATATTGATGTTAAAGCATTACGCAAACGTGGCATAATGGCAACTAATACCCCTGGAGTCTTAACAAATACCACAGCAGATTTAGTATTTGGCTTATTGCTTGCAACTGCAAGAAGAATTCCAGAAAGTGAACGATATTTACGTGAGGGTAAATGGAAAAGCTGGTATCCAATGCAATTAGTAGGAAAAGACGTATCTGGCGCTACTATTGGAATTATTGGTATGGGGCGTATTGGTCAGGCGGTGGCGAGACGTGCAAAAGGCTTTGATATGAAGATTTTATATAATAATCGAAGACGTCGTCATGAGGCAGAGGAAATGTATGGATTTATGTATGCTTCATTAGAGGAGCTATTAAAGCTATCGGATTTTGTTGTCATTATGACGCCATATAATAGTGATACTGTGGGTCTTATCGGGGCAGAGGAGCTTGCCTTAATGAAGGATGACGCAGTGTTAATCAATGCATCACGTGGGGGCATTATTGATG
>Ga0213825_1000519_pt1 | contig 28091 bp, 21 predicted proteins | sample MC6MC0900MG_FD_179896 | JGI IMG/M metagenome (GOLD analysis project Ga0213825, IMG submission 179896) | Enriched soil aggregate microbial communities from Iowa State University, Ames, United States - MC6-MC0900-MG | ecosystem: Environmental > Terrestrial > Soil > Unclassified | place: USA: Iowa... | reverse complement strand
ATTTTAGAATATCTGGAAGATGAATATTACCGTATGGGATTGGATGCCGGTGGATTAATTCCATCTACAGACAGAACCGTTTTTATGCAGATATCTAAACATGAAACAGCACATGTTTCGTTTTTAAAGGCTGCATTAACTTCTTTAGGCGAAACACCTGGAAGCAAACCTACATTCGATTTTACAGCTGGTGGAAATTTTAGTCCGTTTACAGATTACAACCAGTTTTTAATACTTGCACAGGCTTTTGAAGATACCGGTGTGCGTGCCTACAAAGGACAGGCAGGAAATGTAATGGAAAGCAGACAGATTTTACAGGCTGCGCTACAGATACATTCTGTTGAAGCACGACATGCATCGCAAGTCAGAAGAATGCGTGCCAACAAAGGTTGGATTGAACTAGCCGATGGCGGAAATATGCCCGCTGCAACTGCAGCTGTTTACGCAGGCGAAGACAATTTAATGCAGGCTGGTTTTAACACAGCAGCAGCCTTTGGTGAAGCAGCAGGATCAGCAGCTTATGACGAAGTTTTAAGTGGTAGCGATGCCGCTGCAATTGCAGGTTTATTTATTGTTTAATTATTATATTATTAAAAACGATCTTTCATAATTTTTTTTTGGTTTATAATGTGGATTGAAAATTAAAGGTATAAGTATAAATAGAATGGGTAAGCAGCTTTTTAGTTGGTTATATACTTTTAGCCTACCATGTTTCAATCAGAAGACACGCTGTTATTTGCAGCGTGTTTTTTTTTTGCCAAAAAAAGACTTTTATTTATTCGTAATAGAAATACTTGGCTTCGGGATCTTAATTTGAATAATAAACCGTCAAATTAAACTTTTGAAGCTAGCTGATCGCGGTTCGCTACTTCTACGAGCTCAGCAACCGCAGTCCCGCTGACCAGAAGTGCTTACCTGATTGCAAGAATATTTTTTGGTAGTTCTAAAGAGTTTTTAAGAAAAAAGGTGGCAACTTATAAACCGGAAGTAAGTACAAAAAATGCCTTTGATGTTTTTAGATATTTAAAAAAACGTTGCAGATACTGTTGGGATAATTAGGTAACGAAAGCTAAATACCCTAGCAAAGAGTTATGAAGTTATAACTACCATTCCAAAAGAATGTGTGCTTTTGAACTTTTTAAATGGTAGCTTATCTAAAAACCCAACCAACAATGCACAAAATGTTATCTTCACGTTTGGGTTTAATTTAAGTCCGCAGAAAGCCGTTGATATAGACTACAATTGCAAATGGAGGAATTTGGGAATGAAGAAAAGACGAGACATGCTGAGCATATCTGATTTTGTTTGACGGTAATGCGCTCAATTTCCTTCTTCATCTTATCTTCTCCCCGCTCATCAACAAAGGATAGGATTTCCCGTAATTTCTTATAAGAAAAGTGTTGCTTCTCATCAATATAAAAAAAATAGTTAAAATTTTTAGAACTACAGCTAATGTGATCTGTTTAAAAAACAAACTTTTTTTAGTACTAGAGAGATTATTTTATAAGAGGTAAAATTTTATTATCAAGCATTTTTTTATAGTTTTTTGAATCCCCTTCGTAATCTTTCCAACTTGTGGTATAAAGAATTTTTCCAGATTTATCAACCAAGATTAATTTTCCATAGCCATCTATTACCTCATTATTTTTCGGAGTCATTTCTGTTATAAATTTTTTATTTCGTTTTCCTGTATTAGTTCCGTAAACTTCATCTTTCAGGACTCCGAACTTTATGGTCTCTGATTTTGATTTTATGAAATTAATTGCATTAACAATTCTTTTATCTTTTTCCGATTCCACAAGAACAACATATAAATTTACCTTTCCTGTCTTATTTAATTCAAGGATATTAGGAAAATGTTCTCTACATGGAGCACACCAGGAAGTTAATGTATAAAATACGGTAAAAGGCTTCTCAGAATTTTTCGCAATACAAATTAATTCATTTTTGTCAATTTTCTGAGCGTTGATTGCTTCAGATTTTTGGATTTTACACGTATCATAATTCTGTGCGTTAATATTCATTGCTATTATGAACAGCAAAATTGAAATAATAAATTTCATATGATAGTTTTTAGTTACGCAATTTGTTTTGCTGCTCTAAAGTAATAAAAAAAACAGCTGTTTCAATTACTAATATATATAATTTAGAAGAATTGAAACAAAAATACAATGTATAGAATTATTGATTAAGCATTTTGAAGAATCAAGTAAAACAACAGAACAAGTAGTTTTTTTATTAAATTTTCGGGTGGTTAATATCAACTGGAATTGCATTGTCATTTTGGATTGGAATCACGTTATCAATATCACTGGAATTTTAAAAATAAACAGTGATATCAAAAAACAATCGAAGTCAAAAAGCTATAGAAAAGTTAAAGCTCTTCACTCAGCCAAAGAGTTATAATTATAAAATAAAAAACTAAATTCACTATATTTGAATTCATCAGTGTTTTTTTTGGTTATTAATGAGGTTGCAAGTTTCTTACTGCAAGCTCTTTTTTGTTTAATCGAATCCACTACAAAGAAATGAGAATTTTTGCGTCCGATCTGATCGAAGAAGTATTACGTCCCGAACTGTTTTTATATTGCGATTTCCTGGCAATTTATATTGGTAAACTTTATAATTGAACACCTGCTTTAAAATTGTTGTCTAACTTATATTATCTTTTTACAGTTTACAGACTGCTTATTCTGCGTAAGCTTCATGCCGGTAACATTTCCTTTTTTGTCTATGATAAAATCAAACTCCGCATTATTCTTTCTTGCGTAGAACTTATTTTCTCCTTTTCGTTCCAATAAAATTTTTTGCCCTTCTTTTCCATCTTCATACATACTTAAAAAAAGATAATTGCTTGCTGCTTCACTTATCTGAAATGTTCCAACATTAATAAGTCCGACCAATTTTGCTTTATATACACCACTGTAAATTTTTGTCTGTGGTACGGTTTTGCTTTTATAGATTGAAAAATCAGGATTCTGATAGGCTCTGCCATAATATTTGGAAACTACTCCCAAGACAATTTCATTGAGTGCTATATTACCTCCATTCGATAGTATTGAAACAGAAAGTCTATCATTTGGAAAGTAACCCGTAAACGAATGAAATTCATCTATGTTACCGGAATGCCCATAACCGGTTTTGTCATAAAATGGGGTCAGGAACAACCCATACCCAATTGCTTTCTGATTGGTTTGTCCCATCTGTGCCAATGAAGTTCCCGAAACCAATTTGCCTTTTAAAAGATTATCCATCAATTTAGATAAATCTTCTGTAGTTGAAACCACTGCACCTGCGGCAAAGGTGAAACTAGGATGTGTTTCGGTTTCTTTAGTCCATTTTTCTCCGTCAAACGAATAAGAGGCATTTCTTTTAGGATACTGATTTTCCTCAGCTTCACAGTACGTATTTTTCAATCCTATTTTATCTGTAATTCTTACATTTAAATTTTCAGCGTATGGTTTACCCGTAATATCTTCTATAATATAACCCAATAGCAGATAGTTTGAATTACTGTATCTGCAATCATCTCCAGGTTTGAAATCGGGCTTGCCTTGAGTTATTAAATCCAGCATTTCTTTTTTTGTAAATTTTTTCTGTTTGGAAACATAATAGTCATTCCATTCCAAGTAATTATAAATACCGCTGGTATGGTTTAAAAGATTGCCAATTGTAATTTTATCAGCATTTTTAATGTCAGGATAATATTTATCAAGCTTTGTATCTAGGGTTAATTTACCTTCTTCAATAAGTTGAAAAGTAATAACTGCCGTAAAAATCTTTGTAATAGAACCAACCCTGTATTTATCAGAATTGTCTCCAAACTTATTGAATTCCCCTTTATAAACAGTTTCACCATCTTTTTGAAGCAGAACGCTTCCCGAAAAAGCATTATTTTGTTGAAATGAGTTTATAAGGCTGTCTATAGATTTTGTGTGATCTGAATTTTGTGCAGACATAAGACCGAAAATACCGAGTGCAATTGCAAGGAAGAATTCTTTCATTTTTTAATTATTTATTTAATGCAAATAAAGTGATGACCGCACCGTTTTTTTATTTTTTTTTGACCAATGATGCTTAAGCAGGGACGTAAAAGTTTTATGTTATTTTAAATACTGTTTGTCTATTGATAATTATCATGACATTTAGAGGATGTATTTGTTCAACCATTTTGTTTGTTCTTCATTTTAGAAAGGATATGAAACTGTATAGAAGAGAATTATAGTTGTCAAGATTTTTAAGAAGAATACGTTACAGATATTTCAATTAAGGCTGATATGACCCTTGACATTACAAAGTAATTTTGGTTTACCGGGGTTTTAGATAACCTTAAGTTTTTCGTATACCTGCGGACGGTACTGCAGCCCTATAGGAATATTCTTTGAGTTGGTAAGCGTTATGACATGTTGCTCTACAAATTTTAATTTATTTATGTTTACAAAAAAAGACTTATGAACTCTGATTATCTGCGTATAATGTTTTAACTGTTCTTCTATTGCTGTAAGTGTTCCATGAACAATAACTTTCTGTGTTTCAAGGTACAGACACACATAGTTGCGCATACCTTCTATGTAGAGTATTTCATCAGGATCTATCTTTACCAGCTTCCGATCGCTTTTCACATAGAAACTTTCGTTTAAGGTTTCGTTCAAAATAGGAACAGGACTTTTAAAAGGAGTAAGAAAAAGCTGTGCTTTCTGTACTGCCTTTGTAAAGCGTTCAAGCGATATGGGTTTTAAAAGGTAATCGAGGGCATTATGATCAAAAGCATCAAGTGCATACTGGCTGAAGGCTGTTGTATAAATAATTGCCGGAGGATTGCGAAACAAATTTACAAATTCGGTACCGCTTATTTCGGGCATTTTGATGTCGAGAAAAATGAGCTCTATTTCTTTATCCCTATTTAAAAAACTTATAAGTTCAAATACATTGTTGCAGACACCTGCCAGTTCCAACACCTCGAACTTTGAAATGTGATGGATCATGACTTCCTGAGCCAGTTTTTCATCGTCTACTACCAGACATCTTATTTTTTCAACCATCTGTTCTACAATAAAATTGATAATGTAATTTTAAAGACTGTTTCTGTCCTCTTGATATCCAGGTTATAGCGCGACGGATAAATCAACTCCAAACGTTTTTGGATATTCTCTATACCGATACCTCCTACTTTAGACTCTTTAGATTCTTTTGAGTCTTTGTAATTATTTTCACATGTAAAAACCAATCTATCATCGTGCTTATATACCGCTGCATTTATATAGGAATCGCCAACAGTAGAATCAACCCCGTGTTTAAAGGCATTTTCTACCAAAGGCAGCAACAGCATTGGAGAAATCCTATCAGCAGTACTGATTCCCTTATGCATGAAAGAAATACGTGCATTTTCGGAAATTCTTATTTTTTGGATGGCCAGATAAGTTTCAATGATTGTAATTTCATCCAATACACCCACTTCGCGTTCACGGGTTTCGTAGAGGGAATATCGCAAAATATCAGAAAGTTGCAATATTACGCCCGGAGTATCATCGGACTTGCGCAGCGATAAAGCATACAGGCTGTTAAGCATGTTAAACAGAAAGTGCGGGCTTATCTGAGATTTAAGCAGATTGAGTTCTGCCACTGTCTGCTGCCCGGTTATTTCTTTTTCCTTTTTAAGTTTCGAAAGAAATTCTTGTACTACGTAACCTATCACCAGCGCTGTCATTACTATGGCTACAGCAGGAAACGCGTCAAAATAATATTGGTAATCCTGTAAAAACTCTGGAGCGGAAGAAGTAATCCCTAAAGGCGTAAATGCAGTTAAGTCATTGGTATTATAGTATGCAGCAAGCCAATGCAGGTACTGCCCCAATGCAAAACATCCGGCAAGAAAAACCACAAAGAGGAAAACGGAATATTGTAAGGGTTTTTTATTTCTGCGAAGTTTGGGAAGCAGACAAAATACATTGATCCACCCCGGCACAAAAATAAGCAGATTGTAAAGCACAATATGAACCACAGCAACTTTTTTACCGCTGTTGTTCATTATGGCTACCCAGAGAATAAAACCCGTAAAGATGAGATTTATCAACAGTCTTAAAATATTGTGCCTGCTTAAAGTTTTCATTTATACTATAAATTACACAGACAAAGTTAACAAATCTTAAACCGCCCGTACTATTTTTTACACCAACTGCATAAATTCAGTGACAAACACAAATTATACTTTTTAAAATATGTTTATCCCCTATAAACTGCCATTGGTCAAAAATTTTAGAACCATTTGGATTCCATGAACTTTATTTGTGGTGTAATATAAATCTGTGTATTTATTACTTTAACCTAATATTATTTATTATGACATCAAGACTTATTTTATTGCTGCTTTTTATTGCAGCCACTTTCAATTCAGCAGCCCAGAACCTTCATCTGGACAAAGTTGATGCTTTTGTAACCCTGATTGAAAACAACAACAGAAGTATCGGCTCACTTACCATATATAAAAATGGAAAGCAGCTTTATGACAGAAATTTCGGACAAACCCATATAATAGAGAATAAATTTGACAAGCAGACAAAATACAAGATTGGTTCTATTACCAAGACCTATACAGCTGTTTTAATCTTTGAACTGATTGAGAAGGGATCACTTTCATTAGAAGACAAATTGGAGAAATTCTTCCCTGATATGCCGGGAGCAAAAGAAATTACCATTGGTCAGATGCTTCACCACAGCAGCGGCTTAGGAGACTTTGTTTGGAAAGAAGAAAACCCTGACTGGCTTAACCACAAAGTAACTGAAAAACAGATTTTTGATGAAATTAAAAAACAAGGACTTGTTTTTACTCCGGGTGAAAAACAGGAATATTCCAATTCCGGCTACTACCTGCTTGCAAAAATTGCAGAACAGATAGGTAAGAAAGATTATGCAGCTCTTATTGATGAAAAAATATGCCGTCCGTTAGGATTAAAAAACACCGTATCAATGTCTAAAGAAGCTACTAACGTTTTTGCATCGTACACATACGGAACAGACCAAAGCTGGACCGAAGCAGAAGATTTTTATTTCCCGAACACAACAGGTGCCGGAGACATTGCTGCAACAACTGCTGACATGCTAACGTTTATCAACAGTCTGTTCACCTACAAGATACTGACAAAGGAAACAGTTGAAAAAATGAAGCCCGCTATTGAAAAGAAAGAGTACTTTGGGATGGGATTGCTACAGATGCCCATGCGTACCCAAATGTTTTCCGGACACGGAGGAGATACAAAGGGTACGCATTCTGCATTGGGATACAACGAAAAAGATCAAGTATCTATAGCCCTTGTTTTAAACGGAGAACGCTACAGCAGAAACCAGTTTCTATTAGGGATATTGAGCATAATGTATGAAGAAGACTTTGAAATGCCTTTGTTTAAAGAAGTAGAAGTAAATACAGCCAACCTGGATATGTACACAGGCACTTACATCTCGCAAGAACTGCCTATAGATATTTCGGTATTTCACGATAAAGGAGTGCTGTACGCACAGGGAACCGATCAGCCTGCACTACCTTTAGAAGCCTATGATACCCATAAATACCAATTTGAACAAGCAGGGGTAAAAATTGAATTCCTGCCAAAGAGCCACCAAATGATTTTTAAACAAAGAGGGATGGTTTTTAAAATGACCAAAAAGTAATATCATGGAATTAAATTTTAACAAATTATTGAGTATCTGTTTAAATAGATATAAAGTAGCTGCTTCAAAAATCTTAAAATTGTTTAATTTCATATTAGAGGAACTTCGATTGTTTTACGTAGCCCTTACCCGCACCAGAAATGAGGTGGTACTGCTTATTCCGCAGGATGTTTCGCTGTTTGCAGTGGAACTGCTTACGGATAACAACTATTTGCTTTCGGAAGTTAACTGTACTTTTAAGACCACGCACTGCCCGTATTGTAAAACAGGCAGGCTGGTTGTTAGAAGGAATGGGACAAACGGGAGTCAGTTTCTGAAATGTTCGCACTACCCTATCTGTGATCAGATATTTTAGAAATGCTGTAATAAACACCCTTATCTAATTCCGAAGCTGCCCAAGAATCAACCAGAGACATATAAAAAGTATCATGCAGTTTACCGTTTACATACTTCTCTGTTATTTTTTTTAAATCATTATTTTTTGCTGGGTTGGCTGCACATTTTTTTGTGCATAAAATGTTGTTACAATACATAATGTAAAACATAAATAAAGTACTTTTTTTATCATACCTCTAAATTAAAAGACTGCTTAAATAACAGTTATAACCTTGACAATTCATCAATTTAAAAACTTTTTTAAAATTAGATTATTCTTATTTATTATTGATAAAAAAAAGACCAATAAATAAGAAAATTATAGCTGTGTTATCAAGCTATTTTTGTTAATTTTGAATTGGGCTAATATGAATCAGGTAAAATCTATTCCCCTAACATGTTTGTATCAAAAATTAATGGTAATGAAGAGTCTATAGCTGTAATCTTAGATGATCATAAGATTTTTGGAGATTCCTTTTTAATGACCCTTGATAAGTTAAATCTTTTTAAATCTGTAAAGGCATTTTACAATGAAAAAGATTTTCTACATTTTGTAAAAGCTAATCAAAACGATCCTCTTTTTTTATTTATCGATTATTATCTTAAAGATCATAATTCTCTGGAAATTATTAGTACCGTTAAAAAATTAAGTAGGGAAATTAAGATTATAGTTATATCCAGTTTAACGAATCCACAACTTGCAAAAACCATTTTTGACTATGAGCCCGATGGTTTTATAAGTAAATCATCACCTGTTGATACCATTGTGGAATGTGTTTACGCAATTAACAACAGAAAAAGTTATATCTGTTCGGAAATCAAAAATATAATACGTTCGTTTGAAGAGTCCAAACAGATACCTTTTACAAAAAAAGAACTTTATCTTCTTAACTATTTTGCGCAAGGGCTTTCTATAGATCAAACTGCAGACAAGGTTTTTTTAAGCAGACATACCATTATTGCCCATCGCAGAAAAATGATGGAAAAAACCAATACCCGTTCTATATCTGAACTTTTAGCATATTGCAGACAATTAGACATCATTTAGTTTTCAAGTATTATGAGAGCACTATTATCATTATTTTTCCTATTAAATATTTCCGTATTATTTGCACAAAATAAAGATTCGGTTTCCAATTCCTACAAGAAAATGCATACAGAATATGTACGGGAGAAAACTCACGATACCGTTTATATGCGTAAGGTTAAGGAATTAAGCACAGATATTCTCTTACAGGGTTTGTATATAAAACCGAATGAGTTGAGAGAATATTTAAAAACTTATGAAAAAATTGCCTTTTCGAACAAAGAATATGAAAAGTATCGCATTGATTACTACAGAATGTTTTTAAGCAATGCCGCTTTATTTCAAAAAAGAGGTGAAGCCATGTATTTTGCAGAAAAAGTAACAAGGGAATATTCTTTACAAAACCAACATTCGTTAAGTGAATCTGCACATAAAATCAAAATTTTTGTGACAAGCGCAAATATTGAAAAGGTTATCCAAGTATACAACAAAGAAAAGAACTTCCTTAAACGTATTCCCTATTTACTGTCTAAAGACAGTATCAAATCTAGTATTGCAATTGATGCTTTTCATATACTCTCACCGGTCAGCTCAACATATAATCAATTGGGCGACTCTAAAAACCTTTCTGAAATATATGATCTTTCTGTAAGAATAATTAACGAACTTAAAAAAAAGAAGTTAGATAGTAATGACCTACTTTCTATCGACCTTCACTTACTAGAGCAAAAGTTTTTTATATCTTTTGTTAATAAAGACTACAAAAGCTGCAGCAACATACTTAACGAAGTTGAAAAATTAAAAAATAAGTACAAAAACAAAACCGATACCACGTGGCTTGACTATGCACTTACTGAATGGAAAATTGATTTTTACTTAAAAGCCAATAAGGTTGACAGCGCGCAATATTACCTAAAAAAATATAACGATCTCCCTCAAATTTCTCAAGATATAAAAGAACGCATCTTATCTTATTCTGCACAAGTTAATTTTATTAAAGGAAATTATAAGGAAGCCTATGAGCAACTACAGAAAGCAAATGTTATTGGAGACAGTATAAAAACAAACCTAACCGGTGAACTTGACGATTTACTGTATTCTTACACCAAAGCCGAAGATACACAGAATGCTTTAGTACTGGCAGAAAAAACTAAAAGCAATCAAAGACTGTTGTTTATTTGTATTTCTATTGCTTTTGTTATTGTAATTTTCTCGATAATATGGTTTAGAGTAAGAAGAAACAGAATTATTCAGAATAAAATTGCAAGTTTAAACAATATTGCCAACATTCAAATAGCTACTATGGAAGAAATGACTTTTCAGGCAGTAAAACAAGAACAGATTCGTTTGGGCGAAGATCTTCACAATTCAACAGCTTCAAGCCTGTCTGCCATAAAATATCAAATCGAATCTCTTTTAATGGAAAATGATTCCATTGACTACAAACCACAGTTAACAACAATATTAAAATATGTTACTGATGTTTACAAACATACACGTAGTAAAAGTCATGAATGGTATTCTTTATCAGAAAACAAGGCCGAAGTTTTATTCTACCAACAAGTTTATACCAATCTTGAAATGTTTTTCCCTTCTAATCATTACAATAAAAAAGTAGAAATAGATCAAAATGTGTTAGAGGATATAAGTTCCGCTCAGAAAATAGAACTTTTAAAAGTAATACAGGAAGCATTGTCAAACATTATTAAACATTCAAAAGCACGTACTATTTCACTAATGATTTTTAGAGAGAATGACAACTCATTTGCGTTAATAATCAAAAATGACGGTAAATTTAATACGCAAAAAGAAAGTAATGGTTTAGGCATAAAATCTATAATTTCCCGAATATCCAATATGAAAGGAAATGTAAAGATTAATACACAAGATGGTTTTGAAATTTATATAAATATACCTATCAATTAAGCATTTTTTTATGCTTCACAAAAAATCTGTTCTTTTTTCCATTTGGCAACCGTATTTCTGCTCAGTTTAAAATGAGATGCCAGCTGAATATTATTCAGTCCGTGTTCTTTCTGATATTTAAGGATATTTATCACCGTATGTTCGTCATACGACTTAAACGACTGGTTCTTTTTTAAAAGATCTTTACTCTTCTTATTAAAAATCAGCTCGTTTAAACGAATTACATCCAAAGATTCAATTATGGGTTTGTTTAGAATGCTTTCACATAAATGTTTTTTTTCCGGATATTTTTTGTCCAGAAGATCGGTATAAATTTTTTTATAATTCGGTATCATTTTTATTCGTATGCTTTTGAATCCAACGAGTAACCGTTGTTTTGGGTATGTTATATTCTTTTACAATTTCGCTAACGGTTTTTTCTTTGTTTTGAAAAAGCTCTACCATAAATTCTATTATTTCAACAGTGTAAATATTTTTTTTAAATCTGGGAACTTTGCTGTCCGGATTTTTATTTTTCTTAAGATACGTAGAAGAATACAGCATCAAATGTTGTGAGTACAACCTGAAAAAATCATATTCCAGAAGCTTACTCCACAATAAAAGCAGATCGGAACTCAAATCTTTAGATTCATACATCTTCTTTATTTCTCCGTGTGGCTTTTTTAAGAATTTAACTATACGATCCTCATCTAGATCTTTTTCAAGAACCAGATTTAAAATAATCTTACCAATATGTATGTCTTTAAAATTAGAGTGCATTTTGTAAGTAATCGTTTGTTTTTTAGAAACCTAACCACATAATATGCCCAATTGTTGTGGTTAGGTTTTCTATAGCTGTTATGCCATAAATTTGAATCCAGGGTTGTCCGATATGGTGCTATACCAAATTCAAATTTTGTTTGTGAAGACTTAATTTTCCTTATTAATTAGACCTTTGCAGCATAACAGTATTATTGATTTATAACATGTTAAATTAACAGAAAAGGGAAGTACAAAAAATAACAATAATTTGCTATATTTTTTAGAACCACTAATGTTATTCCAAAAACTCTATGCTCATATTAAAATACGAAATAAACTTAGTAGCGAATTTTACAAATACTCTAAATATACATCTTCAACCATTTTTATTAATATTTTCTCTTGTTAACGTAAGTTTCAATACTTTTAAAAAACAAAAAAGCGCTACCAAACGGTAACGCTTTTAAAATATATAAACTTATGTGACTCTTACATCTCCAGAATAATAAACTCTGATCTACGGTTTGCCTGGTGTGCTTCTTCGCTGCATTTTACGCCGTCTGCACATTCGTTGATCAACTGACGTTCACCGTAGCCTTTTGCGGTTAAACGTGATGCTTCGATATCTTGTGATATCAACCATTCTCGGGTTGATTTCGCACGTCCGTCTGATAACTTGTCGTTGTACTTGTGCGATGCACGACTGTCGGTATGTGAACGGATGTCGATCTTCATTGTCGGGTATTCTTCCAACACTGCCAATACTTTTGCCAGCTCTGCTGCTGCATCCGGACGGATGTTGTATTTGTCCAGATCAAAGTAAATAGGGTTTAGTTTTAATACTTTAAACAAATCGTCGCCTTTCTTCACCGGAGTTTTCACGCGTTCCAATACAACCGTATGCTCGGTTACTCCGCTTTCTTTGTTCATCAGCACAAAGTCTTCTTTGGTGGTGTACTCGCTCTTTTCTACCTTTAATCGGTAGCCTTCGCCACATTTGAATTCGCTGTTGAACACGTAACCGTCGTTCTGGTAGCGGTTGCTTGTTTCCAACTCGGTGTACAGTCTGTCGTACAGTGTTACGTTGGCGTCGGGGATGATGTTTCTTGTTTTAGAATCTACCACGGTTAATAATAACTTCTGGATACACTCTAACTGCAACGGTTTGCTTTCGTAAAAGCTGTAGATATCATCGTTTCCTTTACCTCCATCGCGGTTACTTGAAAAGAAGCCTTGTTTGGTGGTTGGATCGATATAATACGCAAAATCGTCTACATTACTGTTGATCGGTGCTCCTACGTTGTGGATCTCTTCAGGATTACTGTTTCTGTCTAACTTCGTAGCATAAACATCCAATCCGCCTAAACCTACACGTCCGTCGCTTGAAAAGTAAAGCTCGCCTGTTTCGGTTACAAACGGAAAGGTTTCACGCATTTCGGTGTTGATCGCTGATCCCATGTTTACAGGTCCGCCAAAGGCTCCCGATGGATGGATCGCTACCTGCCAAAGATCCGATGCTCCAAATCCGCCCGGACGGTCGCTTGAAAAATACATCGTGGCTTCGTCTTGGCTTAAGGTTGGGTGTGCCGTATTGTATCCGTCCATATTGAACGATAATTCGGTTACATTCTCCCACTTGCCTTTTACGTTTTCTGCGCGGTAGATTTTAAGGTTGGTGTTCTTGTTGGAATCGTACTTGCGCTGGTTATCGATGTAGTTGTTTCTGGTGAAATACATCGTGTTTCCGTCTTTGGTGACAACTGCTGTTGATTCGTTCAAGGGTGATTTTACCTTCCCTTTCAATCGGGTTACCTTATCGTCTTTGGTTGCTGTGCTTGCTACGCTGTACAAACTGGTAAAGGCATCGCCCGTCCAGGTGTGTTCGCGTTTGCTTAAGCTGCCCGTGTCGCGTGCGCTGGTAAAATACAATTGGTTGTTGTGCACGTAGCTGCCGTAATCGGCAAACTGCGTGTTGGTGGCAAGGTTGTTTACCTGATCGTATCGTCCTGAATTTGCCTGTATCTGTTTTTTAAGTTCGGCTTCGTTCTTTCTTATCAGTGCAATCTGCGTGTTGCTGCCCGCCTTGCTTACAAACTGGTCGTAATAGCTTTTGGCTTCGGTTTCTTTGCCGGTGTGCTGTAATGTTTGCGCATAGCGGTAGTAATACTCGCTTGCAGGTGCTTCGCTTGCGTATTCGGTAAATAGGCGTTCGTAGTGTTTTTCAGCTTCGGCATAGCGTGCGTTAAAGTAGTAGGCATCGCCTAACTTCTCTAACAGATCTTTGCTTACGTAACCGCGTTTGGCTACTTTTTCGTAGATGCTGATTGCATCGATATATGCCCATTGGTCGTGTTCTTTATCGGCTTTCTTTAAGCCTGCCTGTGCCTGTGCGCCCGTGTTCCCCATTAAAAAGACGGTGAACAAGGCGGCTGTGTATATCCCTTTTTTCATATCCTTTGGTGTTAGAAGAAACGCGGCGAGTTCACGCGGCGGTATTTGTTAAACAATTCAAAGCGTAAAAAGATCTCGTGTGAGCCGTTGTTGTAATTGCGTAATGCTTTTATGTCGCTGTCGTAGCTGTAACCTATGAACATGCCGTCGGTTACCTGAAAACCTAACAAGGCACTCCAAGCGGCATCCCAGCGGTAAGCTCCACCAATGGTGAACTTGTCGTGGATCAGAAAGTTCCCGGTGATGTCTGCCTGCAGCGGTGCCCCTTCTACGGCTTTTAATAAAAATGCCGGTTTGAACTTCAACGTAGGGTTGATTTCAAATACGTGACCTGCCATTAAGTAGTAGTGCATTTTTTGCTGCATGGTACTCTGGATGTTGTTGTTGTAACGTGTACTTTCTAAAAAGCTCGGTACCGAAAAGCCTACGTAGCTTTTTTCGGTGTGCCAGTAGATACCTGCGCCGATGTTCGGTGTGAACTCGTTCTGCACATCGTTTAAGATCTGTGGATCGTTCGGGTTGTATTTGTTAAGATCCGAATACGCTACGTTCAATAGGTTTGCTGATCCTTTCAATCCGAAGCTTAATTTGCTGCCGCGGTTGTTTAAATCCAACGTGTACGAGAAATCTACGCTTAACGTGTTTTCATCCATCACTCCCAAGGCATCGTTTACAAAACTTACTCCCAAGCCCACTTTACTGTCGGCTATCGGGGTGTTCACCGAAAACGAATTCGTTGTGGGTGCGCCTTCCAACCCTACCCACTGGCTGCGGTGCAGTCCGAAGATGCTTAACGCTCCCCTGCTTCCCGCATACGCCGGGTTGATGTTTATCGTATTATACATGTAGTTGGTGTACTGAGGGTCTTGCTGGGCGTGGGCCGATGTAAAGCTTACTAAAGCTAACAAGGCCGTTATTATTCCTGTTTTTTTCATTGCTTTGTGCTTTAATCGTTATTTTCCAAATGTAGGTAACCTACTTTTTTAACCCACTGGTTTTCGCCGTTGCGGTCGTATAAATATTCTACTACGTAATAGTACGTTCCTGTTGGCAGTTTTTCGCCTTGGTTGACAATGGCTTTGCCTTGAGCGGTTCCGTTAAACACGTTGCCGTTGCTGTCGTAGCTGTGTGTTTCATATACCTGGCGTCCCCAACGGTTGTAAATTTTTACGTTGTTGTTTGGAAACTGGTTGATGTTGTCGATGATGAAATAGTCGTTCATTCCGTCGCCATCCGGTGTTACACCGTTGTAGATCACTACCTCGCCCGGGTTGATCAGTGGTTTTTTGATCGTTCCCAAAGTGAAGATTCCAAAACCGTCTACATTAACCGGTGTGGTTACCGTTTGATCTGCATGGTTGACGATACCGCCTTCGTCTACCCATAGTTTCTGGTTTTCGTCCCAACGTACTACGTGCAGCAGGTCAGGGTTCGCCGTGAAACTTGCCGGTGTGGTGCGGGTATCCCATGAAAGGGTTACGATTACCGAGTTATCGGTTTTTACGCTTTGGTTGATGATCCAGTATTCTTTATCGTCGATTGCCTGCAATACGCCTGTACGGCTGGCATGCGGGTATTTGCTGTTGGAGTTTTCAAACAGGTATTCGCCCGTGTAGATCTCTGATTCCTGTGAGGGTGCAGATATACCTGCAAAACGGTAATATCCACCGTCGCCAATCGGGTATTTAAACCCTTCGTTGCCGTTTTTGGTTACTTCGCCGTTTACGTGGCTGCGGTCTGATGTGTTGATGTGTCGTGCTCCTTTTAAGAAGACAAACGCTCCGCCCTGGGCTTTGTCCATTAATACCACACCGTTCATTAAGTTAACGGTACCAGCATTGGCGATATCGTTGGTTAGATGAAAGCTGTGCTCTGCGCCGCTTTTGTTGAACAATACGTCGTAAAAACTGCTTGGTGAGGTTCCCTCTATCTTCTGCATGCCCGGCATCAGCCCTTCAAATACCACATAACCCGTACGGCTGTTGGTGGTATAGCTGAAAAGTCCCTCGTTGTTGTAATGCCCGTAAAAGTGTATCGATCCGTCGTTCAAGACATCGCCCGTGGACTCGTTCTTGAAATCGAAATACGTCGATACCTCGGTGCTCGGATCTACTTTTAATAGTCCCTGGTTTACTGTCTTTTCTGTCTGTGAATGAGCACTCATCCCCAAACAAATTGACAATAATTTTATGTAGTTCTTTTTCATAAATCTTGTTTTTGAAATTTAATCAAGATAATTTTTTCAATTTCATTAGGTATGTGAATTACTTCCAGTAATTCCAAACCAAACCGTCAAATACCGCCAATGATTTTCTATTAGTGTCATAGCACATCATTCCCGGATAAGGGCTTTTTACATTTAGGTGCGGATTAGAAATTTTAGGTAAAACCAGTGCTTTATTTGGAGATTCTAATACCAATACACCGTCTACCGTTGTTGATCTGGATCCCATTACCGTTTGTTTACCATTATCAACGATGCCACTATACGGTGCTACAGGTACTGCTCCGGCAATATCACCGACCCCTGAAAGGTTTACCCAAGCCCCATTCTGATACATTTTTACTATTTTGGAAACCTTATCCAATAAAAACGTTCCATTTGCCGGTGTAGCGGGTAAGGTCTCTACCGCAGGCAGAATAATGCCTTTCGTAGTACCCGATGCAAAATCTAAAACCGAAGATCCGTCTGCTGTCTTTTTTTCTATAGCTGTTTGGGCTGTAGCTGCAAAGCAAATTCCTAAACTTAAGATTGATAATATGAAGTACTTTTTCATAATAATTAATTAGTTAGAGGATTACAATCTTTTTCTAAACATTTCCAGATAATTCCATTATAGAGCTTAACACATGATGCGGCGATATCATAAATCAACATACCTTCTACCGGACTTGTGATCGCTGCAGAAGAACTTACCCTGGTGATTACAAAACCTTTGTTTTTAGATTCTATAACCACATGCCCGTTAGGTACATTAGCTGGCCAACCTGTAGTACCACCTGTAAAACCTGCTAAATCAGAAATACCTGTTAAACTTGGTTGACCTTGCTGATCGAACATACCAGGTTCTGTGCAACCATTTGTATTAATATCTGTTGCCTGATTATTATTTAAATCATTGTCTATAATGTTACTTGGTGGAGTTACTGTAACTGTATTTATCAAGTCTCCAGTAAATGTAGCCGGCACGGAAACTGTAACGGTATAAGTAACCGTTCCGTTTACGGCTAGGGATACCAAATCATTAATTGCCCCAATTTGTGTACCTGTCACAGTTGTAGTACTACCTGCAGAAGCAACTGCTGTGTAGCTGACATTTACATTAGGAACTCCTACTGGCACATTATCTGTGACACTCGCATCAAGTACCCCAAAAGGTCCATCATTTCTTACTACTACAGTGTATACTCTATTTGATCCAGGGGCGTAAGTAAAGGAATTATCTGTTTTTGTAACAGAAAGATCAGCACTAAAAGCAATAGATGCGGTAGCACAATGCACACCATCGTTATTTCCGCTGGCAGGTGCATCTGAAATCTTTATCCTATTTCCGTTTATTGGATTAAACTGATAAAACCCACCTGAATTATTGATTCCATAAATTTCTCCTGTGTTTGTACCAATCATACCTCCAAAGACAGCAGGTCCCGGGGAGATTCCAATAAAACTGACCGTACCATTATTCAAATTTATAGAAAACATCCTTCCATCCCCTGCTACACCATAAAGTAAATCATCTATGACACTATATGCCAAATCGGACGGATCCACAGACTGAGTCAATATTAAAGATGTAGCAGTCTTTGATGCTATGTTCACTTTATATAAAATATTATTTGAACCCGCATGTTTAATATAATAATTACCCAAATCATCAATTTCCCCACTGTTGTAATTAGTTGTCCCACTAGCTGCGGGCAGACCTGAGATAGCTCCCAAGTTAGTAAAAGTACCTGAGGCATCTATTCTAAGCAAGTCGTTCGTAAAGGTTCTAATCGCATAAATATATCCATCATTGGGGTTATACGCAGCGGCATTGCACTGATAGCCTGCAGGGCTTCCTATAATAGGGTATGTAAATGGATTCGTAGAAGTATCTATATCATACAAGCCCGTATTTAAATTTTGAAAAAGATACATTTTAGAATCACAAGCAAAAGGAACAGGAGAAACTTTCAGGCAAACATTTCCCACATTATTACGTATGTTATCGCTTATCTCAGTTATATTAACTGCCTTATTTGTGAATGCAACCGGATTACTTGCGCAGTCAGTATTGCCCTGTCCTGGAATATTAGTGACATCTACCGTTATAGTAGCTGTAGTATTTGCAGCCTGACTGTAGCCTGAAACTACAATAGATGTTCCTCCCGAAACTGCGTTAATCGTCCCTCCAGTAAGACCGGTCACCGTTACATTAGGATTTGTGGCCAAGCGTAAACCACTTGGTAGGTTGTCTGTAAACGATAGGTTCGTTAGGGTTATACTAGCTGCATTAATATTATTTAATGTGAAGGTATAAGTAGCCGTTCCGCCCGAAGGAATAGTGGCAGGCGATACACTTTTGCTAAGAATTGTAGGAGGTGTTAAAGAAGCTGAAAAATTATCAAAAAGATAGTAAACTGCCTGTTTATCTGTTAATACAGTTGCTCCAGGTCTGAACTGACCCACAGTCATATACTCTTCACCTCCCACCGCAGTATATTCTAAGATAACCTTTACCCAAGCATTTCGAGATGCAGAACCATAAACACTCGTATTACTTGCAGGTATCAAGGTTCTTCCGCTTCCAAAACTATTTACGATAGAAGCAGCATTTCCTGGAGGTGCCGCCTCAATATTACTATTAGTTGGTGATACGGTAGAAAATACAGCTCCTAAAAATCCTTGTTCCGCACTAGGAAGGTCAACATACGAAATATCCGAAGGAGCAAATTTTGCAGGTGAAGTAGTACCATGCAAATGTGCAACATAAAAGGAAAAACGGTAAATTACTCCTGCTACCAAAGGAGCTGAAAGCTTATTTGTAAGATACTCTTTATAACGGGTAGTGGAACCATTATTATAATTCAGCTCCATGAACGCACCAGCAAAACCACTTCCGTTTTGGGCAGTTAATACCAGAGGGGCTAATGTAAAACTTGTACCACTAAGAGGTGTACAGACATTCATATAATCAGTACTACCAAATGTAGTAGGCTGCGTCCAACCTGTAGCCCTAATTAGCTGACTTTGTGCTGTAGGACAAGATGAAAATGTCTCAAAATCAGGATTGATAATGCTTTGTGCATTAACAACTGATCCGAAAACCATTAGTGAACTAAATACAAGATATGTAAACAGACGAATCATTATTTTAGCGGATCTATTTATTCTCCTATGGCTAGAGAAGATATTTAACAATTTAAATGAAGTAAAGCTTTTCATAATTTACACTTTAAATTGCTCTTCCCTTATTTTCGGGAAGAGCAGGATTAATTGAATGTATTTCTAACTGAATTTGTTTATTGCTTAATTAATAAGCTTTCCAGTTTTTTCAAGCGTTCTTCCAATTCGTTTGTCTTGTGTTGAAGTGCGTCAATTTCAATATCTTTTTGGCTAAGAGTATCGTTCATTTCAATTACATGCAGATACAGCTCTTCCAGTTTCTCTAACTGCTGCATGGAAAGTTGGGTTAAATCAATGGTATATCCATTTTCGCCTACAGCAATTTCGCTTATTGGTGTAACACCTGGTAAATGTTTATTGGTTTTAATAAACTGAGCCACTTCTTTTAACGATTTGAATTTGTAGTTTTTATAGATTTTAGAGAAACCGTTGAAATAGTCTTCAAACACATAATCGGCATAAACACTATTCGTTGTCCAAAGTTTGCCTGTTGTAGAGATATCTCCAGCTACGTGTAATAAAGGTTGAATGGTTGCGCCGCCTACCACTAATGATGGGGCTGTTGTTGCACCAATGGCTACTTCGCCTGTTGGTGTTATGCGCATTCTTTGGGAATTATTGGTTAGAAAAGATAAAGGCGTAGCTCCTTCTGTTCGTATATCTAAGCCAGTAGTTCCTGTACCTCTTGCAGCAATCTGACCTTTAAGGTTATTATCAGCATAAACATCTACAATAGAGTTTCCTCCAGTAACTGTGATAGACCCTCTACTAGTTCCTGTAGCTGTAACCCTTCCTTCGGTTGCATTGGTAGCAATCAATACACTACTACCTGTTCCGGCAAAAGTCAAATTGTTGTTTGCTGTAGTTACCGTTCTTGCGCCTGTAAGTGTACCATTTGCATTGTAGATGTTAACAGGAGTTGCAGGTAAACCTGCCACAGTCCCTAATACACCATTAGCATCTGCCACCACCGTTCTGGTTGCTGTAAAGGTTTGATCTTGTGCTGATGAGGCTGCTCCGGCAGATGTAGTATTAATCGCATTAGTAGCGCCATTCACTGGAAGATTTCGTAACCTGGTAATACCATCATTGTCTAATTTCTCTGTCGGTGTAGAGGTATTCAAACCAATATTACCTGTACCCGTAATACGCATTTTCTCTGTTCCAGGTACTGTATCCCCGCCGCCAGCACTGGTTTGAAATATAATAGGAGCAGCAACCTGAGTAGTATTAGTACCTATTATTAAAGCAGTGGCGTCTTCATAAGCAGAAATTGCTACGTTGTCATCTGCAAAAGATTGTAAAGAGAGTGCTGTTCGTCTTCCATTTGCGTCTTTATCGGCACCATACACTGCTATACTTCCTCGTCCATCAAAAGGTGAATTCGCTCTTCCTTCTTGCAGCAGACCTGAGAAAACTGACATGGTAGTTTCTTGATGATCACCAATAAAAGTTAATTGCTTGTCTTGTATAGAAACTGTTCTGTTACTTGTTAATGTACCATTGGCATTGTAGATATTAACGGGAGCAGCCGGGTTCCATGCTGTACCGTTCCAAGTCATTATATTACCTGCAGCTGTTCCTGGGGTTAAGCCTAAAGTGTATGGACTAATATCTGTTCCGGCACCGGCACGTGTTAAACCGCCATTTACAGTGGCATCGGTTACCTCGTTGCCAATAACACCATCTACTTCTGAGAAAAGAGTGGAAGGATTTGACCATACCATTTTTCCTGTGGCAGTCTGGGTCATCACCTGACCATTTGTACCACTGGTTGTTGGAAACCAATATTCACCAGTTTGTACAGCCGCTGCATCTCTGAAATTAAAGCGTACCCCGTTTGCTTTTTGAACGAAAATCTCCGAACTGTTGTTAAGCGGGAACGGATCGGCTGCACCGTTGGTATTTGTATGTCTTAAACGGAGACCATCGTTCTGTAATGAAACTGTAGAACCAAAATTATCTGCAACATTATAACTCTCCAAACGGAATTCACCTGTATTGAGTGTTCTTGCCGTAGAAAGCGAATTATTACCGTTTACCGATGACATTTCTGATTGAATATCAGAAGCTGAAATTGCATTTGTAGTTGTTCCTGAAACGCCTTGTAATAATGCTGCCTGGTCACTTGCAGATGCTATTCTGTAGTTAGTTAGCGATGAAAACCAATAGTGCATAGCTCCATTAGGATTAAGCGGCGAACCTACTTCTGTTCCGGTAGCTCCGCCGGCTGCACTAATTTCAGATTTAAAATCTCCTTTTACCTCCATTTTTTTGGTTGAAGCTGCAGTACTGAAATCTCCTATAGCCACACTACCTGTCTGGTAAATATTATCTGTATTTAAAGTTGCTTTATCTGTTGTTGTTTGTGTTTGCCAAGGTTCTACTGCTAATTCAGCCGTTTCAACTGTTTTTAAAACACCATCTGTATCTGCTACTACTACTTTGTCGGTAGATATATCTCCGGTGTAAGGTGCAGAGTTGATATTTCTTAATTTCAAACCACCTTCTCCAGCTATAGCAGAGCCTCCTAAATCTAAAAGTTCTGTTGGTTTTGCAGCAGACCCGCTACCAGTAACTCCAATAGCAGTATGTGCGTTCTTAAGAATAGTAAGTGCATTGTTTCCGTTTCCGTTTCCACTAGTACCATTACCTATTTGAAAAAGTGCGTCTGTAGGCACTACAAAAGAATCATCTCCTGTTGTAATTGCATTTGAACGACCAATTGATGTTTCATAAACAGAGCTTGCAGTTGTATTACTTCCTAAAGCAAAAGAGTTTTCAGCTAAAGCCTTGGAAAAGCTTCCCATAGCAACAGAAGCGGCTCCCTTTGCTATATTGGCTCGCCCAATTGTTCCTGAATATTCACCAATATCAGAACCTCCCATATTAGATGGGAAATTCTCATTTTGATTAAGCAAACCGAAACGAACTGCTCCGTTTTCAACCTGTAGCTTTGCTTTAACATTTAAGAAAGAAAAATCTCCTATCCCTACGTTAGCATTTTGGTAAATATTTTGTGTGTTAGAAGTGGCTTTGTCACTTGTAGATTCTACTTGCCAAGGTTCAGCTGCATCATTTTGGTTTAAAAGTCTTATCCATTTATTTTCTGCTGAACTCCAATAATAGTACCCCGGTGTTACATCATTAGGTGCTGTTCCTGCTGTAGCGGTATTAAATACCGTTAAGGCATTGGCAGGGTTTGCTATTGTTACTGCATCGGTTACACTTGTTAAAGTAACACGAGGCATCAACAATCCTTTATTGGCACTTTCTACTTCTAATACTGCAGAAGGTTGTTTCATTGTTGGGTTTGTTCCTACTTTTTGAGAAGTTACCTGTGCATTTGCAATCAGCGTACTTCCAAGCCCTATAGTTAATATAGCAGTTATATTTCTTGTAATTTTATTCATAACATTGATTCTTTAGTAAAACAGTCTGTTTATAATATTTTCTATGGAAAGTTTCATTAATCCATCATGTACCAGTCAGCACCGGTACTTTGAATACGGATTGTTGCGGCATAGTTTAAAGACGTGAAACTTTGTGTTTTGTTTATTTTGATTGTTTCACTAAAGTTTACTTCGTTGTCTGATTCATCAACTTTACGAATTGTAATCACACGTCCTTTATTAGCCGGTGTTGCAGTTGGCAAAGTAATGGTCAAATCTGCTGTTTCCGCATCAGCCAATATTGCAGCATCTGCATCTAATGTTACATAGTTGGCAGCTGTCTCTACAATTCTACTTGTATTGACTTCACGTGTTCTTAAAACGCCATCTGCCTGTACTACCATAATTTTATCTGAATCACTACCGGTTGTTAAGCCTGATACGGCAAGTGTATTTATACTATCTGTAGAAATTAATGTGGCTTCAGTTAAAGCACCTCCCAATTTAACATCTTTTGTTGTTACGTCTATATTTGTACCGTTTTTAGCAGTAACCAAACTTTTAATATTAAATGTGTTAGCTACACCCTCTTCATCATTATATGTTAATATACCTGTAGTTGAGTCAAATGCTATAGATGTCAGGGTTTCGAAGTTCGGTACCACATCCGATAAATCGATTGTTTGGGCTGTGCCCGCTTCGTTTGTGTACGTTGCAATACCTGTTGCTGCATCATACGTCAGGTTGGTTACCGTTTCGTTGGTTGCTACAACGTCTTCCAAATACTCTTCTATCGTAGTATAGGTGGTACCGTTTACTGTTACCGGTCCCGAATTGACGATGTCGTTGAACTGGTTTACTACCGCTGCTGGTACGTCAATGATTGTTGGTACGCCTGCTTCGTTGGTATACGTATAGGTTCCGTCGTTGTTGTTAACCAACGTGGTTACCGTTTCGTTTGCTTTTACAATCGTTGATAAGCTTGCCCATTCTACATCGCCTGCTGCATTGGTGATTAACATAGAGTTGGCTGCGCCTTCTGCTATTGATACCACATATGGACTTGCTGCTGTTCCTGCTCCCGTTACCGTGATGAACTCGCTGCCCCCAATGGTAACTGCTTCGTTTGCTACATTGGTTAAGTATTCTTCGAAGCTTGTGTAAGTGTCGCCGTTGATGGTGATCGCTTCGTTTACAATATCGTTATAGATGCTCTCGAACTGGTTTACTACCGCTGCCGGTACATCGATATTGGTGATCGTTCCGTCTTCGCTTGTGTACGTATACGTTCCATCGTTGTTGTCTACCAACGTGGTTATCGTTTCGTTTGCTTTTACAATCGTTGATAAGCTTGCCCATTCTACATCGCCTGCTGCATTGGTGATCAACATAGAGTTGGCTGCGCCTTCTGCTATTGATACCACATATGGACTTGCTGCTGTTCCTGCTCCCGTTACCGTGATGAACTCGCTGCCCCCAATGGTAACTGCTTCGTTTGCTACATTGGTTAAGTATTCTTCGAAGCTTGTGTAAGTGTCGCCGTTGATGGTGATCGCTTCGTTTACAATATCGTTATAGATACTCTCGAACTGGTTTACTACCGCTGCCGGTACATCGATATTGGTGATCGTTCCGTCTTCGCTTGTGTACGTATACGTTCCATCGTTGTTGTCTACCAACGTGGTTACCGTTTCGTTCGCTTTTACGATTGTTTCAATGGTTGCCCACTCTAATTCGCCTGCTGCATTGGTAATCAGCATTGAGTTCGCTGCACCTTCTTCTATAGCAACTACATAAGGATCTGCTGCTGTTCCCGTACCGGTTACGGTAATGAAATCACTGCCGCCGATAGTTACGCTGCTATTGGCAATATGCTCGATGTATTCTTCTATTGTTGTAAACGTATCTCCATTTACTGTTACTGGACCACTATTGACAATTGTTTCAAAATTCTCTACTACGGATGCAGGTATATCGATAACCGTTACTGTTCCATCCTCAGAAGTATAGGTATAGATGCCGTTTGCTTCTGTCAAGGTTGTTACCGTTTCGTTCGCTTTTACGATGGTTTCAATGGTTGCCCACTCTAATTCGCCTGCTGCATTGGTAATCAGCATTGAGTTCGCTGCACCTTCTTCTATAGCAACTACATAAGGATCTGCTGCTGTGCCCGTACCGGTTACGGTAATGAAATCGCTGCCGCCGATAGTTACGCTGCTATTGGCAATATACTCGATGTACTCTTCTATTGTTGTAAACGTATCTCCATTAACTGTTACCGGACCACTATTGACAATTTTTTCAAAATTCTCAACTACGGATGCAGGTATATCGATAACCGTTACTGTTCCATCCTCAGAAGTATAGGTATAGATGCCGTTTGCTTCTGTCAAGGTTGTTACCGTTTCGTTCGCCTGAACAATATCCTGCATGTTGATTACATGTGTAGCTCCTGATTGGTCTACATACGTAAATTGTGTTCCATCGTAATAAACATTTCCGCCCACATAAGTATCGCCCAATACCTCGATCAACTCGTTTAATACGTTGGTATCACCTAAAATAGTTTCTATATTATTAATGACATTATCGGTAGCATCAATTATAATAGTATCTCCGGCTTCGTTTGTGAAAGTATAAGTACCATCAGGGTTTTTAACTAAAGATGTTGGGATATTTATTGCCGACAAAGCAATGGAAACGGTATTGCCGTCACTGTCTGTCAACACTAAATCGGTTCCAACTACGGTTAAACTCTGATTGGTTGTGTTTTTATCTAATGCAACAACATCGGCATCGTTAACAATACGCATCCATCTGTCATTATACCAATAGTAATAACCTGGTGTAACATCGTTTTGAGTATTTGTGTTAAATACTAACAAACTGTTAACGTTTCCATTCTGGATGGTCGACGCATCTACTGAATTGGTTAATCCCACGCGTGGAATTAAAATACCTTTATTGTTGGATACAACATCCAATTGTGCTGACTGGTTTGGAGTTAAGGTTCCTATACCAACCTGACTATAAGACTGTAAGCCTACTAATAATAAAGATACCGAAAGTAATTTTTTATTCATAGCATTATTCCATTTTAGTTAATTATTATCATTTTCTAAAATGTTAAATTAATCTAAAATAAAAAGGTACAAATAGCAAGAATTTGCTATTTTTTGATCTATACTATAAAATAGATATAAAGAGAATACTAAGTTTTATAAAATGTTATCATTTTGAAATTTTATGAAAGATCTATTTTTTAAATCCATTTTTTATAACTAAAAAAACTGGTTGGAATTTGATCCAACCAGCTTTTACAACCTTTAACTACATTAAAACCCAATAAAAATTATCTTGTTGTATACCCGCCGTTTGCAAAGATTGTCTGACCAGTAATCCACCAACCATCTGTCACCAAAAATTCTACCAACGGAGCTATATCCTTAATATCCGTAAGTCCACCCAAAGCCGAAGCTGATTTATGATAAGCTACAGCATCATCTGATTCCTGTCCATAAAAAAATGGCGTATCCATAGGCCCCGGAGCTACTGCTGTGACAGATATTCCTCTTTCTCCAAATTCCTTTGAAGCTGCTCTTGTGAAATGCTCTACAGGTGCTTTCATACCTGCATATATTGAATACAAACCGGTGTATGCAGCCAATAGTGAGGTTAAAATTGTGCAGATTTTACCATTATCATTAACTTTTTTACCTGCTTCCTGAAGAAAGAAATAAGCCGCTTTCGAGTTTACGTCTGACATAGTATCATATTCTTCTTCCGTTGTATCAACAAAAGGTTTTTTCAATACCATACCAACTGTATTTATAGCAATATCAATTCCACCAAATTTAGATATAGTAGTATCAAAAAACTTTGACACATTAGCTACTTTTGTTAGATCGCCCTGAAACAAAAATGCCTCTGCTCCCATTGCCTGAACATCTGCCAAAGTTTTTTCACTTTCCGCTTTTGAACTTTCACTATTGTAATGAATTGCTAGTTTCGCTCCTTTTGAGGCAAAATTTCCACATAATAAAGCTCCCAAATTCTTACCACCTCCTGCAATAAGAACTACTTTTCCTTTTACATCGTTGTTTCTCATAATAAATTTCTTTCTAAATATGTGTTTACTAAAAAAAGTAAACAGTTGTTATAAAGTAAATTTATCAAACAATTACTTTTAATTAATAGCAACATTTTGCTATATTTAATGCTTAAATATTATATCTGTAACTTACACCAATTTCAGCAGCATGCAATAAAAGTTCCCCTATAACAGAATTTTGTAAGTTTTTCTGTTATTCTACATTACTGTCTTGTCCTAGTATAGGTTTATGGATAGAACGGAAAAAGTGAACCACTCGCAGCGGATGAAGGTGAGCATATCAAAGCAAGTACTCAGAAACAATTGATCTGTTTATAAATTTAATAATTATTTTTTAATTTTTTTTGCGCATAGATTCCCCTTTGATATCTATTCTATGTGCAGTGTATATAAGACGATCCAAAATAGCATCTGCTATGATTTGTTCCCCAATAATATCATATGCCATGCTTCAACTGATATTATAGTATACTATAGCCGTTTTTTTGTAATTTTAAGCCACTTAAAATAATAAAGCCAAAGTTTGTAAGTGTTTCAAATTTTATCAACACTTTTTATACATTACCAAAAATTGCTGTTCTTCAGTCGCCGGACGTTTGGTGCTCACGAACAATTTTATATCTTGGCAGAGCGAAATCAGTCCGCTTTGAAGCAACTTCGCTTAGCGACCAAAGGTTAATGGCATGTATAAATGACTACCTAAGAAATGACAAATATCATTTCGGACCATTCTAGAAACCAATATCTTTGACAAAAAACTAAAAAATGACTGCAATCAAAGACATTAAACCAGCAAAACTTTGTTTTGAGCATATTGGCGGGAAACTTGGCGAATTATTGTTAGAAACATTTATTGATAAAAAATATATAGCTAAAGATAACCCCATGAATAAACATTTTTACATCACGGAAAAAGGACAAAAAGAATTTACTAAAATGGGACTTGACCTTTCGCAAATAAAACATGAAAAATTATGAGCATAATTAGTAATTACGACAATTTCTTTTTGCCAT
>Ga0213825_1000517_pt1 | contig 28123 bp, 17 predicted proteins | sample MC6MC0900MG_FD_179896 | JGI IMG/M metagenome (GOLD analysis project Ga0213825, IMG submission 179896) | Enriched soil aggregate microbial communities from Iowa State University, Ames, United States - MC6-MC0900-MG | ecosystem: Environmental > Terrestrial > Soil > Unclassified | place: USA: Iowa... | reverse complement strand
GGCTGCCCGGCGTGACCTTCCACAGCTACGACAAGAAGACCGGCCTGGCCGGCATGCGGGCGCTGCGCGACAGCCTTCCCGACGGGCGTTTCGATGCGCTGCTGCAGATGCAGGTCGCCTTCCGCGCCAATGTGCTCTCGGCATTCGTACCGGCCAAGCGCCGCATCGGCTACGACAGATCCCGCTCCAAGGACCTTCACGGGCTTTTCATCAATGAGCGCATCCCCGACCGCCCCGGCATCCATGTGCTCGATGCGATCGGCAGCTTCTGCGAACCACTGGGGCTGAAGCAGACCGAGGTCAGCTGGGACCTCGCCGTGCCGACGGCGGCATTCGAGTGGGCCGCTGCCCAGTGGACCGACGACGGCCGCCCGGTGCTGATGATCTCGCCCTGCTCCAGCCACGTGCGCCGCAACTGGTACGCCGAGCGCTATGCGGCCGTGGCCAACCACGCCACCTCACGCGGCTGGCGGGTAGTGCTGTGTGGCGGACGCAGCGAGCTGGAGCGCGGCATGGCCGATGCCATCCAGGCGCAGCTGACCACCCCGGCGCTGGACCTGGTCGGCAAGGACACGCTGAAGCAGCTGCCGGCGCTGCTGGCGCGCGCCGCGCTGGTGATGACGCCCGACTCTGGCCCGATGCACATCGCCAACGCGATGGGCACCAAGGTGCTGGGCCTGCATGCGGCGAGCAACCCGCACCGCAGCGGCCCCTACTCCGACCGCCGCTACTGCGTGGACCGCTACGACGATGCCGCGCGCAAGTTCCTGGGCAAACCGGCCAGCGACCTGAAGTGGGGCGCGAAGGTCGAGTTCGACGACGTGATGCAGCTGATCACGGTCGAAGACGGCATTGCCGCCTTCGAGCGGTACGTCGCCGATTACGCGCCGCGCGGCGCGTAATCCTTGTACGACTTCTCTTCCACGTAGAGCGAGCCCAGCGCCAGGTTGATGTCCTTCTTGATGCGGGCGCGCTCGTCGTTCTGCTGGTAGACGCTGCGGGCCAGTTCGACGAAATGGTCGTCGAAGGCCTGCGCCTTGTCCTGCAGGCGGATGTTGTCTTCGATGTCCCAAAGACGCTCGTTGACGGCCTTGAGCTCGGCACGCAGGCGGGCGATGTCCTTGACCCCGGCCGGGTGCGCCATCCAGGTCTTTTCCAGCGCGCTCAGCTCGGTGCGGATGTTGGCCAGCTTGGCCTCGTCGCTGATGCGCTCGGATTTGATCTGCAGGATCGAGATCTTGTCGAGCAGTTCACCGAAGGACACGGGGACGAGGATTTCAGCGGTCATGGTGGGGATCCGTTACGTGAGGTGGGCAGTTTAGCGGAGCGCATGTTGGAGGGGTGTGGCCCACGGGACGGTGTCTGTCAGCGGGGTGATCGAACCCGGAAACAGGGTGGCCGCTTCATTGGGATTGCGGGGTGCATCCATGCACCCCGCCCTTCCGCGCTTGCGCGCTCCAGGGCCAGACGTTCGTCTGTCCGGATCTGCTCCTGCAGATCCGTCGAACCCCCGACGGGGGTTCTCGTCCGCCCATCAGGCCAGATAAAAAGAAAAGGGCCGCCCGATGGGCAGCCCTTTTCTTTTTATCTGGCGGAGAGGGGGTCTGCCATAGATAAGTCCATGGAGGTCCAGGGTTATCTCAAAAAATTATAATTTAACCTTTATATTCAATGTATTATCATATTTCACGTCCAGCGAAGTCCAGCAACATCCATCGCCACCCACTGCGAAATGGCATACCAGATGGCATGCTGGATCGCGTACCAGATGGCACACCACGCACGCATGGCACTCCTAACCGACATCAAAGCTCGAAGCATCTCCCCCGGAGGCGCAGCACGGTCACACGGCGGAGTTACCGGCCTGAGCCTGCTTCCTTCACGTACACGGAAAGGCCAAGGCAAGTGGGTCTTTCGCTACGTAAGCCCTATCACTGGCAAGCGGTGCAATGCTGGTCTAGGCAGCTACCCTCATGTGGGCGTCGCACTTGCCGGCAAGCTGGCTCGCGCAATGCGCGATTGCACTGGGGCAAGATCCCCTGGCGATCAAGGAGCCCCCAGTGGCCGCACCGGTGATGCCATCCTTCCAACAGGCAGCAGAGCAGGTACACGCCGAACTGAAGCCAGGCTGGAAAAATGCCAAACACGCACAGCAGTGGATCAACACACTTACCGAATACGTTTCCCCAAAGATCGGCTCCTTGCCGATGGATCAACTTCAGCCTCGCCATATGGCCGATGTCCTACGCCCAATCTGGCTGGAAAAAGCGGAGACCGCTTCCAGGGTAAAACAGCGTTTGCATGCTGTGATGGCCTGGGGCTGGGCACACGGGTTCAACCAAGCCAACCCCGTTGATGTGGTCACACATCTGCTGCCGGCACAACCCAGCAAGACGGTCAGACAAGAGCATCAACCGGCCATGCCGTGGACCGACATCCCGACGTTTGTCAATGCCAGACTGGCGGATACATCCGAGCTAGATGTCACCCGACGTGCGCTGCTGTTTTTGATCTTGACCGCTGCGCGTTCTGGCGAAGTTAGGGGAATGACTTGGGATGAGGTCAATTTCCGTAACAAAGTCTGGATCATTCCTGCCGATCGCATGAAAGTCAGTCACAGGCAGGCAAGCACGATCACCTGGTCTTCCCATCGATCCAATCCCGAACAGTCCTCTCGGACATGCCCCTAACCGCACTATTGCGCCGCCTGAAGGCCCATAGCGATAGTGACAAGCGGATAGCTACCGCACACGGCTTCCGGTCAAGCTTTCGCGACTGGTGCAGCGAGGAAGGCTATGCCCGGGACCTTGCCGAACGCGCGCTGGCCCACACTGTCGAAAACAAGGTCGAAGCCGCCTATCACCGCACTGATCTGCTGGAGCAACGACGCCCCATGATGCAGGCATGGGCTGATTTCATCCTTTCCAGACCTGGTCCGGACCGCTCGAGTCAGCCCATAGACCGGCACAAATAGTTTCAAGACATCCGGCCTCAACTCAACCGCCACATCCCCCATAACAGGCCTAGCAGGGATCTACCCCCATCTCACTTGGATGGGTATGGACAACCGAACAGTCGGAAAGTAGTAATACTGCTAACACCCTCTCATCGTGCCACGGCTATGAACTGTGGCCATCGACGCCCATGAAAACCTTGCCTGTGACAGTCCTGCCTGTCCGGTACGCCATATCGCCCCTACCCTTCCCCGTTCTGGCTAGCACTGCCGCCTGCGGTTTCCCCAGCCCAGCCGAGGACTTCTTCCGGGAAGAAGACCGCCTGGATCTCAATGCCAAGCTTGCCTTCCATCAGGATGCCTACCGAGCACGACATCACAGCACCAGCAAAGCACTACAGCCCTTCCACCCACTAGGTCCTACCCGTAAGTTGCCAGTAAGCCACTTACGACGCCAACCGCATGCGGATCATCCACATCCACGTGAACTCCCCCATCCTTGATCAGCTAAAAGCCTTGCTGATCAAAGATCAATGCCAAGCGCCGTTGAGCGCTGGCTAGTGACCCCTGCTCATGGGGCGCGCCTGTCAATCTGGGCCATAGTCGCTGCCGCCGTAGGCACGCTTTGGAACGTCGTTGTCCCCGAACCGTGCCGGGTAGGGGTCCTGAACGCCCAGTTCGGCGACCGGCTGGCGCAGGAACTCCTTCCAGTCCGAGCGGACGAGGCGGATTCCCTTGTCGAAGCTGCCCTGCATGCAGAGGTCCATCTTTTCCTCGACCGCATGCTTGCGCTCTATGAACGAGCCAACCTGATCCTCATCGAAGCTTCCTTCCAGGTAGGGGTAATGGATGTCCAGCGTCACGCCACCGGGATCGCTTTCCCTGAGCAGGTCGTTGATCTTGCCGAAAAGTCGATCGACCCTACCGACACGCTGCTCGTTGTCACCGGGCGTCCATGCGATGCCGTAGTGGTGCACCTTGCGGCAGTTCAGGTGCAGGTTCACGCCTTCCTGGAAAACCGAGGTCGTCACCAGCGTGTTGGGATAGAAGGGACTGTTGAAACCCATGATCAGATGTTGTCGGTGGCTGGACTCGCCGCTGGCATAGGCCGCGGGACTGGAGAGGGTGGTGAGGGTGCGCCATCCCTGGCTCCAGTCGCCCGGAGAACGTCCCACGATTTTGTCGCAAAGCTGTTCGAAGGTGGTCAGCGCCGCGACGAAATACCGCAGCAGCAGTGAGCCGGCCATACGGCTGCAGGCATGCTCGAAGAAGGCGCGGTAGCGCTGCTGCACGCCGGCATTCGTGTCGCTGGACGAGCACTCGCAGCGCACCTGCCAGGCGTACAGTTCGACCATGACCGGGCTGGCAAACAACAGGCCGGCCTGGAGGTAGCGGCTGAAGTTCTCCGCGATGTCGGGGCGCTCGTTCGACCAGCGCTGCAGGATATCCCGGGACGCCTGGGGCAGCAGCGGCAGGACGAGGGACCAGACCGTCAGGATCGGACCGTCGTCGTAAGGCTTCAGGCTTGCACCTTGGGGGGCCGGGTCCTTGAACTTTCCCTTGACGCTTTCCTTCAGTTGCCCGTACCGGGCCAGGCGCTGTGCCAACGCTGCCTTGCCGTAGTCCGCGCGTGTCTTGCCGCCTTGCGGGTATTCGTAGAAGCAGTCGTATCCGGCGTCCAGGTAGTCTGCGGCAGGCTCGAGGAACATCGCATACAGGCTGGTGCTGTTGCGCAGTTTCCGACTGAATAGCGATGCATGCGTGGCGCGCGGTTGTTTCGCGCTCAGAGCGTTCTCGCCTTCCTTTCGAATCACTTTCCGAGTCACGAAGAGTGCGGCAATACGGGAGCCCAGGTGGGTATGCGTACTGCCGTCCTGCTTCTCGTCGTTTTCAGTGTCATCGTCGTTGTCCTCAATGCCGAATTCGTCACCGCCCAAATCCTCCGGCGGTTCAAGGGGGGTACCGCCGATGACAGCATCCAGGCCTTCACGCGACCAGTGTTGCTGTTTCCATAGTTCGAAGGCCTTGTCGGAGGCGCTCCAAGCATCGCAGATATGCCGGGCGAGCAGCCGGTCATAGCGTTCGTTTACGCGCTGAGTCAGTTCACGGACCGAAGGGATGCGACGCACAAAGACGAGGTGTTTGTCTTCGTGCAGCGCCCGTTCGGACCCGTCGAAGAGCCCTCGCGGCACACACTCATCCACCAGCCGGCCGTACTTAGGATGTGCGGGCGCTTCCGTGTGGTGCAGCCTGAATTCCTGGCTCAAGCTGCGGAGCAGTTCGGTATCGCTCGCCTTGTGGAAGTCGTCTGCGTGGTGGTCTTCGTCAGATGTCTTGCCGTCTGTCTGACGCAGGGCTTCCAGTTGATCGTCCGGCACGGAGGATTCGAAACCCTCCAGGAATCCATACAGCATGCGGCGCTTTTCTTCGGTGGCGCCCAACTCGTGCACCAGCCTGCGCTGGTACAGCGCGAAGAAGACCTCGGCGCTGTGCTGGCCGGCGAAGTTGCATGGAATGGCGCGCTCGGCCCGGTACTGATGTTTGGTGAAACCCGTGTCGGCCATGATTCGGAAGCGACGCAGCGCATGGGCACGCATGAGTTCCTCGGGGGCACAGTCGCGCAGCTCGTCGTGATCCTTGAGAAAGAAGCCTAGGATGTTTGGCACATCACCCAAGTGGGTGTGGCTGGGCGTGGCGGTGAGCAGCAGGGCGCGCTGAGCCAGCCGGTCCCTTGGGCCGCCGAAGAAGGCACCCGCGGCTGCTACCCGCTGCGAGCCGCCCTGCGTGTTGCGGAAGTAGTGAGCCTCGTCCACGACCACCAGGTCGAATCCGTTTGGGCCCAGCGCTGCCTTGATGCGTCGGCGGTAGTCCCCGGCCGCACGCTTGGCGGCCGCTCCCTTACCGGCCTTCTCGTCACCCTTGAGCAGCCCGCTCAGCGAACGGATGCTGGTGATGTAGAGCTGTGTGGGCCGCTCCTGCTCTAAACGTTTTTCGATAGCCTCGGTCAGCTCGTGCAAGCCGTAGAACGCAGCGGCGGCCGGAATGGCTTTGTCGCCTTGCTTTACACGGCCGTCGGCCTCGCGGTAGTGGTGTTTCACGAAGGCCGCCAGCTCGTTTTCCCAGTGCTGGCAGATGTCGCGGTTGGGCGCCATCACCAGCACCTTGGCCTTGGGGTCCATGCGCCACAGCAGCGCAACCACGCCCAAGGCCTGGAAGGTCTTGCCCGTTCCCACCTCGTCGGCGAGCAGGGCCACCCGGTCGCGGGATAGGCCGTTCCAAAGATGGGCTACTCCCTCAGCCTGCCGCGAGAACATGCTTTTCTCACCCGACCGATAGGACCAGCCGGCATTGCCCTGCTCGAAATTGATCCATTGCGCGACCTGCTCGGGTCTTAGTCCGCCCCACTCTCTAGGCATGCCGTCCCCACTGCTGATTGACCTGCTCGAGATATCCGGCCGCCACGGCCGGCGCCTTCACCAAAGGCAAGCTCAGGGCCTGCCAACGGATTTCGGGGACCGGTTCGTATTCCGGCTCCCGCTGCCTGCGGCCATGGACGAGCTTGCGGCGCATGGCGTACGCGCTTTCGCATAGCCAGTTCACTTCCTGGACGAGAAACCAGTGGAAGACTTCGCGGCTAGGCTTCTCGAGTTCGCCACGCACCTTGTCCACCAACTCCTGCAGGCAGCCGGGCCACGTGAAGACCTGCTGGTCCAGCCGCTCCAGCTTTTCCAGCGCCTGCAGCTTCTGCCGGAAGGCATGCGTGGCATGGAACAGGCGGAAATAGCTGAGTGGCGCGCGGGTATCGGTGCGCTGACCGGTCTCCTCGTGGTCCGGCCGCGGCCCGTCTGGCGTGTCGTCCGCGAAAGTGTCGGTGTCCAGAGGAATGCGAAAGGGCAGGGAGCCGAGGTCAGCCACGTCGTCGCCCATAGCCAATGCGTCGAACAGGTCCTCCAGCGAGTCGAAATGCTGGGCGCGCCGGGCTGAGGTCTGCAGCTCGCAGACGATGCCGCGCATCACCAACTTTTGACCGCGGACCACGCGGAACACCCGGTTCTGCAGCAGGGCACGATCATCCACCGTGATTCCCGTGGGAGAGATGGGCCTGCTGTGGCCATTCCATTTCAACAGGCAGGCTTCCTTCACTCCTGGAAGGAATATCTCATAGCCGGCGTCTGGCCTGCCCTCCATCCACTGACCTTCGAATCCGTAGGCCTGCGTGTGCCAGTCGAAACTCACGTGCAGGTCGAATGGTGGAAGTGGGTCCACGACGAGGCCTTCGTCCTTGAGCTTCTCCGGTGTCCCGCAATCCTCAGCCCCTATTGCGAGCACGTCGCCGCAGACCTGCTGCCAGTCGTGCTCGTCGTCGATGATGAAACCGGCTTCGACGTTGTTGTCTGGATGCCAGTCCCCGTTGTCCTTGCGCAGGCTGTTGGAGCCGGGCCCGGTGAAGTTCCACGAGCCTATGGCCAGCTTGCCCGCCACCTTCCAGACCTTGGCGTGGCACAGTTCCATGCGGGTATCGAAGTGGACCGGGTTCTTGCGGAAGCTCAGCCGTCTGGAGTCCTGCAGTTGCGCCAGCGCCGGGCTCCAGCCAGTGCGCACGTGGCCGGCCGAGCGATCCGCCACCAGATGCACCCGCAATTGTTCCGTACCGGCGGCGCGTTCGAGCCGCTGGAGGAATTCGTCCAGGTCCTGCGGCAGGTAGGGCGACCAGACCGCCAGGTCGGCATCGACCTCACTGGACAGTAGTTGCGCAGGAAAGGTCGCTTCCTGGTAACTGTGGACGAATTTCCAGGGCTCCACCTCGCGAGAGAACCGGGGTCTGGGGTCCAGGAGGCTTTCGATATCTGCCGCCTCGCATAGCTGCTCGAAGAAGCTATGGATCTCCTTGTAGTTGCGGTAACTTTTCACCTCGAAGAAGCGGAAGGCTTCGAGGTTGTTGCCCCAGCCGGAGACGGTCAGGTTGGCGCTTCCGGCGCCGATGACACGCCTGCCCTTGATGTCCTCCAAGTAGATGATCTTTGGGTGGAACAGGCTGTTGCTGGAGAAGCCGTTCTTGTTCCGCTTCCATGCGCGCTGGGGCCGGATACCGTGCACCGGTATGCAGGTACGTTTGATGCGATGGGTCTCTAGGAAGCGTGGGTCGCAGAAGACCCTGAAATCGATATCCCGGGTGGTCATCTCCTGCTGCAGCTGCTCGTACTCAAGCCGAGTGCGCGGCGTGTTCGCGCCCAGAGTGGCGGGTAGCACGTGGCGCTCCACGAACTCGATGTCGGTGTTGAAGCTGGTGAACCAGGCGCGGCGCAGAACGTCCAGCGCCCCAACCTGCCTTTGCAGTTCGGCGAGAAGTTTCATGTACCCACTCCCTGCAGGCCCTTCACTAGGCTAGTGAACTGCGGAAGGTAGTAGTTATTGAACCAAGAGCCCGGCGGCCTGTGGGCCGGTGGCGGCGGTGCTGCTGTGCGGGCATGCACCTTGATCTTGGCGCCGTCGTCTATGGAAAGCCACGCCGGCTGGCCACGGAGGTCCATTACGTTACCGTGGTACTTCGCCAGTGCCAGGATCTGCTCCTGCGTGCTGCCCGCGCGGGCGACCTGCTGCAGCGCAACGAAACGGCCGCCGGCCTGCGTGCCCTTGAGCGCAGGCAGCTGCGCGATGTCCCCCGCACGGTCCGCCAGCTCGGGCAGCCGGTTGTCGCCTCGACCGAATGCGTGAAGCCAGGCCTGGGCTACCGTGTCCAAGGAGTGCTCGCGTGTCATGGTCATCAGCGAGAACAGCAAGGCGCAGTCCGCGAGGAAGGGTTCGACCCGAGCGATCTGTTCCAGCTTGGCCCTGTCCTCGGCTCGCTTCGTGTGTTCGATGGCCCGCTCTACGGTTTCCCGCGCATCGGCCTCACCATCGAGGTCGGCCACCAGCACGTCGAAAATTGCACCGGCAGCACCGGTATCGAGGCCCGTCTCCGTGAGCCAGAAGTTCCGCGCATAGGCGCCGACGGCAGGCGATGAACCGAAGGCCTTTGCGTAGCCTTTGCTGAGGACGACAGGGACATTCTCGAAGGCGATCGCACCCTTGTGCTTCAGATTGGGGAGTCGCTCCTTGAGGAAGCTGTAGACCTCGCGTTCCAGCGTCGCGAGCGCGCTGCCCTTCTGGCCGATGAAGGCCTCGGCCCGTGACCAGCAGGGTTGGAACTTTGGCAGGTGGTACTGGTAGTCCGTGTCGAAGAAACCGATCTTCATCAGCGGCGTTTTGTACCGGCCGCTGACACCAAGGCCGAGTTGACGCACCAGCACCTGGCTCTCTTTGCCATGTGTGAACAGGAGTCGGGTCTTTTCACCATGCTGATCCCAGATTCGCCTAGCATTAGAGATGCCCAGCACGCCGGCGGTCGCCACTCCGGTCGTGCTCTGGCGCCGCAGCAGGGAGAAGACGAACAGATTCTCCAACAGGATCAAGCAGGCCTGCTTGAAGGCTAGGGCTTCCTTGCCCCCGTACTGGCGCCGGAGCGAGGCACTAAGCTGCAATTCGTCATCGAGCACAAGCCTGCGCACCAAGTGGTGGTGGAACAGGTTGAGCGTGTAGTTGCGCACGTCGTTCGACACCGAGTTGACGCGGTCGTCGAAGACCTGCCGGCCTAGAGCGGACCAGACGATCAGCGTGCCTATGGGGTCGATGTAAGAGTCTCCGAAAAGGGAGTCGTCGTACGCAGTCAGGTAGGTATTGAGGAAATTTGTCATGCGACAAGTCTTGGCGGGATCATGCTTCGTCGGCGGCCTGCCGGGAGGAACGAACAGGCCCCAGCCGCTCGATTATATCGACAGCTCATCATTAGCCAGCCGTACCTCTGACGTGCGTGGAGGCCGTATCATTAAACCAGTCCGCAATACGTGTTGCACGTTCTGCTGCTCTGGCCCCTTTGCACAGCCAAGCCTGTCATCACAGCGTAAGCTCCCCCCGTCAAGCAGACATTTCTAAAGTAGAGCTTCTGGTGTGAGCGGTGCGGTACTCGACGGGGCTCATGCCGCTGAGCGAGTCATGTGGACGAATCTCGTTGTAATCGATCATCCACCAATGCGCTGCCTCACGTACGTCCTCAAGGCGTGCGAAGAGATGCTGGTCCAGCACCTCCTCACGGAACGTGCGGTTGAAGCGTTCGATGAAGGCGTTCTGGTTGGGCTTGCCAGGTTGGATGTCCGCTTCGGATTCCAGTCCGGTCGCTTCTTGCGTAGTTGATCGCTGCACTTCCAGAAACCTCGACTGGGCCGCTCCTCGACCAGCCTGGCCAATGCTGAGATCAACTCCGCATCGCGCACGGTCCAGTCCAGTGGCGGCGCATACCAGGCCGCACGAGACAAACCCACGTAACCGCAGGACCGGCTCAGGGGGGCGCGCGTGCACCTCGGTGAGGAAACGCACTGCCTCACGCTTCTGACCCGGCCCTACAGTTTTTCTGCGATCAGGTCCTTCAGCGCCACGTTGTCAAGCGCCATTTCCGCATACATGCGTTTGAGCTTGGCGTTCTCAGCTTCGAGGTCCTTGACTCGACGAAGCTCGGACGCCTCAAGCCCGCCGTACTTGCTCTTCCACTGGTAATACGTCGCCGTGCTGATGCCGGCCTGGCGACATAGATCCTTCACCGCAAGCCCGGCATCGCCCTGCTTGAGGATCGTAATGATCTGCGTCTCGGTGAATTTTGATGTGCGCATGCAACCTCCTGGCTGGATAAAGACGCCAGAAAGCTCTACTTATCGGGTGTCTGGCTGCCGGGGGAGCTTACGCCTCGGCACCGAGCCCGGCCTGAGCGTCGCGAACCAACTCACGCTCAAAGTCCGTGAGCGTGTGCACACGCCGCACATCGATCTGCCGCAACTGCTGCAGCGCCTGGTCCACAGTCTCGTGCACACCGAAGTGTGGGCGCATCTTTTCAGCGATCTGGAGTGGAACCCCATACTCATCCAGGGCGACGAGACCACTGGTGGTGAACATGTTCTCTACCGATGCCGCATAGGCAGAGTAATCGCCGGCGGATCCCATCCAATCCATATATACGGCCCTTTGGATCCGGTCCAATGCCATCAGGTAGCGCGGGAAATGAAAGCCCGCCCACGTCCTGACGAAATCCAGTACGTCCTCCACGGCGCGATCCGCATCAGGTGAATCCTGGTCAGCCAACTCTCGAACAATCAACGCCTTGACGCTCTTGGCTTTCGCCAACCGACTCAATTTCAAGGCGAGCTGGCTTCCAGAGACCACTCCACCGCCTACACGCTTCTTGCCGACGAAGAAGCGCCAGATCAACTCACAAGCGTACTTCAACTGATCGTAGTCGGGGAACCCGGTCCATCGCAGCTTCTTGTAGCCGTCCCCGCCAACGCTGCGCAGATGCTTGGCCAATTCGTTCTGGGCGTTGGGATCAATGCCCGAATTGCCACGCAATACATCCAGCGACAGAAACGAACCTTCCTCGATCACACTGATACGCGCCTTGGATAGTGGCGTGAGAAAGTCATTATCCAACTGGATCAGAAGCGAATCAGGTGTCGAATCATCCTGATTGACCAAAGGAATATCAACGAACGGAAGATCTTCCTGCGGGGGCGCATTGAAGAGATACACGCGACCCACGAAATGCCGAAGCATACGCCCAGAGCGGCCACGAATATTGTTGAATGTGAAGAAGTCGAACTTCTTCTGCGCTACCCGATTGTCATACACGATGACGTTCTTGGCCTTTGTGTTCACGCCCTCGATCAGAGTGGAAGTGCAGACCAAGAAGGGAAGACGCCCCTTGTTGAACTGGCGGACCGCATACTGGGCTACCGCGCGCGGCACCTTACCGTGATGCACACCGACACCCGTCAGAAACCCACGTGCGACCGCCCAGTCTGGATGATAGTTCGCGGCTAGCCAGTCGTATGCCCCACTCAGTTTTTCCTCGTCAGATCCCAACCCAGCGGCCGCTAACGCCGTTGCGACTCGGCGCGCACTCGCCGGAGAGGCGCAATAAATAAGCGTGGGGTCATTCAGCTCCCGACAGAGAGAGACCAGCGCACCTATGCCGTCGCCGCCATCTGTGTTCACGTGCATCTGCTCGGTGACCACAGTCGCGTAATCAGTGTCGACAAATGCGGATCCGGTGATATCTGAAAGCCCACTGGGTATCTGCTTGATGCTTGGCCCCAGCATATAGAACTGAGCGCCTGTCTTTAGCAAACGATGAAGTGCCTGATTGAGAAGTAGCGCGCGGTCGACATCCTGGCGCGGATCGAGCTTGTAAAACTCATCGATCACGAATAAGTCAATCTTTGGCAGACTCTCAACGTCCAGGACACGCTCTTGTGTCATCACGAAGATGTTCTTTTCAGCAAGCTGCTGAGTGGGATGCGTCACCAGCTTGAAGTCGCGACCAAAGCGCTCCGCCAACCGCCGCCTCGTTTCGTCAATCAATGCGATTGTGGGCACAACCACAGCAACATGGCTGTACCGTCCCGAGGCGATCAGCGCGTCGATCAGAAGGCTTTTCCCGAAGCTGGTAGGAGCACTAAGGACGACACTCTCCCCATCAAGCAACCTCTGATACACCTCCGCTTGCTTTCTATGCAGTACCACATCATGCATTCCCTCAGGACGATGGGCCTCAAGCGCCAACACCTCACGTACGCTTAGGTCGTCATTAACGATGTATGGATAAAGTCCCCTGGCACGAGCCAAACCTTCGACGATGACGCCGCACTCACCAAAGCAAGCCTTGTTCTCAAGCGCATAGAGAACCGCCTCTTGAGCCTTCATGTCATCGAACTCACCAATCGCAGCGCGACTGACCATGGACGCCAAGAACTGAGCGGCTCGAAATGGATCAGCTTCAATTGACCGAGGGTCTGACAACTCAATAGGGGAATCGACGCTCATAGGGCCTTCAACACCTCAAGTTTCTGATGGAGAGCTTCCACTAGAACTTTCTTCGTACTCAGCGGAACCAAGAAAAGATGAATTCGATGAGGCACCGTACTCACACGGCCATCGAAACGCTCCTTGATATCGCGCATCTCTTCAATCAGAGCAGCTTTGTATTCATCAGTGAACACATCGTGCTGCGCGGTCGCATCGCCGTCGTATGTCAGCAAAACTGGAATGCAGCATGCCTCAAATACTTGATCCAAAGAGGTCCGCTCGTTGAGAAGCGCCATCAGCTGCTGGGCATGGGGCCAGTGCTCATCAACCTTGTTGAGAATAGCGACAAACTCGCTCCTCAGATAGTCAGCTTTGAGATGCTGATCCAGCTCTGCAGCCACATCGCGGATGGCAGCCCCGATGTCTCCATAGAACTTGACCTCACCCAGCCAAAGCTCAAACCCTGTCTCAGATGGAACCACGTGCACAGCGTCAAATCCTTTCACTGTGTCGTTGACTGAGTCCTTGTAATAAATCTTCGATACTGCTGGCAGCGTCCCCATCGTCATCTTCAAAATGACATGGAGGAGAAGCTCGCCAAACTCGCCCCTGCTCTTGAACTTGTCTGTGTTGTAAACGGCCTTCGCTGCCTTTCTGATCATTCTGACCGCAGATTCGTGCCCGATCTCGTTGTACTCACTGTAGGTGAGGCAGAAATCCGGCAACGACTCCATCAGAAAGTCAGCAAGCACCGAATGCCGCCACCGCTTCCCTTCATAGCCCGCGCACAATCCAGAGATCGCTCTGTCACCGTCGATCTCATGCAGTACAAGTTGTAGCATCCCTGATTCTCACGACTTGAGACGGTGGTGTCCCCGGTTCCACGTTAGCATAAACTGAGCCGGCCATTTAGTCATGGAGCCGGAGTGCTCAAGTGTTGACCTTTATCCTCCCCCTCAAACTCAATCTTCTCACCCACGATTTCGATGTGGCGTTCGTCGGTGTCGGACCCACACGCACTGTCCCGGCACACCTACTGAAAAAGCGTGTCCTTTCTGTGCTGGTTCTCAAGCGTGAGCCCACCTTTTATAGCAACGCACGCGCCGCCCACACCAACGATGAGCGCGCCGTATCCTGCAGTCGGCTGGCAACGGTAATTGCACAGCTGCCCTGACCATGCATCCCGCCGCCTGACCCATCCATCTCCACGTTGCAGATGTCAGGCTCAGCACATCACGGTCGCAAGTCCAGTTGGGAGCTGTCGTTTTGGCAGACCTACACCAGACTGGGCTGAAACTCTATGGCGGCTATTCAATCTACCCCTAGTGCTTTGAACACTGCATCCACTGGATCCGAGTAGAAACTCGTCTGAAACTTGGCGAAGAGTTCACCCGGCACCGTCGGGATATCAGTCACGCTGCACATCGGCAAAAGGATGCGCTTAGCGCCGGCGTCGAAGGCGACCTGCAGGGATTCGGCGAGGTTGCGGGCTGGAGTGGTGGTCCCGCCGAGAGACATGTCCCCCATCACGACCATCTGGCTTTGCATCGGCCGACCTAGTGCGGCTGAGCACAATGCGACGAAACTGGACAGAGTGAGTGTCTCAGGGCTGCCACTATGTTGGAGTTCAACGAGGTGGAGGTGAAAGTCCTGAACGGAAGTTTTGATTCCGGCGCTGACCCGGCTAGCGTTAGCTTTGAAGTAGTCAAAGGCGATGCGCACAGACTCACGAGAACCGGAGCCTGAGGTGGTGAGCTTACCGTTACCTGCCATGGTCTGGATCTCCAGGCGGTAGACGCCCGGCATGCTGCCTGGGCCCATCGCGATGGTGTAAAGCGTACCGGGTGCCATCCGGCCTTCGGGGATCAGCCCACCACCGGCCTGCTCCGGGACGTTGATGAAGCGCTCGTCACTATTCTCGAGGTCGATGTAGGAGAAGTGGACGTCGTAGAACTCCATGCCGCCGATCTTCTTGAGCTGTTCCTTGACCCGGCGACGCGTCTCCAAGGCATATTCAAGGCACTGCCGCACCTGCCCCTTATCGTACTCGCCGTGCGGGCACAACAGCTTCAGCAGCCCTGAGGTCGTACGGCGCACCGCGATAACGTCGCGCTGGTTGAGGTTGTTGCCGAGCTTGAAGTACTTGTCGATCGCATCGGAGAAGCTGTACTTGCGCATCTCGCGCAGATATTCAGCCAGGTAGTCCACGATCAACCCGAACTGGTTGGTGAAGAACTCCGGACGCATCTTCGGAATCTCCCAGCCTGGCACGTAGGCGTGGAAGCGGTCGAAGAACGCCGAGTCAATCATCACTTCAGGGAACGGTGCCAGCAGGTGTGAGGTCTTCACCAGCGATTCGACGCTCTGGTTGATGTTGCCGATGAACACCATTGAGGCATTGGCGTTGATGGATTCGCGGCCCCGGCTGAAGGATCCGGAGGCCATGTAGTCCTTCATGATCTGGACACCGTCGTGATCCTTGAAAGTGATACCGGCCACTTCGTCGAAGGCGACCACGTCCCACAGGCCAACCAAGCCGACCTTGCGCGCACTCATGTTGTAAAACAGATTCGCCACGGTGGTCTGCCCACCAGACACCAGAATGCTGTTGGGGCTGATTTCCTTGTAGATGTGGCTCTTGCCGGTGTTGCGCGGCCCCAGCTCGCAATAGTTGTAGTTGTTCTCAACCAGCGGAATCATGCGCGCCAGCAGGTGCCACTTCGCGCGCTTCTCTAAGACAGTGGGTTCCATGCCGGTGGAGCGCAACAGCACGTCGATCCACTGCTCATCGGTGAACTCACGGCGCCCTTCGAACAAGGCCTGCATATCCATGTTGGGCATCTGGATCGGCTTCAGATCCTCGACGATGAAGGGCGAGCTCTTCTGGCCTTCCTCGTAGACGTAGCGCAACGTCACGATGCACCAGATGCCGCCGGCCAACAGCTTCTCGTACTGACGCACGAAGGCATCGGAGATCTCGGCGTTCTTCACGCCAAGATTAGACATCAACGCCTCGTACTGGTCGCGCTTCTCGTTGAGCTTGACGGTCAGCTTGTCGATGACCTTGTAAGTGCCGCTTTCGCGGATCTTCGATTTGACCTTCTCCGCCTCGTCCGGCCGCACATAGTTCTCGGCCAGGATGCGTTTGACCGTGGTCAGGCCCGCCTGAATCGTCGCCTCGTCATCCGAGGCGCAGTACATGCCGAGCAGGTACTCCAGCACGTAGACCGGCACGTTCGCACCTTCTTTGATCAGCTTGGTCAGATCCTTGCGCACCACCTTCCCGCTGAAGTGGAGGTTGAGCAGCTGATCGAGATCCGGCGCGGTGGGCTCGGCGGCGGGGGGCTGGGTCATGTCGGAGGAGTCAGAAGTCATTGGAGAACGCCAGATCGATCTTCAAGGGAACACGCAGCACCTCGACCTTGGTCTGCGCGTCACGCGCGACAAGGAAGTAGTCCTTCTGCCGATCGTAGTTGCCGGAACGGATCGTCAGGATGATCGACCTAACCCGCTCCCCCAGCACGCTGGAGATGCTGTCGAAGGTCAGCACCTGTTCGTCGCTCACCGGGGTCTCACCATCGCGCAACGAAATCCGCACGGTCCGCGGCAACACACGGCTGGAAGTGGGCTCCGTCTGGATCAGCTCGAAGCGCTGGGTATTGGTCACCACCTTGTTGGAGAAGCCCATCAGGCTGATCTCCACTGGATGGGTACGCGCTTTGTGGGAGTCGGACACGCGTACGGTTAGGAGTGGCACGATCACCTCCTGCGGCATCGCCGAACCATGCACGAAGCGGGCGCCGCCTGAAAAATGGAAGCGCATGGCACCCTTGGGCAGCCAGAAGTCCACACTGCCCTCGCCGCCCAGCGTTCCCGCCGTCAGTGTCGTGTTGCCTTGCCAGACCTTATCGCTAACCGGCAAATCGCGCCCTATCAAATAGCGCTTCTTGGCCTTGAGTGTCCCGGCAGGCTTCTCCGGCAATGCGGCACGGCTGGCGTCATCCAGTGGCGACTCCTGATAGAGGAATCCGTGATCGGCCGTCACCAGTACCATCGAGCCATTGAGGTTGTTGATGATGTGCGAAATGACACCACTCAGCTCTTTCAGCGTCCTGGCCACAGCGTCGAATGTCTGGCCCTCGGAGCCTTGCTTGTCACCCAGCATGTCGATCAGGTCGTGGTAGACGTAGATCACCCGGTGCTCACCGACCAACTCACGTCCCTTGGCCTTGCCCAACCCCAGCAAGTCATCCGCCTTCACCGCGATACCGTCATAGCGGCCCAGCTGCGCGTTGCGACTCTCCAGCGTCGCGGTCGATTGGCCATCGACCAGCACATCAAGGCTGTCGCCAGCCTTGTAGGCGATGCTCTGGTGCGGCAGCAACGCCGCCATTCCGAGCGCCGTGTAGCTGGGCAGCACGCTCAGCATTGCATCGAGCTTGGCCGTGAAACGGTTCTTTGCGTTGATCTCGCGAACCAGGGTCTCGCCGGCTTCGTAGCGGAACGCATCGGAGATCAGCACGAACACGCGCTTGGTCGTGCCCGCACTGAGTGCAGCGGCGACATGGTTATCGAAGAAGTCCTGCTGTGGCGTCGTACCTGGCACGCGCCAAGTGGCCAGCAAGCCGTGTTCGCCAGCCAGCACGCCAGCCCAAGCCGATGACAGGCCGGGAATGAACCAACCGGAATAGGCATCTTCGATCGAACCGCGCAGCTCGTGCAGCACGCCCCAACCCATCGGCTCCACTTTGTCAGTCGCAAAGTGAAAACAGCGATACCACTGGTCAAAGCGATACAGCTCGCCTCGATACACCTGCACGGCCGTGGCCGCGTCGGCAAAGCTGAAGCCGGCTGCATGGCGCTCCTTCAGCGCCAGGAACTCGGCTGCCGCCTCGATTGCGTCATAGCAGGCAGACAAAGCGCGGATTTCATCGCTGGCGTCGCTGATCAGCGCGTTGCTCCAGTGACCATCACGACGGCGGGCGGTGATCGCCTGCACGTCGTCCAGTGCCACACCACCGAGCTGCATCACCCGGGTCTTCAAGTCATGGATGATCTGGCGTTCCACCACGGCGAAGGTCATGCACTCCAGCAAATCCTCCGCGTGCCAGCCGGAAATCAGCTCGCCCAGCTTGAGCATCTGCGCCACGGCCGCGGACAGATCCGCGTAGGCGGCATGGCTGTGCAGATCGCTGCGCCAGCGCGCGGCCAGGATCGTCGCGTTATTTGCCAGCTGCGGATTCTCCAACAGCAGATGGCGCAAGGCTTGTGGCACCTCGGCGCTGATAGCGCGGGCGAAGTCGGTGACCAGAATACGCAGCCACAAATCGGCAAGGGTCGGCTCGTCACTTTCATAGCCGAACGTGCGCTGCATCAGTGTCCAGAACGCCGGCTCCAGGCCGTAGCCCTGCAAATCAGTCCAAGGCTTGGCCGGCTCGCCGATACGGGGCTGACCCTCTACCCAAAGCCCCAGCAACAGCTGATGCGCAATGGATAGCGGCTCAGACTCGTCGCTGCGCAACAGCACGGCCATCATCTTGCGGTCGAGCTCGGCCTCGCCGTCACCGGATTCGACCAGACGCTTGAGTTTGCTGCGCCGCGCCTCCGCGCCGAGGAATTTGGTGCGCGAGCGAATATAGGGTGCCAGCGTGAGCGAGGTCAGACCAAGGTCTTCGATCAGCAACGTGGCCAGGTCGGCACGGAACGCTTTGGAACGCAGCCGCACATCGAGCAGCCAATCCACTGCCGGATCAGGCTCCGGGTAGTTGCTATACAGCAAGAACTGCGAGGCGGGCCGCTGCTCCAGTTGCCGTTTGACCGCCAGCACCGGCGCTTGATCCAGCCGCAAGATCTCGATGTCGTCGCCAAGCTCCAGCGATCCCAGCGTGATAGCGAACTGCGAATCCGTGTCGTGCCAAAAGACCACGCGCTCAGTCGTAAACAGGGCGCGCAGCGAATCGACCACGCGGCGTTCATTCACGTCCATGTGGCACCTCGCCTTGCACCACCTTGAGCCAAGACGTCACGGCGACAGTGCGCGTAGCGGCGATCATTCGTCATCACCCTTCCCGCCAGTCACTGCCTTGACCTCGGCCAGCAAGTCGCCGAACTTGCCGTAGTTCACCTTCACCCCATCATCCAGATCCAGCGTGATGCGCTGGTCGGCGTAGTGGCGCAGCTGCTCGTCGTAGGCCAGCAACTCCAGGTGCTGCTTACGCAGCTTTTCGAGCTGCTTGGTGAGTTTGTTGCGTTGCGCTGTGGAACTGGACGCGGCGACATCCTGCTCCAGCTCTTCGATCTTGGTCTGTATCTTGCCTGTCAGCGGCACCACGTATTCGGCGCGCAGGCGCGACAGCGTGCCGGCGTTGTAGCGGTGCAGATAGACCAGGGCTTGGAACGCGCCCTGCTTGCCGCTGGAGAACAGCCAGTAGATGGGGCGTTTCTTGTAGGTTTGCAGGTGATCCTTGAAGAACCTGTCCGCCAGGTAGCGGCGGATCGCCTGCTCCGGCGATTCGCTGGCCTTGCGACCCAGGTTGTCCGCCAGAAAAACCATGTTCTGCTCCAGCGAGTCCTTACCCCACACTGCGAGTAGAAATTCGCGCACGCGCAGCGCCGCGTCATCCTCGAACCACAGCTCATCGGTGACCGGCACGATGCCGTCGGCGTCGGCGGGAAACTTGGTGTAGTACGACGGATCGAAGCCGACGTTCCCGCTGTAAGCGTAGATCAGACCCGGTGCGTCCAAGCTGTAGCGGCCCATCATGCAGCCGAAGGCGTATGAAACCAGCTCCGTCATCGCATCCTGACGGAAGCGCGTCCAAAGGTCCTCTTCGCTGAACTTGCCGCCGTAGCGATATGCCGGGTTCACCGTGAGGGTGATCTGTTCGATCGGGACTTCTGAAGTGAGTTCGCCCTGCAGCCCGTAGGCGTCGATAAAAAGGCGGTTGTTCTCCTCTTCGAGACGCTTCATTTCGGCGCTGGTGTCGCGGCTCTGGGTGATCCAGGCGAAGTAGCTGGATTCGAGGGTGGTAGTTGGTTCCGAGGAAGCCGTCAGGAGAGAGAGAGACTGGAAGTCCCATGAGCGTTCGTAGGCGTCCCAGTCGGCCTTTCCGATAGCAACATTCCGAACGCAAGTTTCCTGCAACCGCTCCCGCTGAACAGCATTTAGCATTGTTGGAAGCGGAATCTGTCGTATAGCGCCAACGTTGAAGTCCAACGTTGGGCTGAGGAACTCAAAAACCTTCGTGCACACACTCGAATTTAATAAATCGATCACCAACGACGCAGCCTCGTCATTTCGCGGGAATGCGCACGCCCCTTTCGCACTGAACGTAAACCCGACGCCATTGCGCCGCGCACCAAAACTCCCCGAGGAAAGTGCTGACCAAGTGATAGATTCTCGGAAATATAAATGGCGCGATGGAAGGCGATTTCCCAACTGACTCAACCGTTGATACGACGATTGATCGAACTTGACCAAATAGTCGTTGTTTCCGAACCATTTTCGAAAGTCCCCCCCCTTGTTGTAAGGAGCATAGGTTCGTCCCGTTCCGTGAAACGCTTCCGTGTTAGCGATGCCGAAACCACAACGGCTCAAGTCGACCTCAAACCAAAACCTAAGGAAATGATCGTTATCGCCGGTTTGAAACCCCTGTCTAACTGGCGCCATCGCCTCGATAGTCGCATCGGTCTCAAACGCAGACTTGAGTTCTTCACTTACCCAATACGCCACGGGGCTTCCAGGTATTCGCGCGAACTGCGACGCACAGACTTCAAACAAATTCTCCGGATTACGGCTTAGAAAGACTTCGCGTTTGTCGGCTGATTGCGGCGCCCGATTTAAGTTTATGTAAGAGCCACGATATCCTTCGATATGAAGGTTTCTCACGCTGAAGACAGTCGCCTGAGCGATCTTCGAGTTCAAGGTGGGGAAGCTGTTGTAGCCGATTTGAGCCATCGTCATGACCGTCTTGTCGCGAATCGTACGCTCACGCAATTGCTGGAATGAGGGAAGAAACATCCAACTCTGCATCGTGATCAGCGCTGCCCAGGTCGGCGCCTTTGCTAGCGAGAAGGCTTGCTCCATGAAGCACGCGAAGAGATCCGCTTTAGCACCGGGGTAATGCTGTTCAACAAACTCCTTGAGCTCGGGACACATCGCATTCCGTCCGCCCATATATGGCGGGTTTGCCACCACTATGTCGTACTGTGCCGCCAGCAGTTCGGCCATCCTGACAAGCACACTTAGTCGCTTGAGGATCTCCGACAAGAACAAGTCCTGACTAGCTGCCCCGCTCAACTGCTTCAGGGTGAGCAACTTCTCAGAAATTCCCCCTGGCACCTGAATCAACGACCCAAACGTCGTCGCGTACTCAAACAACTCCTTCAGCTCCGTGAGGTCCCCAAGTCTCAGCTCGTAGTCCGCTAGTTGCACGCCCTGCGCCAGCCGCTCAGCATCAAATCCCGAGCTATCCATCAGCGCCATCACATTGAGCCGCACCCCGCGCTCAAACAGCTGCCGGTCATCCGCCCGCGCTTTCATCATCAACGCAAAGCCGGTCAGCTGCGCCGCCCGCTCGTCGATGTCGAGACCGAACAGGTTCTTCTCCAGGATCAGCTTCGCCACATCACGCAGCCGATAGCCTCGCTCCAAATAGATCGCTTTGAACAAGTCATACGCCTCGACCAGGATGTGCCCGGAACCGCAAGCCGGGTCGATCAGCGTGAGCTCTTCCGGATTAAGCGTGCTCGGCGTGATCGCCGCAAGCTGTGCATTGACCTCGTCGGTCTGCACAGCCGGCTCGATGTAGTACACCATCTGCGCCTTGAGCGGCGAGTCCGGATAGGTCGCCAGCCACTGCGCGCCTAGCGAGTTCTGCACCATGTATTTCACAATCCAGTTCGGCGTGAACAGCTGGGTGGCCGCCGGAATGTCTTCGGACTTCACCACCTTGCCGATGACTTGGTCTTTCTTCTCCGAGATGTAGAACTGGTAGAGCCAGCCGATGATCTCGATCTGCTGCCAGTCTTCCTCGGGAATGGACTGCACCAGTTTGGCCACCACCGAATCGGTGAGCAGTAGGTTTTCCGGCAACAGTAGTTCGGTCTCGTCGCCCAGCTGCTCGAAAAGGAACGGCATGGCCTGATTCAGCGCATTGCACTGCGCGATCAAAATCAAGCGATATAGCTCAGAGTCCTGATTGGCCAGCATCAGTTCACTCACGGTGTCGGTGGACAGGCCCGGCAATGCGTTTGACTCGGCCAGATCCAGTGCCTGCGCCAACACCTCCGGTAGGCCGCCCTGCCTATTCGACAGAACGCGACGACCGTGGCCGAGGTAATCGTGGACTTCCATATAACGCAGCGCGACCAGACGGTTGAACCAGGCGTAAGCCACGGCCTCGACGGTATGGCCGAAGCCCTGCAGCTTCATCCGCACAATCAGCTTGTTGCGCTGTTCGTTAGCCTTCACCGGCCATGGCCGGCCGGCGATCATCACGATGTCGTTCTTGACCTCGGCCTCTGCCATCTGCAGCGCGCCCTTGGCCTCGCTCAGTCCCAGCAGGTTCGCCCGTGCCGTCACTGCCGCGATGAAGTCCTTACGCGCCTGCGGTGCGTAACTCTTGAGATTCCCTGTGTTCATTGCTTACTGGATCCGGATGCGTTTGCCGGACTTGAGCACGGCGGTGAAGTGGGCTTTGAGATCGGTGAGGTAGGTGTCGACCTCGGCCTCGGTTTCAAGATACGTGCGAGTCGCCAGCTCGGCCGGACGGACGGTCTGGGAGATTTTTGGTGCAGTTGCGGTGGCGGCCGAAGCTGAGGTTAAATCCGTGGCGGAACTCGTCGACGTTTTGGCCGCTCCGCTGGCCGTGGCCGCCTTGCTGGCGACCTGCGCCTCCGCATGCGCTTTCAACAAGCTCTCGCGGATCAGATCCATGGCCTCTTCCAGCTTGTCCCCGGCGCTATTGGCGAGAAACTGGATCTCCGGAATGCTGACCGCGCCGGCAATCTTCACCTTCAGCTGCTGCAGCGGATACAAGGCAGCATTGGACAGGTCGGCGTCGGCAGCTGCCTTCACCAATGCCTTGTTGGCCTCGTCGATACGCTGTTCAACGCTGCGCAGCGCTGCCTCACGCTGGGCCTGCACCAGGGCCTGGTTGCTGGCTTCTAGGGTGGCCAGCAGTGGCTCGATCTTGCTGATGCTGGTGTACGGGGCCGGCTCTTCGCGGATGCGCTGCAGATCCTTCAGGGCGACACTGGCCTTGGGGTCGGCGGCCAGCACATCCCGGTTGGGCTCGAAACGATTGAGCGTGGCCAGAAAGCGCTGCCAGGTCGGCAACTGATTGGTGTAGAAGCCGCGGACATCGTTGAGATCCTCACCGGCATCCAGCCACTCATCGCGCGACATGTTCAGCGCCTCGATGAACTCGAACGGATCGCGGATGGCGAGCTGCCGCTCGCACCGCGCCAGCAAGGAATCGATGACGGCCTTGCCGGGATAGTGCAATTGCCCAGCGGTGAGCTGCCAACGCTTCAGGTCATGCTTCCACTCAACCAGCTTGCTGCGGAAATCGGCAACCACGCCGTCTTCCTCTTTGCGTGGCAAGGAGGAGAACAGCTGCCGGTACAGATCGGACGCACGCGCGATGCTACCGGCATCGGCGGTCTTGCGCTTGAGAATCGAGATCTGCTTATGCTGCACCGCCTTGGTTAGCGGATCGAACGCGCTACGCGGTTCCAGATCCGAGCCGCCCATCGTGAGCTTGATTTCGCCGGCCACGAACAAGCGAGTGATCAGCAGCACCACTTCCCACTCGGGCTTCCAGCCATAGGGAATGTCGGTGAAGCGATCGACCACATCAGACAGCAGTACGCGATTCTGCGAAGCGGCGAGCTGCAGGTATTGGCGAACCTCATCAATGGCCTGCGGGTTGCCGTCCTCGCCGCCCAGCGCCAGCTCCTGCTGTCCGACGTTATCGGCCCCGAGTAGGGCGCGAATCTCGGCAATGGGATCGGGCTTGCGGATCTTCAGGTACGGCAGCTTGTTGTAGGTATTGGTGATCAGGTAATTGATCAGCTCGTCCAGCAGTGCGGGTGCCGTGGCCGTCTTGGAACGCACCTGCTGGCCTTTGGCGTAGCAATCGCCCTGCACAATCAGGTCGCCAATTTGAGCGACCAGGCGCTGCCTGCGTTCGCGGTTCTCGTCTTTGCGCTCAAGCAAAATCTTGCGCAACGACGGTGGTGCCGCGCTGGCCTTGGGGCTGTCGACGTATTTCTCGATCTGACGGTACAAGGTCAGTTCGATATCCAGACGAGTTCCCTCGCCCATGCGGATCAGCGCTTTGCCGTTGCCTTCGGCGCTGAGCATGATGCAGCGGTCAGACTTGAGGCTTTCGTAGTCGTCACCCAGCGGCGAACGGATATCCAGGCTGAGCGCGTGGTTGGCCTGCCGGTATGGTGCACCGTCGAGCAACCGGTTGAATTCGTAGTCGGCCTTGGTATCGCGATGGCGCACTTTGGTTTGTTGGCTGAGGATTTCATCAAAGACGATCTCGGCCAGCAGCTTGGATTTCTCCGTGGCGGACACGTCGACATGGCCAATCTCGCGGGCGATGTCGCGCTCTTCATTGGTGAGGAAGAACCACAGATCCCCATTGCGATTGACCAGCCGCTGCTGTTCCAGGCGCTCCAGACTTTGCTGGATCTGCCGCTTGAGCTGCAGCTTGTCCGCATCGATCTGATCGAGGCAAAGAGCCGCCAGGTTGTCGATGGTGGGCTTGATCACCTCGGCAATATGGCGGATCAGGAACAGCGCCTTCAGCAGCTGAATGTCCTGCTTTTCCAAGGCCGGGTTCTGTTCGGCTTGGTCGATGGCGCGCTTTACGGTCGTATCGAGGAAGCTCTCGATCGAGGGATAGAAGTCGTACAGCGGCACCAGCGACTGGATGCTGCGATCAGCATTGATCTTGGCAGCTGACTGGAACGCGTCCAGCAGGGAACGCTCGCCGCGTGAAAGGTGCTGACCGGTGGCGCCGACCTTGCGGATCGCCTCAAAGATTTTCTGCAGCAGCTCAAACTGATATGGGGCGAACGGATAGTTGGCCACGTAACTGACAGAATCGGCGTAACCGCGCAGGGTCACGGCATTGCCGTTGAACGATATCTGGTTGTTGATGATGTCGCCCTGCTGCTCGAACACGTTGCGCAGCGCCTCATGGGCAGCCTCGGTCTTCGCCAGCAGGCGTACGCCGATCACTTCGTCCGTGTTGGAACTGGCCAGCGACAGGCGCGTATGGAAACGGCCCTGAATCTTGGAGAAGTCCTGGGAACGGGCCTTATTCGCTTCGCCGATGGCCGCTTCGATGTCTTCCTGACTGGTGACGATGACCCAGGCGCGACCTTTGCATTGGGTGCCGAGCTGCTCGGCGATGGTCTGCAGATTGAGCATCAATTGCGTGTTGTTGCCGATGAACTGGCCGACCTCATCGACCAGGAAGATGATGCGATGGTCCTTGCCCTTGGTATCGAGGTACTCGCCCAAGAGTTTGGCGAAGTTCTCAATGTTGATCTTGTAGCTGTCGCGGGACTCATCGAACCAGCGCTGGGCGGACTCCACCGACATCTTCAATGCACTGGCCAAGGCCTGGGCGATCTCGTCGCGCAGGAAGTCGAACGCGTCGCGCTCAGCTGTCCACGAGCCTCCATGGATGCGCGCAAATTCCTGCTGGAAAGTCTCGTAGGCGCCCTTGCTGACGAGATAACGCTCCATCTCGGCGATATGCGGCGCATCGCCTGAGAAGCCGAGCTTCTCGTTGAATACGCGCAGGAACACCTGCAGAACCACATCGCGATCGGACTTGCTGTCCGCCTTGGCATCGATGTTGAACAGGATGACATCGGCGCTGCCGCGGGTGGCGCGCTGGATGTCCGCGAGCAACAACGGGTCCTTGACCTTGGTTTCGTCGAAAAACTCGGCCGCACGCTTGGTGTTGCCGGAGACCGGGTCGACCGCTTCCTGGTTTTCCAGAAGGTACGACAGGATCTTGATGAAGTGCGATTTACCGGAGCCGAAGAAGCCCGATACCCACACGCCCATACGGTCGGTGATCACCGAATTGTTCGGATTGTCGCCGGCCGCTAGGTACGCGTCGAAGAAGCGGCGAAAGTAGTCGGCCAGCTGCTTGGTGACCACGTATTCGTCCAGCTCCTGCCAGATGCTTTCGGCATCACGCTGGTCAGCCTTGATCACGCCGTTGATCGGGCGGTCGATCGGCTTGCGGAAAAGCTCCCTGATCTTCATGTTTTCAGTCATCCCCTGTGAATCATTCCGCCAGCCGGAAGGCGCGGTAGTAGTGGTCGTCGGCCAAGGTGTTGAACAGGCGCAGCGAGAAACCGTCGTAGCGCCCTGGATAGAACATCACCACAGGCGTGCGCTTCATGATCGGCTGCAATGCGTTTAGCAAAGTGTGAGAGCGCAGCATCGGATACGCCGCGCCGACCCCGGTCAGCAGGAGCATGTCTATTTGGTCGAAGTCGATCTTGCTGGCGATGCGCTGGGCCAGCTTGTCTTCTTTGAGCACGGGTCTGAGCGCAGCGAGAGCGGCGTCATTGCCCTTATCGGCCTGGATGGCCAGGACGCGGTCATAGAGCTTGCGGTCTTCCAGCAGGTCGACGATGAGATCGAAGAGGTTGACGACCACGGGACGCAAGACCGGTTGCTGCCGGGCCAGACCGGGCAACAGGATTTCGGCGATAAAGCCACGCATCTCCATTTCCTGCTCAGGCAGGTAGTCAAAGACCCAGAAGCCGATCTCGTTGCCCAACCCTTTATTGGCAAGAAACTCGGCGGAACTGAGTTTGGGCAGGATGCGATTGAGGCGCTCGCGAAATTTGTCGCTCATGCACGAAGCTCCATCATCGGAACGAGCTGCCCTTCCCCGGCAGCCAGCAAGGACCGCCGAACCACCGGATGGAGGTGCGGAGGTAGCAGTCGAAGGGATCTAGTACCTTCCAGATACCGGGCCTCGGCGAGAATCCGAATAATCACCTGCAGCAGCTTCTTCCGCGTCGAGTTGCTCCACGTGGCAACGGCAGGATCGCGCCCTGCGCAATCTTGCAGGAAGGGCTCCCAGGCGGTGACCGAAAGAGAGTGTTCCAAGCGTCGGACGTGATCAGCCACGACTTCACGCAGGAAGTCCTTGAGGAGCTCGCTGTGCTTGAGCGCCGCGGCAAACAACAGCTGTGTCGCCATCTCCTTGTCCCCATCCCTGATGACACTCCAGACCGACGCATCGATGGACTCCAGTCGAAGACGGATCAACCGCGCCTGGCGTACCGCCGTGGCCGGAGCCGACTTCTGCAGCACGTTCTCCACACGTAGCGCGTGTTGCCACGCGGCATCGTCGAGCCGCTGAAGCAAAAGCCCGGCAATGATCCGGCTCTCGGGGAGCATCAGGGATCCGGCGGACAGATCGGCTTGGTATTGCTTCAAAGGGTGCGCCCAGTGGTATTCGGTAGGTAACGCCTGCGAGTGGAAAGCCGCGATCAACATGGCTTCAACCCGCCTCCTCGGCGGGCAACAGCCATGAGGCCACAGCTAATGAATCGGCCACGGCTAACTGAAATGACAGAGGAAGTTCTTTGGCGACATCCAATGAATGCCCAGCATGGTGGGCTCCCCCACGTCGCTGCCGGAGACACAACAACTCCGCGAAGCGACAACTCGCATTGACAATGAATCTCAACTCCCACAAGGCATCCCTTTTTTATGCATTGGAATCGTAGCCCATTGGCTATGATCCTTGAGCAACCAAAGGCTCCCTACGTGTGCATTGCTGTCGCTCTCGCTGGATAGCTGCGAAGTTATTTGGCAAGCCCAGCCCGATGAGCATGCTGCAACCATCCTTGATGACGTACCCGGCTACGATCAAACGGGATCCAAGCGCGTAGGATCGGGGCTCGCTGCTTCCAACTATAGGTCCGACGAATGGCCTAGGCTGGAGGCGACCCAAACGACCACACTCGATCTTATCAGTCATCAACGACTGGGGACGTCCGATGACGTCCGCGGACAGCCATGCTGACATGGCATACCCGATGGCATACCAAGATGCCCTGAAATGAAAAAAGCCCCTGAATATCAGAGGCTTAGTTCATATATCTGGCGGAGAGGGGGGGATTCGAACCCCCGAGGCGCTATAAACGCCTGCCTGATTTCGAGTCAGGTACATTCAACCGCTCTGCCACCTCTCCAGATGGTCCCGGCGAACCGGGACGCGAATG
>Ga0213825_1000514_pt1 | contig 28144 bp, 28 predicted proteins | sample MC6MC0900MG_FD_179896 | JGI IMG/M metagenome (GOLD analysis project Ga0213825, IMG submission 179896) | Enriched soil aggregate microbial communities from Iowa State University, Ames, United States - MC6-MC0900-MG | ecosystem: Environmental > Terrestrial > Soil > Unclassified | place: USA: Iowa... | reverse complement strand
TGGCCATGGGCCAGGTCAACGTGGGGGGCAGAAACGAAAAAAGGAGCCAAGGCTCCTTTTGACTGCGATGACGTTGCTGGAACGTCATGCTGGAATGCGATGTGGAGCGGGTAGAGGGAATCGAACCTTTATTGGACAGAGATGATTGGAAGGCGTGTAGGTGTGTAGGTGCTGAGTACATGCGTGGCCACACCAGCTTAGGCATCAAACTGTTTTGATCCTTTGATCACATGTGATCAAAGGGCACTCATCAGGAGAGCGCATGTGAGTGATACTCAGCATCTCAGATCAAGGCAAAGCCAAAGCCACGAGACCGCCGAAACGGCCTCGTTGCAGGTGGACAAAATGAGGCGTTACAAGAGGCTAATTTTTCTTGGCAGGGCGAGTTCATCGGGCGCTTCACCTTCACTGAACCCCACCATGTAAAGCACTTGCCCCACAAGCCGGGGTTCTTGTTGCGGGTGAGAGGTTTCCTGCAGGACTTGCCGGGTCGTGTAGCGAAGCGTGACGCCTTGCTCGCTTAGGCGCGTCAGGAGATTCTGTAGTTCGTCAAAGACCTCTAGGCGTGACGTGCTTGTGTAGTGCTCCGCGCAGTCGCGGTATTCCCGGATATAGTCCGTCAATTCTGCAAAAATTGCTGCCTGCTCTCGGGATAGCTCAAACGCTGGCTCGATGTAGTCGCCTACACTCTCGGCGGCAAGGTTCGCCAAGATCCTGCCTGACTCGACCTTAAGGGCTTTCCTCGTGATGTAGTCCTTCTCAAACTGCTCACGAGCGGCTTGAAGCTGTTCTTCGGTGGGAATAGCCATTGGCTTGTTGAAAATGTCGATATCTTGGAAATCAAACGCGCTGGCCAAGGAGCGTAGGGTGTTGAGGCTTGCTCCTGAGCCGGATTCGATCCGCTGGATGGTGCGGGGCGTCGTGTCAGCGATCTCCGCCAGTGTTTCTTGAGATAGTTGTCGGAGTTCTCGGAGATACCTGATTACCTGACCCAGTTCAGCTTTGCTCAGGGTGCGTTTGTCAGCTGTGTCAAAAAAGCTCATGTCGTGTCTCCTGCCCTGTGGCTGTTTCGGTGATTCAAGCATGGAGGCGTTCAAGGCGCCGTAACAGGACACGTACCCGACAGGCGCCGGATTTACGGCTTCTTCTCCTTTTCTCTCCAGTCTGCCACGTAGAGCAACAGGTTACGGTGCAATTGCAGCACTCTGTGTGAAAGCAGCGTCTTTTGTGTTGTGGCGTTAAATTTTTTTGCCTCATCAAAAGCGAGAAATATCTGTTTATGTTTTACCGAGTGGAGTATTCGGATGATGTTTTCGGTGGCGGCAATTTCAATATTTTTATATATTAAAGAGTCGTGAATCAAAAAAGGTAGGCGGGTGAGCGAAAGCATCCCTAAGTCGAACCCTACAAGGCCGGCATAAGACTTACCTGTCCCAGTGTCATGGGGGCAGGTGAAACTGTACGAGTTAGCGCTTTTAATACGCAGCAGAGATTGATTTCGTTCTGGCCCGTAAACGACGTTGTTAAATATTTTGAGTTTATGGTTGATAGCTGATTCGATGTCCAAGAAGATCTGATTGTAGATGGTGTCTAATCTAGCCTTGGATGCGGCTGCGCTTTCTTCAATCGAAACTTTTTGATCGTAGAATCGATTTTCTTCGCGAGCTCTGTCTGTGACTTCTTTTATTTCAAAAACTTTAGAGAATAAGTCGGTTGGAGTTCCTCTTGCGGTAAGTGCGAGCTTTATCTGCTGGTCGTAAATATTGATCTCCTTGTTGAGTTCTGCTTCCTTTTCGACAAGGTTGTTTAATTCTACTTTAAGTTCATTGGAAACCAGTTTTCCAATTTTCTCGTGAAATTTTTCTACTTGTTCGAGTTTGCCTACGTCAACCGAAGGGAAGAATTCCGCTACTAAGGCAATGTTTGCAGCTAGCCTTGGCGATACTCCAGAGATGTCTCGTTGCATTTTTTCTCTTCGAGTCGAAATTAGGCTTCGCTGCGAAATGAGATCGTTTTTGTTCTGTTGGATTGCTCTAAGCTTCTCGTCAAAAAGAGCTTCGTAAGCACTGAGCGCTCCGACGAAATTGTCCTTAAGCTCGTCAATTGCCTGGGAGTTGTTTACGATTATTTTTTCGTTGGAGTTGTACTGGGTTTTAGTGATACCCGGAATGATACTAGCGGCCATCGATTTTCTCATCAGATCTTTCTTGTCCTTGAAGGACTGTAGAACCTCGCGCTCGGTTGATACATCGTCAGTGCGCTCAAATAGCTCAATGAGTCGTGCTATGCCCGAGCTGAGAGACTCCTTCTGAGCGTTCGCGAGGGGCAAGTCTGGATCGTATTCCCCTTTGTTCCATATACGGGAGAAAGGGCTGACAATCGCTCGAAATTTAAGGTCTAAACTCTCTAGTTGGTAGCTTGATTTTAATAATGACTTGTATTCCTCAAGAGAAATCTCCGAGCTGACATTGTTGTTGGTGTCGCATATTTTTACAATATCTGGCTCATCGGTTGATCTCCTAAAGTAGAAGGGGTTACCTGAAAATTCAAAGGTGATGTAATAAGAATGATGTCCAAGGTTTTTGATAACCCCTGCCTTGTCTATCAGCAGGCTAGCGCCTCCCATGGCAAAATCAATAACCAGAAGCGCTGATGATTTACCAATGGAGTTTTTAGCTTCGTCATCCCCTAGAATAACGTTGAGGCCTGGTTTAAAGTCAATTTGGCGTTGATTGAATAGGTCGCACTGGATTTGTTTAAGCATATTCAATCACTCCAGATCCATCCTGGACGTCCAGGTATCCGAGAAAAAATAAAATATCCATGGCAGCAATAAACTCTGAGGCATCCAAGAAGTCGTCCTTTGTCCTGAATAGAGCATCGACTACCGTCTCCCCAGGCGCTTTGTCAGAAAGTATCGCAATCATTTTGAAAATCGTAGACTCTTCAAGCTTTGTGAATTTGCTAGGGACTAACATCGAATACCTCACAGTTCTGTACGAAGAACGATGTCAATATTTTTGAGGCGTCAATTGACTTTCCAGTCCTGGTGCTCATCCATTCGGCAATATATTTAAATACGAGGTCTTTGTTTTCTGGGTTTAACTTGTGCATTTCCCAGAAATAGCTGTTTACCTGGTTTTGCAATATTCTTACGGTGGCTTGGTCTCGCATCTCTAGAAGCCGCATTTCTTCGCGAATAGAAACAAAATAGTCAACCACATCGTTGCGGATGTTTCGCTTAAGGAAGTTGCTGGCGCCTGTTTTTAGTTTGTCGCTAAGTTTTTTGGCGTCAATCTCTAGTTCGAGACCTAACGTATCAATGTCATCAGGTTGTAAGCTGGTAATGACTTCAAGTATCCCTTTTACTTCTTCTTTTAATGTGTGCTCGGCAATTGCTTTTCTTGCAGCTGCGTCTCTAATGAAACCATCCTTGATAGCCCGGATGTGATTGTACTCTTCGATTTTGAAGTCTTTATCGAATTTCGTGTGACAGGTAGGGCAAAGGCATATGACATTATCCAGACCGTTGATGTCTGCTGGCACGAGAAAGCCAGTTAAAGCTAGTGCTTGAGCGGCTGTTGGGTTGAGAGGGTAAATATGGGCAAGCTCATACCCTTTCGAGGTCTTGGATCCGACTTTCTTGAAAAGAATTGATTGAGTACAAATAGGGCAGGCTCCTCCCGTTTCTCCGTACAATATACTATGCTCTTCTGGGCTATACTTTACCCGGTCGTTTGCCATATTTAGCCTTCAAACCTAGATTATCTTCGTACCAGTCACAGTCGAGTGCTGCCTACCGGGACTATTGTTAAGTGAATGGCACAAGAGGTCGGGCAGTAGCGCTGGAGCGACGTCGAATGCCTGCCACAAGATAGTTGGAATATCAGTGAGAGGGATGGCTGCGTAGCCATGCTCGCGCCTTGTGAGAGCGACGGGGCGCTTCCCAGTCTACCTATTCAAAATTCGACATTCCCTGTGCCTAAGCTCCACCTTTGGGCAGAAACATACCATTTTGCCATCATTGCCGGTATAGCCGCATCACGGGCTTGGAGTGGGATGGCTGGGTCGTAGCTCGTGTGTTAACCGCTCTACAGGTGACGTATGATCGGGCCAAAACTGGCAACGGTAAGCATGAGAATGATGCTGAAGCTCCTGTCGCGTATCTGGAACACCATCAGCCCCGACCGCCGCCCTGAGTGGGAAAAACAGCGTGAGCGTGAGTTCATCGACGCAGTGAACAGCTTAAAGACGCTCAGGGTGACACCGGAGGGCGGCATGTCCATTGACCCTGAAGAGATACGTGAGCAGGTGCTGGAGTCGCGGGAGCGGTTGAAGCATTTCGTCCAAAGACCGTAGACCTATGCATTTGGCATTGAAGAGCGCCAAGGCATGCGTTAGCTGAAGTGGATTGAGGATTAGCTGCCTGGCTCCCGCTCCCAAAGCCGCCACACAGTGCCCTTCGAGTACCCCAGAGCACGAGACACCTCAGCTTGGGTGAGGCCGTCTTTTTTCAGCGCCTGAACTGCCTTCCACTTTTCTCTAGCAGCCGTGACTCGCGGATGCTCAATCTCGCGAGGCCGTCGCTCCATAATTTCGTTGGCTCTGCCCAAGGCTTCCGCTTCCACGAGTGCATCGATCAGCACCTGGTGCGTTGTCTGCTGATTCTCAGCAGCAATGACCATGGCGAACAGGGTCGCTGGGCTGATGTTCAACGAAATGGCCAGATCCCTCACGGTATCAATGGTGGCCGTGAAGCGAGCAGCTTCCAGCTCGCTGATCGTTTGTTGACGAACCAGGCCGGAGATCTCCTGCTGAGACAGGCCTTGCTGCGTTCGCAGCGACTGAAGCACGGCGGCGAGAGAATGGCGTAGCGGCATTTCTGCCTCCGCAAAATGAGACGGTATGCCTCGTTTGCCTCGACTCGCTCAAACATATATATTGGTTCGAGTGAGTCGAATGGCGATCTGCCGCTACGATCCCGTTCGCACATCACCTCGTCGTTTTGGATACCGAGGTACTTGGTGACTGATAGCTCTGTTGAGCACGAGTTGCTCCAGGAAGGAAAAATCTCTTCCGCTGGCACATCCCTGTCTCGACCTGAGGTTGAGGCACTGCTCGCCGAACGCTTCCCCCGTAGACCGTACTGCCTTGTTGAGGACTGGCTTCTTTTCCACGTCGATGAGCCGCCTGAGTCGCTCGCGAGGGTTCGATCTGCAGGCCTGCAGCCGATGTTCCTGTACTCCCATTGCGTCACCTACGACAGCCAGGGGCGGTTCCCGCCTGGCGGATGGGTGCGGTCGACGCTGTGCAAGACCTATGACGGCGTATGCATGTTTGAGACACGGAACACGGTGTATGTGTTGATCGGCCAAGGTCGCGAGCAAACTGCCTCGCTCAAGACAATATTCGGATTATTTTGACCCGCAGGCTCCGCCTGGCGGACTTGCCCAGATGAGATTCACGATGTTCCGCATTAGCACGCAAGACCAGGCTGGCCCCGTGGGTATGTTTGGGGATGGCCTTGCTCACTTTCATGCAGTCACCCGATCCCTGGCGACGCACTGGTATCACGTCAGCCTCAAGCGCCAGCACGAGGATCGGTTCGTCGCCTATGAAGAGATGCTCAACGATGAGCCGCGACTCATGGAGTTGCTGTTGGCTCAGAACGAGTGCCTGGTGGTACAGGATGTTCAAGTCATGACTCCCGGCTGGATGAACAAGGGCACTGGTTGGAAGATGGAGAAGCTCAAGTCGTTGTCGATGGGCTACGACCGTGCAGAAGTGCCCATCTGTGTGCTTGAGGTCGAGAGCGGCGCCGTATACGTCGATACGCACGAGCCTAGGCTTGATGTCGAGTCCCTGACCGGCGTGAAGGAGCTGTACCGACGTCGTGCCACAAAGCCGAATGCCGGGGCTGAACCTCGGAGTTCTCACTCGTGACAGATATCAACACTGTCGCGGTCGACTTCCATGTGAAGCGCTTTAGCGACTTCGATCTGCGACGGATTGCTAGAGCGGTGAACCAGGACTATGACTCTCTGGTAACTGCCTATCTTGTAAACGTCCAGATTCACGCGTGCAGCGCCGTGGGCGTTGTATTTGGCCACCTACTTGAGCACCCGACTGGTAGGTTCGCGGACGGTCATCTGATCCGCACATCTGATATTCAGTCTGTGGCCAAGGAAGGGAGGTTCTGGGTCATTACGACCCTTAACTCCAGGTACGTCGTGGCTACGTTTAGGAAAGACGGAGGGCGGCGAAGCCTTCAAGAGTTTCGGCGTTTGGCTGGTGATCGCTATATGCCAACACCTCATCCGCCAAAAGCCGGCACATGCCTCGAACCCATATGGCAGGATGGATGGCACAACGCTATTATTCCGACCAACAGAGGTACAAAGGATGAACCATGAGCTCAAATGGTGTTGTGGTGGTAGTCGGCGGGGTTTGCCTGATCATCGGGACAGCTGCAGGCCATGTGTGGAGTAGCATCCGGACAAAGTCCGCGATGGATGATCTGGTTCGAGAAAACAACGAATTGCGGCAGAAGCTAAGCGCGTTGTCGGACGTCTTCAAGAACTCATCTGGCTCTATCGTCGAGGCGATTGCTGATGTTGTGTCCAACCCACCAAAAAACATGGCTGAGTTGGAGGCACGCCTCAAAAGCCATCACCTGTTCCCATCCCAGGTCGTACAGATTATGGATGAGGTTAAGCGGCTCGGAATCCTGAAGGCGGCGGCTTAAATGGACAACATCGAAGCGACACTGCTTGAGATTGGCGGTCAAGAGATGGTTGACGAGTACAGGAAGCGGCTTGCCAAGCCAATTGCTAAGCCGCTACCCCATGCGAGCATCGATTCCTTCTCCATCGGCTATGCGATGGTGATCGGAGCCGGCGCCTGTGCCCTCGATGTGATCTTGGACAACGCGTTTCGTCAGGACATGCTGGACAAGCATTCCGAGATCACCGATGACACCCTCCAGCGGGATCTTGAGAAAAAGGTGAAGGACAAGCTCAAGGATCTAGGCTTAGAGACCGAAAAGGGCCAGCCAGGCATGGCGATGGATTGGTATGAGAAACTGAACGACGCTCTGGGTCTTAAGTCCCCGTATCGACTCCGTCCATCCAACCACCGGATCCTTAACCACACGGATGAGCGCTCGATAATCGAGATGCTGATGAAAGGTGAGGCAGGGATTGGGGAGATGGCATTCAAGATCTTCCCTGAGATGACCAGGGAGGCGGCGACCGAGTTGCTCAAACTCCACCTGGACGCTGACCGCACGTCGCCGGCGAGCCTGCCATTGAAGTTCATGTCATGGCTGTGGGAGCAGGGCATCAAAGCGGGCAATCCTGCAACGGTTGGAGAGCCACATCCGCTGTTCAAGATGCTCCAGAGCATGACCGGAGGCCTCGACTGGTCGAAGTGGTTGAACAAGTTCTTTGGGGAGGGGTTAATCCCGGAGGGCGCCACGCTCGGTGAAGCGATGCTCAAATTGTATGATTCCAAGGCGCTGAATCAACGCGTCTTCTGGACAAGTGACTTAGGCGCCGCCCTTGGCGGAGCGAAGAGGCGAATGCTCGTTGCAGCAACGATGGAGCTTGGCGTCGAGCTCTACGCGTTCCTTGAGGGCGTGAAGAAGGGGCACATCTCCTGGAACGGTGACGTTCAGTTTATGGCCAAGCAAATTAAGGCCTGGCGCGATCAGCCGAAATACATCGACATGAAGCTCATTGCCCAGGGCTTTGCAGCCTCTGGCGGTATTGTCCGGGCCGGCCTTTCTGGTGACGTCCTTCAGATCAACTACTTTTCCCTGGGACTGATGCTAAAGCATCTGTGGTCGCACGGCAGTGTCACTGACCGGCATATGGGAAGACTGATCGACTTCTCCCGGCAGGACGCCTCAGCAATCCTGGCTAACTTCACCGCCAGCACCGGGATCCCTGTACGACCAAAATTCACGCTCATCAAAGGAGACCTGCATATGGACACTCTGAGAACTCGCGTCATCAACGCCGGCTGCCACTCCACCCGTGTTCGGGTTCTGATCCAGAACCTACCAGAACAGATGGCCGACATTGTGGATCGGTATGAAAAAGCGTCCAAGAAAGCCGCAGGTGTAGGTCAACTCGAAGCTATTTTCGACAAGATCTGTGAGAGCTGGTACCTGGATGACGTTGATGATGACCTGCAGGCACTCAAGCAGTTGAAAGCAGATCTGGCGAAGGTTGAGAAACAACTGGCCTGACGCCTACCCAACCTCACCCAATCCTGCCTAAGTTAAGGGCTGCAGTATTGTGTTCAGGCGTACGGAAAAGCATGGTGATTCTAGTAATCCCAGCACTCTTCAGCCAACAACGACCTATTCAACTCATCGCGATGTGCTTGCCATTGCGGCAAATGCTGATCCATCAGGCTGCGAAAACGGTCGTTGTGGTGGCGTTCGATTAGGTGCAGCAGTTCGTGGACGAGAATGTATTCCAGGCACTGGACAGGCTTTTTAGCTAGTTCCAAGTTAAGCCAGACGCGGCGGGCAGCAATGTTGCAGGTGCCCCACTTGGTTTTCATCTTCTTGATACCCCAAGCATTCGCCTCGACTCCCAAGATCGGCTGCCATTTGGCTAGCAGCGAGGGAATCAGTTTTTTAAGCTCGGCGCGGTAGAAGGCTTGCAGCAGTTCTTCACGCCGCTCCGTGCTGGTCTCCGGGCGTACGAACAGATCCAACACAGCTTTGCCCCGCAACGCGACCTTCATCGGTGTGCTACCTTCGACTACACGTAGACGATAACGCTGGCCCATGAAGTAATGGCTCTCGCCACTAACCATGCGCCGCTGGGATTGTCGCGGCTGGGCTTGAAACTTGGCGCGCTGGCGTTTGATCCAGCCGAGTTTGCCAACCACTGCTAAGCGCACAGCATCGTCGCTGACGGCCAATGGGGCCGCCACGCGTACCCGACCCAAGGGCGGATAAACGCCTAGGTGCAAGTTTTTGATGTTCTTGCGCACCACTTCAACGCTCAGGCCGTTGACCGTGATGCTGCGGTTGTCAGTAGTCACGTTGGCTCGTTACCAGTTCTAGCAGTTTATCCAAGGCCTTCTGGGAAGAGCCTGAGTGGTACTCGCCGGCAAGCTCTGCCGCATCGTGGCCGGCTGCATCAAGCACATCTTTAAGCGCCAGACGCACCTTGCGTACCTTGAAAGCGTTATTGCGCCAATCGTCCTGACGGTTGGCCAGCACTGCGTTATCGACTGCCAACGCTAATCCGGCGTTTCTATCCAGGTTGTCGTACAGCGCCTGCCGAGCCCCGGTGTTCATTGTCGATGGATAGCTATTGGTGCTGCTGGGATTCTTGGCCTGTTTGGCCAACTCAACAACCTCCTGCAAATACTCTTGGTAGCTGATGGCATCTTCTTTTCGCTTGGCGATCAAGGCATCTAGCAAGGACGACATGGTCTCGTAATATTTTGGGTTGATCGGCGACTCATCGATGATCAGCTTGCGCACGTTGTTCTCGATGGTTTCTGCCACAGCCTCCTGGCTGCCCCGAATGCCCTTCGGCAACGCCTCTACCGCTTCAACGCCGCGCTCTACGATAAGCTGAATCAGCGACATATCATCGAATGCCGAAATTTTTTCGCTCTCTTCAGCACGGATGTAGGTGTCAATCAAAAAGCGCATGTCAGGCTCATAGGCCTTGAGGTCGATGTAGTCGCCACTGGCTACCTTCACTTCGTCACGCACTTTGTTGTAATGATCGACTTCGTCTTTGATTTCGCCAATTTGCTTGGCGCTGTAGCCTGCCTCCTTTAGCTCATTGGCTACACTGGCAAAGCAGCGGATCAAGGCAGAGGTCATCTTGTACAGATTCAACCGGCGCGGCTCGTTGGCCTTGAGCTGCTCGGCATTGCCCGATTCAGATCCGCAGAAATAACGCAGGTAAGCTGGCGTATCTCGTGGCCGATCAACTGGTTCACACAGCGCCTTGATGGCCTCTCGCGCATCCTCAAGGTCATCGCGGGCATTACTGAGACGATCCTCCAGCAGACCTGCGACATCGGCTTTATCGAAGCCATCCAGGGCGTTGCTGGTGTAGTCGTCAATGGAGTTTTCTAGCTGTTTGAACAGATCTTTGTAGTCGACAATGTAGCCGTATTGCTTGTCTTCACCATCGAGGCGATTGACCCGGCAGATGGCCTGAAACAGGCCGTGGTCGCGCATCTGTTTGTCGATGTATAGGTAGGTGGCTGATGGTGCATCAAATCCAGTCAGCAGCTTATCGACCACAATCAGCAGCTTCATCTGCCCCGGTTCTTTGATGAACTTCTGCTTAACCTCTTTCTCGAACACCTCTGGATCTTTGCCGTTCAACATCTGGTTGTAGATATTGTATTTGCGGAGCTTCTCGGTCAGCCCCTCACCTGTAGCCTCGCCCTTGATATCAGCCGGCGATGGTTTGTAACTGGTTACAATGGCGCAGGTGTCGGCCATACCTGCCTTGGCGAATAGCTCATAGCATTTGCAGGCCTCGAAGATGCTGCTGGTGACCAGCATGGCATTGCCCCGGCCATTGGCCAGGCGGTCACGGGTGGCCAGGTCGAGCATGATGTCGGCGACGATTTTCTCCAGCCGCGACTGGCTCGACAGTACCTTTTGCATACTGCCCCAGCGCTGTTTTAGCTGTGCCTTGGCCAAGCCATTCAGACCCTTGGTTTTGGCCTCAAACCACTGATCGATCTTTTTCTGCGAGGTGATGTTTTGGTCAATGTCGCGGGCTTCGTAGCGTAAATCGAGCACCACCCCATCCTTAACAGCCTCATCAAACTTGTAGGTGTGGATATAGCCGCCGAACACCTCGATGCTCTTTTGCTTGTCTGCCTTGAGCAGCGGTGTGCCGGTGAAACCGACAAACAGCGCATTGGGCAGAATCGCCTTCATCGCCTTGTGTAGCTCGCCAGACTGAGTACGGTGGCACTCATCGACGAACACATAAATATCACCCTTGGCTCGAAAATCTGCAGGCAGGTTCTTACGCAACTCCTCAAGGAAAACTTTGATATCCGGGTTCTCTAATTCGTCTTCTTCGCGGCTGCCAAATTTATGCACCAACGAACACAACAGCCAGGGCGCTGGCTGATTCAGTTTGGCGATCAGGTCAGCGCCGCTCTGGCTGCGGTAAATTTGCTCATTGACCCCGGTAAAGACCTTTTCTATCTGCTCGTCCAATTCGGTACGGTCGGTGATGATCAGTACCCGAGAGTCCTGGATGTTTTCACGAATCCACTTGGCCAGCCAGACCATCGTCAGTGACTTACCGCTGCCTTGCGTGTGCCAGATGATCCCGCCCTCGCGGCGGCGCAAGTAATCCTGGGCGGCACGCACTCCGAAATACTGGTTCTGCCGGCAGAGCTTTTTCACACCGCTGTCGTACGCCACATAGTCGTGCACCAACTCCAGCAAACGGCGTTTGCTACATACCTGTTGCAGGTGGCGATCCAGCAGGTTCTCGACCGGGCTATCTTCCTTCCAGGTCAGGAAATACTTCTCTCCTGTCTGGATGGTGCCGTAGCGCATGCCCTGTGTGTCGTTACCCGCCATCACCAACTGCATGGTGGAAAAGAACGGCTGGATGAATTCAGGCTTCTGGTTATCTAGGCTCTGACGAATGCCCTGATTGACTGCCGTTCGGGAACGTTTCAACTCCAGCACGGCCAAGGCGATACCGTTGATGTACAGCACGATATCCGGGCGTTTGGTGCTAGTCTTAGCATCTGCACCCTTAACCGTTACTTCCTCGGCCAGCGCGAAGTGATTGTTCTCTGCGTTTTTCCAGTCGATCAGCCACACGGTTTGGGTGTTCTCGCCCACCTCAGGCTTGACCCGCACGCCGTAGCGCAGCAGCTCATACACCGCCTTATTGCGGTCATAAAGGCTCTTGCTGGCATCGGCGGCTACCTTGGTCAGCTCGAACAAGGCGCGGGTAATCAGAGAGGCATCTACACCCTGCTTGGTCAGCCAGGCGCGGAGCAGCTCTTGCTCAATGTTGGCGTTGCCAGCGCGATCCGCCCAGTCACCTAGATACTCGTAGCCGAGGGTGTGCTGGAACAGCGCAACCACGCGGCCTTGGGTCTTGCGTTCGATCTGGCCAACTGTGATTAGCATAACTTTGCATCCTGCGAGTTTTGAGATAACCGAATCCTGCCGGTCAGTAGTTCTTGCATCATGCCTTGCCTGAGTTCACGGGCTTTGTTGCGACGGGTTTCGAGGGTGAGGAGCTCGGCGTCCATGTCCGCGAGGACGTTGGCGATGGCGGATTGTTCGGCCTGATTTGGCATTAGAACCTCAACGCTCGCCAGCGCATTTGCGCTGATGTGTACTACTGCATCACCTTGCCCACGGCTCGCTTTTTGGCGTCTTACTGCAGGAGTATTCAACGCGTAGCCTAGGAAAAGGGAGTCCACATTTTTCGGTCTGAAAATGACGATATCGCCACCAGCATAGGCTTCCATATGGTCAACAAAGGAGACGCATTTACCGATATCCTCTTTGGTTTCTCCTGACCCAGCGAACAATATATCGCCACACTTAATAAGCGTAGCAGTTTCCGCTACCGCAACGGAAATATACGACTTGAACTCGCGGATATAGTCGTTATGTGCCGTGTAAATTTCACCATAGCGAATACATGGAAGGTCGCCACTCAATGACTGGTCACGCGTCACGCCAGAACCTTTGAGGAAATAGCCAATTTCTCCAAGGCGCTTCCTCTCCCATTCCCCACTAAATCCCGACAGGCGTTGTAGGCCGTTGAGGAGTTGTTGCATGGTGGCTTGTTTGATGTCGCGCTTTTTGGAGATCAGTTGATCTAGTCGGCTGATCATGGTGTCCATATCGGATAAAACGATTGCGATGACACGCTGTTCATCAATTGAGGAGGGGAGGCCTATCTGCATTTCAGTAAGCGTCCCCATAACAATATATGGAGTATTACCAGCATTTACCTCTGTTCGCAGGCGCTCCTGCAATCGCTGCCCCATGTACATCTTTAAATATGTGATATCTGCAGAGAACTCACTAAGAACATAAGTTCTTTGGTATGCATTGAATTTGCCAAAGTAGTAATGAATATAGCCAACATTTGCGCCGTTTCCCGACACCAATAAAGCTTCGGTATCAAATGCATAGTCATTTATTTTATAGACGTCTCGAGCACACGTGAAAAAAGGGTATGCACCATCTTCCACCATGGCGTTCGCATCAAGTTTTCCTGTAGTTATTTTTCCAGTTAGTTGGCCCAATGACTTTACAGACCAATCCTCCGGAATCACCCCGACTTCGGTCAGTTTGTACCCCGGCCTAACCTGCGAATTCATAGCGCATACCCCATCTTGGCCAGATGATCGTTCACTTTGGAAGCCAACACCTCAACCTCGACCGCCAGTTGTGGCAATGGCGTGGCGTAGCGTTCAGCCAGTTGTCGGATGCGTGAGGTCAGAGCTTGGGAGACACGATCCAGTTCGGTCTGAACATCCAAGGCCAAGGTCGCGAGCCATTTGTCTTCAATCACTAGGGCTTTGATATCCGCTTCGCTGAGTTGTGCGTATTGCTTGGCGACTTTGATGTCCAGGGCCTTTTGCGCCTCTTTGACCTTTTTGCCGGCAGCGGCTTCTTGCTCCAGCACTGCGAGGTAACGCTGAAGGGCAGCGCGCTCATCGGCGGCAGCTAGGTCGTTTTTTATCGCCTTGATGCGGTCTTTTACACTTTTGGCGGTCAGCTTGCCTTTGTCGGTTTTGCCCTCGGCTAACAGACCGTCTTCGCCACCGTGCTCTTCGTCCAGCTCTTCCAACTGGCGGCTAAAGGCATCGCGGGCGGCCTCCAGCTGTTCGATTGCTTCGGAGTCAGTAGCGAAGTAGCGCTTGATTAGCAGTTCTGGCGGCAGCAAATCGGTGTTCGGTTGGCCTTGGTTGGCACCATCAACAATCAGCGCCTGCCAGCCGTCACTGACCAGTTGATAGAGATCGTCCTGCATGGTTGTAGCCCAGTAATCGAGCAGGTGCTGGTACACGTCGTAGGCATCCAGCAACGGGGCTTGGGCGAAGATGGCGAGCAGGTCTTCGGCCAGGCTGTCGATTAAAGCCTTGGGTTTGTCGCCAATTGCGATAGCGTGCATATCTGGACGATTGCGGGTTTTCCAGCCTTCAAACAGCTCGGTGATGGTCTGGTTGAAAGTGGTGAATTCTGGGTGGTCAAAAATGGTCGGCTTGATCTCGCCAATAGCCCCTTGCAGCTGGCTGTAGCCAGCCCGTGCGGGGGCAAACAAGCTAGCGCGCACCGCCGGGATAACCTGCCAATAGGCGGCTAAAGCGTCGATATCTCGGTTGGGAATACCGCCTTGCAGGTGGGCGGCAATGTCTTGCAGGTCTTCGGCGATGCTGGCATCGATATAGCGCGGGATGTTGAGGTTGTAGTCGTTGTCAGCAATCTCGGCCAGGGGTACTAGGCGGGCGTATTTGGCTACTTCATGCTGCTGGGTAAAGGTGTCGACGATTTTGTGAATGTCTTGCTCGCGTAGGCGGTTTTTATTGCCATCTTTAATGAAGCCTTTGCTGGCATCGAGCATAAAGATACCTTTGCGGCCATGGGCGTGCTCTTTATCCAGCACGATGATGCAGGCCGGGATGCCGGTGCCGTAAAACAGGTTGGCCGGTAGACCGATGATGCCCTTGATAAAGCCATGCTCCAGGATGCGCTGGCGAATAGCGCCTTCGGCACCTCCACGGAACAGCACGCCGTGGGGCAGAATCACCGCGCCCTTGCCGGAGTGCTTGAGCGAGGTAAGGATGTGCAGCAGGAAGGCGTAGTCACCATTCTTCTCGGGCGGGATACCAAGGCCGAAGCGCTCAAACTCATCTTCAGCGGGATTGAAGCCGTTACTCCAGGCTTTGGTTGAGAACGGTGGGTTGGCGACGACGAAGTCAAAACGCTTGAGCTGGCCTTTGAACGGGCCATGGGCTTCGGTGAAGTACGGCGCAGAGAGGCTGTTGTCCTTCCAGATGGTGGCCGTCTCGCAGCTGTGCAAGATCATGTTCATCTTGGCCAAGGCGCTGGTGGCGTTGTCCATTTCCTGGCCGTAGATACTCAAGTCGAGATTGGTGGCGTGCTTGGCTTCGTCGTGGGCTTTCAGCAACAGCGAGCCAGAGCCGCAGGCTGGGTCATAAATAGTCTGGGTGCTATCGGTGGCGGCGTTAATGCCGATCACCTTAGCCATGATCCGCGAGACTTCTGCGGGGGTGTAGAACTGACCCTTGCTCTTGCCAGACTCGGTGGCGAAGTGGCGCATCAGGTATTCGTAAGCATCGCCGAGGATGTCATCACCCTGAGCGCGGTTGCTTTTGAAATTGAGGCCGGGTGAGTCGAAGATGCTGACCAGATTGGACAGCCGATCCACCATCTCTTTGCCTTTGCCAAGTTTCTCGGCATCGTTGAAGTCGGCCACATCGATCACGCCGGTCAGGCCGTTGGCCTCGGCAAGGGTGCGAATAATGATGTTGAGCTTGTCGCCAATCTCCTTGTCGCCTTTGAGCGCGATCATGTCGGCAAAGCCACCTCCAACCGGCACCTCAAGCATGGCGCTGTGGTTGCCGGCGTACTTGTCGGATACGTACTTCACGAACAGCAGCACCAGGACGTAATCCTTGTACTGCGAAGCATCCATACCACCACGCAGCTCGTCGCAGGATTTCCACAGGGAGGAATAAAGTTCTGATTTTTTGATGGCCATGGGGGGACTTACTGCCTTAGCAAAAAGGGGGAATGAGGTGACCAAAGTGACCAGATATTGCGCCTAATCGGTGGCGCAAATGGTCTGCAAGGGCTGTGTGTCGATTGATTCGAAATATGAACCATTGACCAGGGAAACCGGAGGGCTAGCTGCAAAACTGGATTGCTGCGTGTGAAGACGCCGCTCTGCGGCCTGTATGCAGACGCTTGCAAGCCCTTGAGTTCGTCGCGCTTGTGACCGAGGTAGGTCATGTCCTTGCTGATACTGCTGCTCCATGCTGCCTTCCGCGCGCTCGGTGATGCCTAGTATTGTCGTGATATGGGAGATATGGCGCAACCACTGCCAGTAGGCCTTCACCCAGCCTCTACGCTGCTCCAGCGTCGTATCTACACAACGCACGTGCCAGGTAGGTAAATTCGTGAATCGGCCAAGTCTCGAAAGCGGCAGCGGGATAGAGGGCCGTTGTGGCCAGCGCGGTCGCTTGGGCGCGCAGGAACGGCGAGGCCAGGATGAGGCCTGGTGCGCTGGTGATCGATTGAGCGACCATACGAGCTTGCTCCAGGCCTTTTGCCTTCAAAGTAAAGCTTGGGTGATCCTTGGTGGGTTCGCCTGCATTGGCGGCGCTCTCGCCGTGGCGTATCAGCCTGACGTTCTTCATCGACTATCTTTCCCTGATTCACGTTGGCTGGATCGAATAATGCTGGCATGGCGTCGTGTGGGGTAGTCATGGCGAAAGGGAGAGATCGTGAAAAGAGATCTGAGCAAAGTGCTTATGCCCAATCACCCCCTGTATACGGAGGCCGTGAAAGCACTGAAGTTGTACCACCAAGCCCAGGCTGAAGGGGTAGTTGGAGCGGAGCTGGAGCGCCTCAAGCTGATGGCCGAACATCGCTTTCAAGCCGTCACTGATTATCAGCTCCAAGCCCTTGGCGGGCCGGCAGCGAAAGGCCATTAGCAACCGGCCTTGGAGATCGGCCGCCAACATGCAAGGTGCAAAACTTGCACTTTGCCTCCTACAATCCACTTGTGACAACAGCTGACAAACCGATAGGTGGACAAGGTGACTCGTTGTGCTCGAACCGATCCGGAAAAAGCTTCTCCTGACGCTTATGATCAAAAGATGGCTCGCCGTCGCCCTGCATTCTTGAATCAGGAAACGCTTGATAGCGTTGCTTGCGAGCATCAGCTTCATCTGCAAAAGCTGAGTGAAGAACTTCAGCTTGAGGCGCGCTCGAAGGCCAGTAAACCCCATGAAGCCTAGCGATGCGATCCGTGGCAAAGAAGGAGCCATAAAGCGCCTGGTCGAATCCTACGGCTTCGTATCCCCACAGCTGTTTGGCTCGACTGTGCGAGGTGATGATCAAGAAGGTAGCGACCTCGACATCCTCGCCACCATTCCCTCCAGCAAGACCGGCACAATCTCGCTGTTCGACATCGCCGACCTTGAAGATGAGCTCCAGGTACTGATCGGCGTACCAGTGGATTTCAACATCGGCAACAACATGCCCGAACACTTCTGGCAGGAGATCGAGAGCAAGATGATCGAGCTCTAGCTACCACGCCTATTCGGAAAGGTCAGATGGCCGCGTGAGATGTTTTTGATAACAGAAGGAGGGGCGAGACGTGGTGACTCATCACCAGCTGCGCAGCCTGGAAATCGCGAAGCGCAGAGCCTTGTGGGCGCTTGCTGATCTGCAGCCTGGAGACTCTCGCGCTGAACTCCCGCTGTTGGAGATCGATGAGGTTGACCAGGCCCTGAAGGCATTAATGAGCGGTAATGAGCTCTCGAGCCAGGAGCTCGTCGATTCCATCACAACGCAGTCCCATAACGGCGTTCGCCTGGTTATTGAAGACAGCATTCCCGAGCCTTGGCGGCAGCGATTCGCGGCTGCGAGCATTGGCTCTACCCGCGTGGCTGCAGGGCCGTACTTCCACGATTTCGAGAAATTCGTTCTGACCTGGAGTGCCGAGATGGCGCACCTAAGAGCACACCGAGCCCACCGGCAGAATAGGAGCTACAAGTGAAGATGACGATCCTGGGAATAGCCGAAGCTGGAAAGCCCCTCTTGCAGCTAGCTCTCCAAGCCATCCATGCCCACCATCCAGCGGTGGATGATGGTGTCCAGTTGCCAGGATGGAACGTCTACGCCTTGAAGCAGATCCCCTCTGTTAGGCTATCGTCGACACCAACCGCATTGGGTCGGCAAGCTTTGTGAGTTAGTCCATTGACCTGTACACCTGAAGCGGTTTTGCTGAAACTGGAGTGGGTATCGCTGAGTGCATGAAATAAAAACAGCCTCAAGCCGCATAACCGCTGCATGCTCCTACCTTATGATACAGGATGTTAAAAATAAAAATTTCATTACGAAAGCTAAAGCGGTTTTACGAGAATACGACTCATAGCAACGTCACTCAGTCAGTGAGAAGACTTATATTCACCGAATGCTCTCAGTCTATTGAGGAACTTGGCCGATATCACGCCGATATGGTCTATAGCAAAGGAGGGACAGGAATACTGATCAAGTATCAGGAGAAGTTTTTTCTCCTGACGGCTCAACACGTTCTGGATAACAATTACAAGACGGCACAAAACGAGTCGCCATTCTTCACCCATCTATTTGCAAAGAGAGGTTGGGAAGGAATGGAGGGTATGGGATTTCCAATGCGTGGCTGGCGTATTAGTGAGCTAATAACTGCCGACAGCCCCTATATCGATATGGAAGATATCGTATTAATTGAACTCTCGTCTTCTTTAGTCCGATTTCCCGATAAATTTATCGACCTTGATGTCGTAGGTGGTAGTGCAGCCGTATCTGTTAGTGATCTGTATGACGGCATGTTCTTGGTGGCGTCTGGCTACCCGACAGATAAAAATCCAATTGAGTACCATTACGGCGACGACTACAACTGCTCGACGGTGATCAACAAGCATATATATCACGGAGTTTGTGAGTTTGAAGGGTCAGCCCCTATCCTACGATCTCGTAGTCATATCACGCATGCAGATATAAATGGAATGAGCGGCGGTATGGTTTCTAACCTCATGCCGAAATCCAACCAGGTTGCTTGGGTTGGTATGATTCAGAAGGCTGGCAACAATATTATCCATTTCTACCCCGCATGCTGGATCATCCCTGCCATCAAGAACTATATGCAGGCAAGCTACTACGTCATAGATCCTGCTGTCTGTATGACAAATATAGAAGTCGAATCTACTCCAGAAGCAATCCAAGGTAGGCGAGAGTATTTCAAGATGATCAAGGTTATAACGGATAAAATGATGGCCACAGAAGCTGGGCATTAGTAGCAGCCAATGTTTCCATATTGACCCAGTAGTCATGGTCACTGCCTCCGCAGAACCAGCACCATGGCCGCTTTGGCAGAGATATGCGGACAGGAGAAAGCTCGGCGAGCTGGGCAAGCGAGCTTTTTCCAGACACACCTCAAGCAGTCCTGGCTCCAAACTCTTGAACCAGCCATTCAGCGAACGTCCACTACGGTCTGCGCCTAGTGATAAAGGGCACCAATCCTGAGCCTTAGTGGCAGCGATTTGCAGCAGCGACTGTTGGCCTACGGGCTTGGCTGCCGGCCCATCTTCCTCGATCTTGAGAAATTCGTCATGACCAGGAGCGTTGAAATGGCAAACCTGGATGCACACATTCGGCAGCGTAGGTGCTCGAAATGAAAAGGACGATCCTGGGGATGGCCGGTGCGGGAGAGCCCCTCCTACAGCAAGCACTTCAGGCTATTCGTGCTTACCAGCAGGCTGTGGATGAGGGGCGACCTGCTGACGAGGTGGAGCGGCTCCGCCTGGAGGCTGACCACGTGTACCAAACGGTCATAGACTACCAGTTATTCAAAGCCGGCACGCTTGGCGAATCTGTCCATTAATCAAGGTAATTTCCAGTTTCAGCTAGGCTTTGAGGTGCCTTTGAAACTGGTCGGATTCGGCCCAATGGAAAGGCTACTCCACAGCAGGGGAAATCAGCTGCATGGAGAGACCTGGCGTCTGCAAACCGTGGACGAATTCATAGGTGCCCACTACCTCTATCTCCAGTTCGGCCATAGCTACGCGAATGCTGGAGACCTTGGATGTGGCCGCCACCAGTACAGCCCGGCGCACTTGTGCGTGGATAGCGTCGTTCAAGGTCATTGCTGATCCCAGTGAACACACGCTTTCCCTCACGGCTTCCACTCCAAGTCTCCAATGTTTCCCCTGGGTCTCGATCATCAAGCCTCGGTCATCCGTGGAGACGATCCGGGCGTAGGTAACCTTCTTCGGAACAGCTACCTTCAGAAGGATTCGATCCCCTTTGAAGTAGGTGTCAGTCGAAGTGATCAAGGTTGTAGCTGTTCGATTTCTCCTGACCCGGTGATTGATTAGCCTGGTTAGCTGCAAGCTGTCACAGATGGCGACTAGGTTAGGATCCGCATTTAGGGCCGCAACGGCAGCGTCCAAGCCTTCTCTGTAGGGCTTCTCGTGGCAGAGGTCATGCAGATCAGGCTTTAGAGAGTCAGATGGGTAGTAGCTCTGGAGCTGCTTGGTGATGAGGCTATTCAGGCTATCCACGATAGCAGTTGATTCATTGTGTAGGAACACGATCCGGTCGGTTGAGTTAAAGCGCTGTAGGAGCAAGCTGAAGTCGACGGCGGAGTACCACTGAAAATCCCACACGAAGAACGTCCGAAATCTCCCTTCCGTACTGATGGATTCCCAATGTGCCGTCTGGGCTTCAGCCACGGCGTGGCCAGACAGGCTCTGATGCACGACGATTGGTTCTGCTGCGCCAAGGGTCTGGAGGATTGAAGACAGCTCATCGCAAAAAACAGAAGCAGTGAGGTTACTGGAGTGGCTGAATATGGAAATTCTGGCATTGATCGCTGTGACCACCTGGGAGTGATGATCGGAACCATCCAGGACGCCGTACATGTTCGAGAAACGGACGAAAGCGAAATCGATCTCCCGATCTGAATACGTAGGGAAGAAATCGTTGCTCAGCCTCTGAAGCTGAGATCGGATTGAGCTTTGAATGAGGTGCTGCCCCATCAATTGGCAGTGCTCAGGTGTGCTTACCACCATGCGGTGCTCAATGCACTTAGAGAGAGCAGGTTTGAGCTCAACTGGGATTTCACCGATGCTCAGCAAGGTATCTCCCACCAACGCTCTGCTTTGCATCCAGTGCATCAGCGCAGCACACGCAGACCTCGCCAGCCCTTCTGCGATTGAACCCTCAGGATATGACTCAGGGGGGCGGAGGTAGGGTAGTAACTGTGCATTCGTGTTCAGCAGTGATATGGCCTCGGAGGGGCTGTGTGTAGAGCAAATGGACAAGGCCTCTGATTGGCGAAGTCCAGCCTTCATTAAAAATGCCAAAGCTGCGATAGCTTGAGGCTGAGATTGGAAATGATAAAAAATATAGGCAGCATAGGGTTCAGGAATAATAAATGAAGCCGAGGATGGATCGTGCTCCAGTGTCTGCAAAAACAGCGATATATTCTCCTTGGTGAGTTGCAAAAGTTTGGCTCTAGCACGCTGTGTAATATTCAGATCAGGAATGTAGAAATTATTTTTTATCAGGGCAGCCCAGTGTGTATAAGACATTGGTGATGGTGAAAATAGGATTGCTCCATTTTTCCGGTTGACGCTGTAAAACCTACCAACCAATACTGGTATGTTTAGTGCGGTCTCAGCGACGCGAAACGTCTCTCGTCGCTTATTCCATGTTGAAAGTCCTTTGATCGCCACTTGGCCATCAAGGCGGTAAACTACACTGGTAATTAGATAGGCGGCCATGATTAACCTACCACTATGCGTTCGTTGTAAAGGTCATTCCACCGCTTTTTCTGCATGAGCAGTTCTCGCTTAAGTTGCTCTTTCTCTGCAAGTGTTTTATGAAGAGCGATAGATACTTTCATGTTCTCATGCGCAGGCCTTTGCGTTGAGCTTGGTATAAGAAGCGTGATGTTTTCATTGAGAATTTTCACAATTTCCCGTAGCTCTTTCGGCCCGCGACCTGGATAGAAACTTTGCCTGGTGACCCCGATAAAATGACTGAGCCAAGTTAGATTTACCTCGTTGTTATGGATTTTTAAATCGCGGCCCTCCATAAGTATTGTGGTAACTACTTGTTGTAATTTAATTGCCTGCGGGCTTTGAAGGTGCAGGGAGCTTATAATACTGGCTATACTTTTAGCGTCCATTTCTCCACTCCAAATAAGTCGCGCACTTTTTAGCGTCTGAGACTAATTCCTCGTCTTCAGAAAATGTTTCGTAATTGTAAAGTTCCCCGTCGTTGAATTTTAGGTTACGCTGGCATTTAAGGATGTCATTGATTAGCATGCAAAGGTTATCAATTTCGTATTTGTTTGGCGGCTGGGTGTTTGATTGTTGGTTATTTGTGTGGCTGGGCAGTAAATGTAGTTTGCTGCTAGGCTTTTTTAATTCCTTTTCAAGGATTGCAACTTTTCGTTTGAGCTCCAGGTTTTTGATTTGCAAGGCTTCTAACGTATTGTTTTCATGCTTGGGTTTGTTGTCTTGGGAGACCAATAGGTGTACGTACTTGTTGAGGAGTTCTCGATGCTTTGCTTCCTTCTTCCTGAATACTGAAGGGTCTAAGTCAATCTGGTTGCCAATATAAATGGTTAATTGATTAAGCGATTGGAAAGGTTTGCACTTTTCTTTTACGAGTGTCGCCAGGCAGCTCTCTATATTCGCAAGAGTGTTCGCAAGCTCGGCAGCTTTATAAATGGCGGCATTGGATTTTTTCTTCACTGCATGGCCCCTGCAAGATTCAGGGTGTTCGAATTGATCCTCTCTGCGATGTCAGCAATAGAAAGGTTCATGGTTTTCATGATGGATAGCACTTGCCCTGCATATTTGTCACGCTCGGCGCCTTGTGCGATAGAAACCTTGAGCAAGTCCTGATTCTTAGCAATCTTTTCGATCATGTAGGGGTAGTTTGGCGACGAAAACTGGGGGAACTCCTGACTGTCCAGAAGTTGGGCAATAACCAGTTGTGTTGGATCATCCATGTCAATCTCATGCGCTTGATAGCTCTTAAGGTCTCGCATCCTGGTGATTAGGCCGGAGTTATCATCCTGCTCCAGTCGTGCTTTAAGTGTCTGGTTGATAAGCCAGTAACTTGAGAGTTCAAGCTTCGTGACCGTGAGTTCATGATGGACTGCCTCAATTTCTGCACGGCAAGCCTTGCTGGTCTTCAGGCCTTTGAGCTTAATCACGAGATTTTCTGATTCACCCGCTAGCTTTCGGATCAGGCAGTTGATGGCCGGGAGATGGTCAATCCCGAAAGCTGCGATTGGACAAAGGCCGCATACTCGACTCTTGCCGGTGAAAGAGATCAGCTCTTCTGGGCAGCTTCCATTACGCAGGCACACACAGTTTGAATAAAAGCCTACATCCGGATCTTTATCGGTCGCAATGATCTGCATACCAGTTTTCACCTGCTCGATCATTGAAGAGGTTACACTGATAAAACTTTGATCTTGAGATAGCTTTTGGCGATCTACATGCCACCCGGTTGTGATGGAGTTTTTAGGCTCGTAACCACTGGAGGGTTTAGAATTCAACTGTGACCAAGCGCTGCGCATCACATGGTGGTTGGACTCGGCGATGGCTTGAGTCGACTCCGCGATGCTAGGGGCGGTGTAGTAGTCGGTGGTGTAAGGATTTTTGTGGGCTACCTGGCGTTGGGCAATGCTGATATTCAAGTGACCATAGATCCTCTGGTGCGTAAGCCATGTTGCCCTCAAGGCATGGGGTGTGTGTACCGAGAGCATTTTTCCGTCTGGATTGTAAGTCACGAACTGATGCTGTCTAGCAGTAGGCACTAGACTATTGTAGAAATTTTGAATTCCAAACAGAATTAGTGTCCATTTTCCTGAGTATGCTGCATCTGAGAAAGGTAGTCCGCGAGGGCTCCACGGACTTCTAAATAGAGGGAAAATTTCTCCATATCCTTTTGGATCTTTCGGATCGTTCTCATAGAAGGTTGGCAACATCGGGGTATGGAATACATGCAGCTGGAATTTTCTCTCCTCGATAAGAGAGTCCATCACGTTCTGTGGAACTACCACTGGACGGTCTTGGCCATCCTTGTCGGTGTTTACATACAGGATGCAGGAGTCGAAGACCCGCAACTCAGGCGGGGTCAGAAGTTTGTCGAACGTATGAACGTCAAGCCATTGACAGTTTTGAAGCCTCAAGCCTGCGTGCAAAGCGATGTTCAACATCCTGACTAAGCTTAGCCATGGCATCATAACCTCAGTTGTTGCGCAACCGTAAATACCTGGATACCAAGCATACGCATTGATTACGGTTGTGACAGGTATACTGAGGACGTCCGTTTCGTCGTCTGGGTTTTTGATGCTTATAGTTTGCTCGATTCCAAGCTCTGACAGGTTGATCCATTTTGACTCTTTGACTTGCTGAAGTCGCTCGCCGCGCAATTGCCCCGAAAGTATTTGCTTCTGAATAGCGAGGCCTGCTACATCTAATACCTCTACATAGGATTTGGCAATAACAGTGGAGTCGAGAGGTAATACAACCTTATCGGTTTGACCGCGAGCGCCACTGCCGTCAGAGTCAAGATGTTGATTAACAGGGTTAGGGAACCAGCCCTCAACGACCTGCTCACCATGGTGCTTGATGAATTTATGGTCAGTAGAAATTAATTCAAAAAAGGTATGGGTGTCTTTTATGAACTTTGCTTTAGTTTTGCGAGAGTGGCAAAGCTCATAATATTCCGTCAGGGTCACTGGCAGGCTAGAGCCTGCTATGGGATGCCGGTGGCCTAAGCCGAATAAGTCAAATTCCAGATCATTTTCTGTTACTAGGGTTTTCCAGTAGAGCACGCGCTCAAATTCGTCGGGCCTGGTGGGGAAGCGCAGAATAGTGTCCGGGTTGCATTCAAACCACCAGGGAAGATAGCAAAACAGGTAGTCGAAAAGAAAATAAAGTGCATAAATTTTTTTGCGCAAGTATCGGGTTGAATAGTTTTTGGTGTTTAAGAATGCGATGTGATAGTTGGCGGCAGTTGCCCAGTGCGCACTCAGAGATTCGATGTTTACATGTTCGCGGCCAAGATAAAATTGGTTGTTTAGCCACTCAAGGTTATCTCTGCTGCGTTTTTTGGTAGGTGTTTGTATAGCTCTCTGCTCAACGCTTAACTCATCCGATTTGGAAAGTTTCTCTGCGATGGCTTTGTCTTTTGCATTTTTCTTGATAATGCTATTGTTGTGATTCCACTCTTTTATGTATGGAAGGCGAGCCCTTTCACGTTCTTTTGGGGTCATGGCCATGGCTTCTTCTGGTTTGAATTTGAAGTAAGCCTTAAATTGTTCGTAAGTCGTCGCGAACTCATGAGCTGAATCCGATAGGGCCGACTTTGCGTTAATGTATTGTTGATATTTTTCCAGATAGAATACTTGATCTGGTGAAAGTAGCTTTGGGTACTTGGCGGCGAAGATAGCCAACCATGAAAGATAACGGAAGTCATCTTTGTCTTTGTTGTTGCATGCGCTTATGTAAGGCGTAGCTTGCCATAACTCATCAAACTTAACGTCTTCGGGTTCAAACCAGTCGGTACGGTACTGAAATATTCGGGTTGCTCTCATGCATGTAGTAGAACCCGTTGCGAGGGACTGCACGAACCCTTCTGTAGCAGAGAGTAGCTCCCGATACTTAGCAAAAACGCCTTCTGTGGTAAATGTATAAGGCAGAGTTAACTTGGCCTTAGACCATAGAAGTGCAAGCATGGCTCTAAACGGAACGCGAAGTCCTAATGCATCTTCGGTCATCACCGGATCCAGCCCTGTGATGGATGTGTACAGCTCTTTAATCCTTGAGCTTTGGTCTTCCCGGGCTATGGCCAGTTCATAGATTTCGTTAAGTATTTTAGGAGTTATTAATATTGAATCGAGTTGATCTTTTATAATGAAAAGTGCGTATCTATTCCGGATTTGCCCGCTTCTGCTGTAGAAAGCATTCTCGGCTTCGTTCTGATTTTTTTTGCGCGACGCGGCGCGCACCAGGTCGAGCGCAGAATGTACTTCTTGATTGATATCGACGCCCGGCGCAAGGATTATTTTGTCAGATGTATTGATCACGCAGCCATCCTTGTCGAAAGTTCGAATGCAAGGTCGGCGTATACAGCTGACCTGATTTGGTCGATGTGGGGTTTCTTGCCCCACAGTGCTTTCATGCGCTCTGCGGCTTCGATTTCTGCAATGGTGTTCTCTTCGCTGAGACGAGCATATCTTTCCGTTGATCGAATGTCTTTGTGGCCCATCAGTACTTTAATCTCAGATAGGGATAATCCGATTGTGTTTCGGCCAGGTAGGTAAACGAAGTTACGTGCCCACACGCCATAGAAGTGCCTAAGACTATGGGATGTATATGGGTTTTGAGTAGCTGGCGATTTTGTGCCGAGGTCTGCCTGTGCCTTCCTCATGGCCCTATTGAGCTGCTTGTTCAAAGAATTCATTGGAGCTGTATGGATTAAAGCCTCACCATATGTTGACCTTGCGCAGGAAATGAAGAGGTATTCGCTGTCCGTGGTTGGGCGGACTTCCAGGTAGTTAGCCAGTGAGTCGAAAAATATTGTTTTAAACGGCTCAAACATGACGATTGTCGCCAGAGTCCGGCCTTTAAAAGGTAGCGACTTTTCGAGTTTTTCCGCCGCTGGGTTGCGGTGAAAGTTTGGGTCTTCGATTTTGATCGTTCGGTTTTCAATATTGATATCGCACCTCCGAATTCCCCAGGCTTCGGAGTGACGTACACCACCAGATGCAATCATCGCACTGACGCAACGATGCAATGGATCCTCGATGTTATTGAGGAGATCAAGTACCCGCTCTGTGGGGAAGTGGCGACTAACTTGAGAGGGCTTTACTTTTCCACCTGGAAGCCCTCCACGGGTGTACTGGTGGATATCTGATGGAGAGTTTCCGAATGTAAGTGAGTTGCTGGAGATGTTGTCTCGCTCAGCTTTATTTCTTCTCCTGTCTTCCAGTTGTGGAAGTGAAGAAACTTCCAGGAATGCGTTACTTTGAGTCAGAACCCGGAGCAAAGATTGCATGTCTTTCAATTTGGCTTGGCTTGTATGAAGAAAGTGGTTGACCCCTGCCAAGTAAGTCGAAGCGCTGATATCTTCAACTGTTTTCCGCCCGAGCGCTTTAGCTGCCTTGCGAACAATAAAGTCTTTGCTGTTGATGCCATTGGTCAGAAAATCCCAGTACATGCTGATTGTCTTTTGAGCGAGCTCAGGGGGCATAGGGGGGCCACCCATCACGCCCGTCTCGTAGCAGAAGTCAAAAAAACCAGCTACTGAGCGACAGTATTGAACTGGGGTATCAGGCCCGAAGGTATGTGCTACCTCACGTGAGACGTAGTGGGAGTAGCAGTTGAACGCATCAATTGGTTTCCCTGTCTCGAGCTCGTAGAGGCGAGGGATGTCCGTGTTGACGAGGTACACGTGCTTCACTTGATGGCCTCAGTCGTTGGGCTGTCTGGTCGGCTGAGTGATCTGGAAGCGATGGCGGGGCCGCGGGGAAGGGATTTTCCAACAAAAACATTTTGCATATATTGACAAGATCGGCTGCTTTGGGTATAAAGTCGAGCCGGATTCTACACGCATAGATATACCTAGAGTAATTCCAATTGGGAATTAATCCGAGAATAATCCTGTCTTTTTGTGATATGCCTTCGGCTGTCGTCAGGAGCCGAAGTGGTTTGCTTCTCTAGCTCTGGCTCTGGGTTCGTCCATGTAGCGCCCGCCCGTCCTGGTCGGGTTTGGGCGAAGCTGACTTTCCGCGCCCTATGGCCCGTGAGGATGAGCTTCTAACTCGTGCTTGAAATCTGTGGCTGCCCGATCTTGTCGAAAATCTCACTGGGCTATCCAGTGGTCACTCATGGCTGCTGGCAGTGATCATTCGCCAAGGGTGAAATTCCTTTGGTCACACCTGGGAATGGTCAGTGATGGAGATTGGGTGCTTAGGGATCTGCAGGCAGGGTTGGTTGCCTGAGGAGCTGAGGAAAGGAGTGCTTGGAAGGGCTTACTGGCCGGAGGGCCCGTATTTGCTGGGCCTTGCGGAGAAAGAGGGTGGAGCGGGTAGAGGGAATCGAACCCTCACCGATTGCTTGGGAAGCAATAGTTGTACCATTCAACTATACCCGCATCACGTCGCAGCTATGTTCACAGCGTAGAGTGTCCAATAAGAACCCTCAACTAAAGCTTGGGAAGCTTTCGTTTTGCCACTAAACTATACCCGCGTCTGCGCAGCACTTTTTACCAGAACCCTTCACGAATTAGAAGCCCAAGTTATAAAAAAGCTTGTCGGCACCC
>Ga0213825_1000511_pt1 | contig 28191 bp, 26 predicted proteins | sample MC6MC0900MG_FD_179896 | JGI IMG/M metagenome (GOLD analysis project Ga0213825, IMG submission 179896) | Enriched soil aggregate microbial communities from Iowa State University, Ames, United States - MC6-MC0900-MG | ecosystem: Environmental > Terrestrial > Soil > Unclassified | place: USA: Iowa... | reverse complement strand
TGTTTTATCTGTGCGAAAGCGAAGCGGCAGCAACAACTGGATTTTGTCTGCGCGAAAGCGAAGCGGCAGCGGCAAAGCGCCCAGTCGGAACGGAAATCAACCCATTGTTACAATAGTATTTTCAACACAAAAAAACACTGTGCACAGTAAGCATGCACAGTGTAGATCTTATTATTTTTTGGGCGTGCACCATTGCACTACTTCATTACGTTTACGGTCCGCCATTTGTTCAGCTGTATAAATAATTTGCATAGGGTTACCGCCTGCAAGACAGCCAGCTGGCACATCCTTATGGACAAGGGTTGCAGCCGAAACAATCGCACCGTCACCTATCGTAACACCTGGTAGTATTGTTGAATTGGCACCAACCATTACTTCATTGCCAATATAAACATCTCCCAGACGATACTCCTCTATTAAATACTCATGGGCCAAAATAGTTGTACTGAAGCCTATAACGGTATTGTCACCGATGTGAATTCGTTCTGGAAACATTGTATCTGGCATTACCATTAAAGCTAATGAAGTTTTTTCACCAATCTCCATCTTTAAAAAAGTTCGATACAACCAGTTTTTCACACGTAAAAAAGGTGTGAAGCGTCCAATTTGAATGACAATAAAACACTTCATCACCTTCCAAAAGGACACCGTATCATAAATATTCCAAAGCGAGTTTGCTCCTTCGACACGGTAGCGTTCTGTTTTACGTGCCATTTACTAACCCTCTTTCACAATTTCAAATAAATCCGTCATATGATGCAACATATATTCCGGCTTGAACTGCTGTAAGTATTCCTCACCTTTAAAAGCCCATGCGACACCAGCCGCTCTAATTCCAGCATTGTGTCCTGCCTCAATATCATGAGAATTGTCACCAATCATAATGGCTTCTTCCTTATTTACACCAAGGCGTTCAAGGGCAAGCAAAACTGGTTCTGGATCAGGCTTTACATTTTTCACATCATCCGTACCAATACGGACATCAAATAAATGATTTGCACCGAGCACCTTAAGTCCACGGTCAATCATCCCATTACGCTTTGTAGACACAATCGCTAACTTGATACCCATAGCCTTTAATTGCTCTAAAGTTGATACAACATCAGGATATTGAGTGACAAGCTCATCGTGATGTATTTCATTATATTCGCGATATTTAGCAATCATTGCATCCTCTTCACCAGGAGCAATGTCACTCATTGTCTGTTTCAAGGATGGCCCAAGGAATTTTAGGCAATCTTTTGGCGAATATTGCCCGGGAAATCGCTCGTTTAAAACATGCATAAATGTTTGAATGATTAAATCATTTGTATTGAGTAATGTACCATCAAAGTCAAATAGTAATGCCTTTACAGCCATGTCCTTGCACCCCTTATTAATCATCTAAATACTTCACTGCAGGTTTTACTGTTATACGTCGGTAAATAATCGCCACAAGACCCACTACAATACCAATTATTGAAACAACCTGAGCTGAGCGTAAATCTCCTACTAAATATAGGCTATCTGTACGCATGCCTTCTATATAGAATCGACCGAATGAATACCAAATGATATAGCCAAAGAATATTTCCCCACGATTTAAATTTACTTTGCGTAATACTAGTAAAATGATTAGCCCAATGAAATTCCATACGGATTCATATAAGAACGTAGGATGTACATATGTTCCTAATTCTTCAACATACATTTGATTAATAATCCAATCAGGCAGCCTCAGATTTTCTAAAAATTCACGTGACACCGGACCACCATAAGCCTCTTGGTTCATAAAATTTCCCCATCGACCAATTATTTGGCCAATCAATATACTTGGTGCCGCAATATCCGCTACTTTTAAAAAGCTTATATTTCTTTTACGAGTGAATATGTAAGCTGTTATAAATGCCCCAATAAGAGCTCCGTGGATCGCAATACCACCATTCCAAATCTCAATAATTTTCTCTGGGTTCTGACCATAATAATCCCAACGCATCGTTACATAGTAAATGCGTGCGCAAACTATGGATATAGGAACAGCCCATAGTAATAAATCCGCCAAAAATTCCTCCGGTAATCCCCGCTTCATAGCCTCTCTTTGTCCTACAAAATAAGCTAAAATAATACCCGATACGATTAGCAACCCATACCAATGAACAGGGATAGGTCCTAAATTGAAAGCAATCGGATCAATTTGTAATAGTAATAAGTCCATCTTATGCTCCTCTCAACATTCTTCTATTACTAGGTCATTGTATCTTATTAATAAACCATTAATCATCTAATTCATCTGTTGAAGTAATAACCTCATCTAAACGTCTAGAAAACTCCTCCGCTGCATTAACACCCATCTTTTTCAAACGGTAATTCATGGCAGCTACTTCAATAATAACAGATACATTGCGCCCAGGTCTTACAGGAATTGTTAACTTCGTTAATTCCGTATCAATGATTTTCATTTTCTCTTCCTCTAGACCTAAACGATCATATACCTTTTCTGGATCCCAAATTTCTAGTTCGATGATTAACGTAATTCGTTTGTACGGTCGCACCGCGCTTGCTCCAAAAAGCGTCATAATATCAATTATGCCAATACCTCTAATTTCAAGTAAGTGTTCTAAAAGAGGTGGTGGACTTCCGATTAAGAAATTCTCTGATTCCTGACGAATTTCCACGCAATCATCAGCTACTAATCGGTGCCCTTTCTTTACAAGTTCAAGTGCTGTTTCACTTTTCCCTACACCGCTTTTCCCGATTATCAGTACACCAATGCCATAGACATCGACTAAAACTCCATGAGCAGCAGTCATTGGTGCTAAACAACCTTCTAAATAGTTAGTCAGCCTACTTGAAAACTTCGTTGTTGTCATATGTGTTTTAAATACAGGTACGTGCTTTTCATTAGAAGCCTGTAAAAGCTCCTCAGGTATCTCTAAATCACGAGAAATAATTATAGCTGGCGTATCCTGCGAACACAGTAAACGCATACGCTCCAATTTCACATCTGCAGGTAGCATTTCAAAAAATGAAAGTTCTGTTTTCCCAAGTAATTGCACTCGATTCGCAGGATAATGCGTAAAATACCCGGCCATTTCAAGCCCTGGTCTTGAAATATCACTCGTGACAATCGTTCTTCCTATTCCTTCCTCACCAGCTAATAGCTCTAACTTAAATTTCTCCATTACGTCTCTTGTTAATACTACGACCAATATTAGTAGCCCCCATTCATCTGGCGATTAACTAGCCCGATTGGTTCAACTAGCAATCAGCTTCACTGATTGCAGTATCACTTTATTTTAGCATGTCTAGGAATAAAAGAAATGTATTTACTCTCTTGTCTGTTAGCTGAAAATTACACCACAAAACATAAAAAACTAGCGGTTCTCCAGATCCGCTAGTTTTTTATGTTTTATTTTTGAGAAGCTAACCATTTGGCAACTGCTTCTGCATCTTCACCTTTAACAATACCAGGAGGCATTGAACCTTTACCATTTTCAATAACATCTAAAATTTCTGTTTCTGATAAACGAGAGCCTACATCTTTAATTGCGGGTGCATTACCTTGGCCTTGTAGTTCGCCGCCATGGCAAGTAATACAAGATTTCATAGCAATTGTTTCACCGTCTGAAGCGGCAGTTTTCCCTTCATCTTTAGTTGCAGTTTTATCTCCACCACCACAAGCAGCTAGGAAGATTGCTGATCCGAACACTAATGTTAACATTGCCTTTTTCATTAGTACCCCTCCTCATTAGTTAAAAAATATCTTTCCCCGACATTATACCAAAATTATGCACGTTTGAAACCTTTGCCTAATACCTCATAAGCATCGGAAACAATGACAAACGCTGATGGGTCAACGCTTTTAATGAGTTGTTTCAGCTTTGTGAACTCTGTTTGGTAAACAACAACCATCAGTACTGGTCGTGCTTCCCCTGTATACCCTCCAATTGCAGGTAACTTTGTCACGCCACGATTAATCTCGGCATAAATAGCATCACGTATCTCATCTTGTTTCGTCGTAATAATATAAACCATTTTGGATTGACTAAAGCCGAGCTGAATAATATCGATTGTTTTAGTAGTGACATAAAGTCCAATAAGTGCATACAAACCTTTCTCTAAGTCAAAAACAATTGCTGCACTAATCGCGATCATTCCATCAATCAATAGTACACTTGTACCAAGAGTAATTCCGGTAAACTTTGTAATAATTTGCGCTAGTAAATCAGTGCCACCTGTAGAAGCATTCCCTTTAAAGACAAGTCCTATTCCTAAACCGACAACAATTCCCCCAAACAACGCACCAAGTAAAGGATTATCGGTCCAAGGCTCCCAACTATGTGTTAGTAATACAATTAACGGTAATGTCACAGTTCCAATAAATGATTTTATCCCAAACTTTTTTCCAAGTAATAATACACCTGCTATAAATAATGGAATATTAAATGCATACTGTACATAACCAGGATTCCAGCCAAATAAACCGTGTAAAATTGTACTAATCCCGCTTACACCGCCTGAGGCTATTTGATTTGGCAGTAAAAATACATTGAAGCCAATGGCAATGATTGCTGCTCCAACAACGACGTATACATATTCCATAATGCTATCTCTTGCACTCTGTGCATGATTCATTTCCCCACGTCCACTTCAACTTTCAGAATTTTTTAAGACGAGATGATTATAGCAAATAGCTTTCACATTGAGAACTTCATTTTGATGAAGGAAACATGAAATAATTACTCCTCTTATTTAAAAAACAAAAAAATAAGCTACCTTTAAAATTTCAAGGTAACTTATCAGGTGTGTTGATTAACCACTTTTATCCACCCTAATTAAATTAGAAGGCTCTGATTTCCACTGCGGGCTACTCGCTTTCCTGCGGGAGTCGAGTAGCCCTACGCTACAATCAGTTAAAAATGGGGATATATTAGCAAAATAGCCACATAAAAATCCTTTATCGCTCAATAATATACCTATTTTTTCCTAGCCAACACGCCTGGTAGCTTATTTCTATTTTTTTGGCTCTTCACCAAAATATGTACTTGACTGCATATTTTGTTTCAGCAGGGTGCTTTTTTCGCGAGAATTGGACTGAACCTCTCAAAGCTCCATGTAGATTTATACTTTTTAATCAAGAACAGATTTTTTGGTCCAATTAGAAAGATTTTTCTGCCCATTCCATTGCTTCTTGGTATAAAAGATCAATGTTCGTTAAATCAAAATTGAGTTGAGGAGCTAATACTTCTAAGCTTGACCAATCTAATTTATCTAACGCAATACTAAATTCAAGATAAGGTGTCATTTCAGTTGAATTACCTAAAATCGTTTCTGATATAGCTTCTGAAAAAGGTAACTGTTGCAAAATAACATTCATCGGTCTTTGCAATAAAGTATCTATCAATGAAAACATCCCAATTAAAAAATATTCAGAAAAGTTCTTCTTATAGGAAAGCTTAGCTAATTTCTCACATACTTTTGCTCTAAATAACGATGTACGCATGACTTCTTTAAAAATATCATTATCAGCATTCATATCAATTTCTCGCATCGCTAATAAATAAATCCACTTTCGTAAATTTGATACTCCAAGTAATACAATCGCTTGTTTGATCGAACGAACCTTGGATTTAGAGCGCTTCTCTGAATTATTAACCATTTGCAATAATTTATACGTCAATGAAATATCACGCTCAATATTTTCAGCTAATAACTGGATATTAGGTTCCTCTTCTTTTAATAGGGTAATAATATATAAATATTGAATCGTATTAGCTGGTATATCGGTTGCTGTAATTATTTCGGGCTGCTCAAAAAAATAGCCTTGAAATAATTCATAGCCAGAATGCTTTGCAACTTCAAATTGATTACGTGTCTCGACCTTTTCAGCGAGCAATTTTATGTGAGGGAAATTTTCTTTCACTTTATTTTCAATTTCCATTCGCTCCAGTAATGGTGACAATAAAAAATCAACTTTTATATAATCGATATAAGCAAATAACTCATCATAAACTTGTACTTCATCATTCAAAATAAAATCATCTAATGCAATAGTAAACCCATATGATTTCAATTCAATGACTCTCTCTACTAACTGAGGTGTAAGAGGGACGTCCTCTAAAATCTCAATAACAACTTGTGATGGATTCAAGGTTTCATTTATCTGACTCATCAGCAAGTTTTCTGTAAAGTTAACAAAACCAGGCTTACCTTTTGTTACCTCTTCAATACCAATTGAAAGAAATGAGTTTACTAGTACGTCAATTGTTGCAGCATCTGGATCGACCTTCGGAAAAGTATTCACGTTTTTGCTACGATATAATAATTCATACGCAACGATTTGTTCATGAAGGTTAAAAATAGGCTGTCTGCCAATAAATACTTCCATTTCGTCGCCCTCCATTTTCTAGTATTCAATATTATAACATTTTTCATTCCTGTCTGCTTATCATTCAAGGAATTGTCTAAAAGTCTCCTTACAATAACTAACACCCTACACTGTTGTCACATAAATTTTTTACTCCTTTTCCAGAGCGACCTTTTTCAACTGCGCTCAATCCTTCTTAAATACTTCCTCAAGAAATTTTGTCAGAATATATCATTTTATATAGACATTTACCAAAATGTATTTTATAGTACATTACAACACTAATGTACTGCGCCACTTATGAAGGGAGGTTTTTCGATGCATGTTCATCTAGATAGTACAACTCCGATTTATATTCAAATTGCTGAATGGCTACAGCATGAAATCATAGCCGATCGACTACAAGCTGACGAGAAGGTCTATTCACAATATCAGCTAGCTGAGTTGTTCAATATAAATCCTGCTACGGCTGGTAAAGGACTGACAATTTTACTTGACGAGCAACTTCTATATAAGAAACGGGGGCTAGGTATGTTTGTCGCTACGGATGCAAAGGAACGAATTTTAACGAAACGTAGAAACGAAATTTTGACGAAAATGGCACAAGAGCTCGTATTAGAGGCAAAACGTTTACTTGTATCTGATGAAGAACTGCTAGTGCTTATTCGAAAAACACAGGAGGGATTGAAATGAATATTATTCAATGTGAGGATTTATCTAAAAGCTTTGGACGTCGTAATGCACTACAGCATGTAACCTGTGCAATTGATGCAGAAAAAATTATTGGTATTATTGGTCGCAATGGTGCTGGTAAGTCGACAATACTTAATATTATTGCAGGCTATATAAAGCCCACTAGTGGTTCATGCAAAGTATTTAATGAAAATCCATTTAATAACATTCAAACAGCCGCTAATATGATTTTTATCGATGATCGATTAAGTTTCTCTGATTACTTATCGCTAGAAGATATTCTAAAGTTCGGGGCTGATTTTTATCCTAATTGGCAAAGTGAATTAGCTTATCGCATGCTCGATTATGCAGGTCTAGATCTTACAGCAAAGCATCAGCAACTATCTAAGGGACAATTGGCAACCTTTAACCTTGTTTATGGATTAGTAAGTCGCTGTGCACTAACTATTTTAGACGAACCGATGAATGGCATGGACGAAGCCATTCGTACAGATTTTTACAGAGCGATTTTAAAGGAATACTTAGCCTTTCCACGGACAATTTTAATTACTAGTCACCATTTACAAGAGATGGAATCCATTTTAGAAGAAATTTTATTAATAGATAAGGGCTCGATAATTGCCCATGCTCCATTAGATGAATTTAAAGAACAGCTCATATCACTTAGCGGACCAAGTGATGCTCTTGCGGATCTTCTTTCTGAGACAGAAGTTTATGCTCAAACGATAGTGGCAGGAATGACTTCAGCAATAGTAGATACTAGTAAGCTATTCGTCTCAGAGGACCTACTTCGATCAAAAGGCATCACTCTATCCCACCTTACCGCAAGTGAAGTCTGCAAGTATTTAACAAGTAAAGAAGGAAGTGATATTGATGCAATCTTTGACTAATATTTCACTTAAAACGATTGTGAAAAAACAGGTGAAATGGAAAGCAAAACTATATATTTCTGCCCTTAGTTCCTTAGTTATTTTACAAATCATTTTTGGAATTTTACTATCTAGCTCTGGGAGTACTTCTGGTTATGGGCGAGGAAATTTATCTGTACAGTTCTCCATTTATTCACTCGATATGTTTCTTATCGTTTCAGCATTTTGGGCATTTATTGTAGCGATACTCTTTACAACAAAAGCGTATCGTATTGATGATTTATCCGTTATTTCAAGTCGGACATCTAGCGCTATTGCAAATATATTTGTCATGATTATTTACAGTTTTATTGCAGTTGTCATTATGATTTCGACTTTCTATTTAAAAGTATTAGAGATTTTATTAGTGGAAAAGCAATCTTTTATAATAGAAAATCTATTCATTTCACCATCAATATTACTATTATGTTTCAGTAGCATCTGTTTATTTGGCGCAATCGGCTTACTATTGGGCACTAGCTTCAAGGGACCGACACTTATTAAAGTACCAATTATAGTATTGCTATTAATTTTCATTTCATTAGTGTCTATTAACCTTAACTCGTTAATGATGTTACCAGATCTTATAATTAGTGTAATTTATTTATTTGTGTCTGTTCTATGCTTTTGTCTCACTATTTGGATTGCTGATAAATCGGAGGTGTCTCGCAAATGAAGGCGACATTTTTCTTATTTTTTATGCCACTTCTATTGGTAGCTGCTATTTTTCTACTACTAAGTAAATTAAGTAAAAAAATTAAAATTTGGACACCTAAGCGTATTATGATTGGTATTACCGGTTATTTAGTACTTGGACTCACTGCCTTTCTTTATATTAGCTTTTTTGCAGAATCAAAAATACAAGTACTCTCTCCTTTTGAAATGAAACAACTTGAGAAAAAATTAGAGCAAATACAAAAGTACGATTTAGAAAACGATTCTTCTTATTTAACAGAGGACTACAAAAAGAAAACATGGGAACTGAAATATGAAGGAGATACATTACCTGTTATTGTAAATGGAGATGACAGTGGTTCAAACTATATCATTCGAATGCGTTATAAAGACAATATTGATTCGGGAAAAGCAATTGTTACATATTATCAATTGCCCGTCATATTAGACGGTATTGACCTTTCTGACAAAGTACCTTTACCTAATGTATACATGGCACATAATGAGCTCTTTATTGAATCTTTATCTGAACAACAAGTAAATTATGATCGTATAAAACCTACATTAAGTATTTTAGATTTTAATCGCGAGGTAGAGCAAGAACCTTACGCAATGGACTATTCCTATTCAAATGTCTTAATTATCGACATACCACGTAGCACGGTTCTTGAAGATTCTCAAGGTCTCGTACAATATATAAGATAGTAAAAAAATAAGGACAGTCCTAAGTGATTTTTCATCACATTTGGACTGTCCTTTTGTTATTTTCCACTTGCTTTTGATTTAATAGCACCAATAACTGCTGGTACAACTGAAATAAAGATAATTAATATAAGAACCGTTGAGAAGTTTTCTTTAATAATCGGAATATTACCAAAGAAATAACCTAGGAATGTACAGCTAAATACCCATAACACTGCACCTACAACGTTATACATTATGAAGTAGCTATACTTCATTTTACTTGCGCCGGCAATAAACGGAATGAATGTGCGGATGAATGGCATAAAACGTGCGATAACAATTGTTTTTCCACCATGTGTATTAAAGAATTTTTCTGCAGCCTCCATACGTTCTTTTTTAACGACTCTACCAAGGAAGCTCTTTGGTGGAATGGATGTTCCTACTTTATGACCAATATGATAGTTCATCGTATCTCCCAAAATTGCTGCTGCTAAAAATACTGGAATTAGGATCCACATATCAAATGAACCCATTGCTGCTGCAAACGTACCACTTGCAAAAAGCAATGAATCACCTGGTAGGAACGGGAAAATTACGACACCTGTCTCAACAAAAACAATTGCAAATAAAATTAGATAACTCCAATTACCAAAATCACGAATGATTTCCTCTAAATGCACATCGATATGCATAATAAAACTAATTAATTCCTTGATGAGTTCTATCATTTTTCTGTATACTCTCTTTCAATTAAATTTTCTAAAAGCTTTGACGTAGCTAAACACCTAAGGGTTCCATTTTTGTTTACAGTCTGAGATGTTACTCCCTCACTATATGACAAGCCTTTAAAAAGTATGTAGTTTTCACAAGTTTGATTTTATCACTTACAGACTTCTACACTCAACTTATTTAATTTAGAGACCATACCTTTTCAAATAGATCAATTATGCAATAAATAAGAGCTAGGGCTATTCACCATAATCGAACGGAAAAAACTTATAACAGTGACGCGATTGTAAATCTGTTGCCGCTGACACTTCGTTTTCGCGCAGTAAACATTTGCCGCTGACACTTCGTTTTCGCGCAGTAAACATTTGCCGCTGACACTTCGTTTTCGCGCAGTAAACATTTGCCACTGACACTTCGTTTTCGCGCAAAAACATTTGTTGCTGCCGCTTTGCTTTCGCACATATAAAAAAACATTGTTGCTGAAGTTTGCTTTAATATATTAAAGTGAAATGCCAGAAGAAACATGCTATGTGAAGTGTTGATTGGAGTGGAGGCTGGGCGACTCCTTGGGGATCAGCGATAGGGGAACGAAGGCTAAGAGCATCACGTCCTGTGATAACGCCTTCGTGACCAACATCGTGTTGGCCCGAGACCCTGGAGCAAAGCGAAGCGGCTCATCGGACGCCCCCAGGAAGCTCTGCTCTGCGCGAAAGCGAAGCGTCAGCGGCAAAGCGCCCAGCCGGAACGGAAATCAACCCCTTATTTTGCCGAACGGCGTTCACTTTTGAGATACATAATAATTTATAAAATCTTTACGTTATCGCTGATTGGAGTAGGAGGCTACTCGACGCTCTCCACAGAAAAGCGCGAGAAATCAACGTTTCTAAAATTGATTTCTCGCGCTTTTTCAGGTTTTGAGCAGTTATGTCCTAGCCCCTACTTTATTATCTTTTAATGACCGACGCAAAATTTTCCCTGTCGTATTTTTCGGTAATTCATCCATAATTTCGATTACTTTAGGAACCTTGTATTTCACCATATGTTTTGCACAGTATGCAAAAAGGTCGTCTGTTGAAGTTGCATCCGCATCTTTCAAGACAACATATGCATGAACTGCCTCTCCTAAATTAGGGTCTGGGAAGCCTACAACTGCCGCTTCTACAATATTATTATGAGCAAAGAGTACTTCTTCAACCTCTCTTGGATATACATTAAATCCGCCTACAATAATCATATCTTTCTTACGGTCAACGATGTAGAAGTATCCTTCTTCGTCAACTTTAGCTAAATCCCCTGTATATAACCAGCCATCACGTATAGCCATCGCTGTTTCTTCAGGCAATTTATAATAGCCCTTCATAACATTAGGTCCTCGAACAATTAGTTCCCCTACTTCGCCAACAGGCACTTCTTGGCCATTCGCATCCACTACCTTATTTTCAACATTGGAAATGTTTGTCCCAATAGAACCTGCTTTACGATCACGATCCAATGGGTTAAAGCACGTCACCGGTGAAGCTTCTGATAAGCCATAGCCTTCCGAAACACGCACATTAAATTTCTTCTCGAAATTATGTAATAGTGCTACAGGTAAAGACGCGCCACCTGAGATCGCTAGGCGTATTGTTGAGAAATCTTCAGGGTTGCCTTCTGGTAATTGATACAAGAAGTTATACATAGTTGGTACACCTGCAAAGACTGTTGCTTTTTGTTCCTTTGTTAAATTAAAGACTTCAGCTGGACTAAAACGTGGTACAAGTAAAACTGTTGCTCCACTCAATAAAGGTGCATTCACGACAACAGTTAACGCAAATACATGGAAAACTGGTAATGTAGCAATAATACGATCATTTGCTCTATAGCCTAAATAATGCGCCACATCTCGAGCATTAGAATAGACATTTTCATGAGTCAGCATTGCGCCCTTTGGAGTACCTGTTGTACCTGAAGTATATAAAATAATTGCATTATCGTCGTCAGCTACATCTATTGGTTGGCAAGTGCCCGATGCACTGGCTATAACTTGTGAAAACAAATGCGTTTTTGCCTGTGCCTCTTCAGATAAAGTAGCTACTTTTTCAGCAACATCTGCTGTTGTTTCACAAACAACAAATGTTTTTACTTGTGGGAAAGCTTGTACACCCATTTCTACTAACGGAAGAAGTGCATCAAGAGCAATAACAGCTTTTACATCACCATTATGCAAAATATATGAAATTTCATCCGGTGTATAAATTGGATTAATCGGAATTGCGGTTGCCCCTATACGCATTGTTGCATATAACGCAATTAAATAATGTGGTGTATTGCCGAGTAAAAACGCCACATGGTCCCCTTTTTCAACCCCTAATTGTTGTAACCCCTTAGCAAAGCGACCAACTGAGTGTTCAAACTCACCGTATGTCGTATCTTTCCCCATAAAATGATACGCAATTTTATCCGGCTGCTCTACTGCTTGTTGACGAACACATGAAACTAAATTCAATTACACCATCCCCTTATCGTATAAAATGAATCGTTATTCAGTAATATTATATAAGAAATATATCTAAAAGACAATGAAACTTTTTATTTCATGTCAAAAATTACGTCAAATAACTCATTTTTTTCTCTTTCACGCATTTTTTGTCATGAACGAATATGCGAGATGTATCGCCAACGAATCAAATAAAAATAGATTACTTGTATTAAAACAAAAAAACCAAAAGCAAAGAAAACTTCTTTTACAATCGAAATATTAGCAATATCCTTTAAGATGCCTTGAACCATAATAAAAGCAAAGGCACTATGCATCATTGCAACACCCCACGGCAAGAAAAACTGTGGGAATAAATGGCGATTCACAAGCTTTTTGAGCTCTGTATCTGTTAAGCCCATTCGCTTTAAGACATCGAATTTACGCTTTTCTCTTTCAAGAGAGGCATGCAATTTAAAGTAAACAAAGCTACCTGCTGCTAATAAAAATACACTTGCTACTAAGACACCTACTAATGTAAATAATGAATAGGTAGCTAGTATATAAGAATAATTTAATCCTGCATTTTCAAAGTAATACGGGCTAAATTTACCCTTCTTTTCAATAGATTGAGATGCTGTTAACTCGTCTATGTCCTGGCCGATATCTTTCGATTCTATCCACTGAGGAATATAGAAAGTAAATAAGTGATAGGTTGGCTGCAAAACATCTTGATCGGCAATCGGCTTAATAAGCCTTGCAAAATCCTCGTCACTTATCACGATTGAATTGACGCTAACAATAGAGCCTGGGAATACTATTTTAGGATATACACTATCAATAGTTAACGGGATAGCGTTTTCTTCTAACACCGTATGCACAACTTTATTTTTTAATTTTTTCAAGGATTCTTCTGAATAGGGTATAAACACTGCCTGTCCTGAAGACAAGTCAAGTAATGGATAACTAAAGGACGACAGCAATACATTCATATCTGATTCTCTAAAGACTTCAACCTCATTATTAGTAAAAGAAGACGTTTGCTTTACAACAACAAAGCGAGATAAATGGTAGGACAGACCTTTCTCCTCTAATTGAATTCGTAAAGAGTTGATATGATTTCGTTCATACGGATTGTCGACATCTCCCTTATAGACAAGCCCTAGAGGATTTAAGCGATCATACTGTGTCGTATAAGAAGACATCGTTGCTAAAACACCGACAGATAAAAATGCCATTGTAGACACCATCGTTACAACAAAAAACATTTTCACATTATCCTTCATAATATGTGTTTGCTCAGCTAACGAAAGGAGACGATAGCGTTGCCAATGGTATTCGCGTTTGCCTCGAGCTTTATCTATAAAACAAGGTACTGTATCACTAAAAAAATAATATGTTCCAAAGGCTGCTGAAAGCGGGATTAATAATGATAAACCAATTAATGATGTATTCGACACGACAAATGCTAGCACATAGGCTGATAAAATAAGAGCAATCCCATATACTGCACGTTTTTTTGAATAGGTTGAATCACTATTTAAATAAGCACTTTCCTTAATAAGGTCGCGTAATTTTCTTTCACGTGTAAAATACACACTGATAAAGGAAATCACTACAAAAGCACTTGTAAAGACACCTATTGTTAGTAAAAATGGCTGCCACGATACATACAAAGGCAACTTATCTAAATGTAAAATTTCTCGGACAATCATGAAAAAGAATTTGGAGAATGAGAAACCAAATATTATTCCAACAATAATAGAGGCCGAACCAATAATCATTGTCTCCAAAAAGACAAGCTTATTCATCTGGCGTCTTTCCATTCCTAGATGTAATAAAATAGCAAACTCATGGGATCTAGCCTCTAAAAAGGCACTCATCGAATAATATAAAAAGAATAATGTAAAAAGGACGAGCACAACTTCTGCACCGACCATCCCAATTAACGATACCTCTCCTAAAATTCCTCGTTCAATATCCGGATGAAACATGAGCATTGAATAGATAAAAAACACAGCCACAGAAAAAAAGCTAGCCATGAAAAAGGCACCATATATGCGGCTGTTCCGTACGACATTACGGTAAGCGAATTGTCGAAAGGTCACCTACTTGTCCTCCTCCTAGTAAGCTCAAAACATTTAATATTCGCTGGAAAAACATTTGACGACGATCATCTTTGTAAATTTCATTGAAAAATTCCCCATCTTTAATAAATAACACGCGATCACAGTAGCTAGCTGCAATTGGATCGTGTGTTACCATGACGATTGTCGTTTGTTTATCTTGATTGACTTTTGTTAAAAGTTCAAGTACATCACGCGAAGAATTGGAATCCAAATTGCCGGTCGGCTCATCTGCTAAAATGAGACTTGGGTTATGAATAAGTGCTCGACCAATAGCTGTTCTCTGTGCCTGTCCACCTGATATTTCATTTGGACGTTTATGCAAGAAAGAGTTTAAATCAAGCTTTTCCACAATGCTTGCAAGACGCTCCTCTATTACTTCTAATGGCTGTTGATCTAATGTTAATGGCAGCACAATATTCTCTTCCACGGTCAGCATATGCAAAAGATTAAAATCCTGAAAAACGAAACCAAGTTGTCTTCTTCTAAAGTAGGCAAGCTCTGTTGCATTCAGCATATGAGGATTCATGCCATCTACAATAATTTCTCCACTAGTTGGTTCATCAATCGTAGAAATGATATTTAATAATGTTGTTTTTCCACTTCCCGATGGACCCATGACTGCTAAAAACTCACCTTCCTCTACATCAAAGCTTAGCTGATTTAGCGCACGATGAGTTACTTTACCTTCATATACCTTCGTCACGTCTTTTATTTGTAAAATAGGCATACTTTATTCACCTTATTTCTTCATTAATTCCATAGATTCTGGTAAAAGCCATTGCAATACTACCTCAAAGCCAATTTGAAAATGTGGCTCTGTTAATGATATAGCGGACTCATTGCCATCCTCCTCCACTAGACTTAAGCAATGATCCCCAACAATTACATCCCAGGCATCAATTTCACCTTCGATTATTTCTCCATAAATCGTATAATGCCCACTATACATCACTTGTTCACCTTCTACAGGAAAAGCATTAAGTAAAGTTGGTTTATGTAAGTCTAGCCCTAGCTTATCTGAAAAATTCATGACTTCTTCATTAAGCAAAAGGCTAGCTTTTCGGAAATTTTTACAGGATAAACATAGACAAACATCGTTATGCGATTCGTATAATGCCTCTGTTTTTTCAGTTTTGACATTTAAAACCCACTTATCAAAGTGTACTTCTTTCATCTCTGCTCCCCCTAATTCGTAAATGTCACTGTAACAATTGTTCCTTTCCCTACCTCTGATGTAATGTTTAATTCATGACCGAGTTTTTCACAGATTTCTTTAGCTAAATATAAGCCCATCCCTGTAGATTCCCCGGTTTTACGTCCATTCTCACCAGTAAAAAAGGCTTTAGTGACACGAGAAAGATCGGAAGTTGGAATACCAATACCTTCATCACAAATGGCTAACTGTACGTAGTCATCCTTTTTAATGGCCGAAATCGCTATTTTTTTATTTGCTTCAAATGTATATTTAACTGCATTGGTTACGAATTGCCCGATAATAAAACGAAGCCATTTTGAATCACTCGCTACGATTATGTCATCCTCAATATGAATTTCTGGGAAAACTCGCTTTGTAATAAATAAACGTTTATTTTCATTAACAGTTGCAGTTACAATCGTCTTTAAAGCAACCTGTTCTACTTGCATATCCTCTTCAAAATTTTCTAACCGAGCATTTACAAGCACCATATCCAAGCCTCTGCGCAGGCGATCAATTTCCTCCTGCACATTCTTTTTATCGAGAGGACGCTCATCTTGTAATAAGAGCTCAATAACAGAAATTGGTGTTTTCATCTGATGTACCCATTGATTAATAAACTGATCATGTCGTTTGTGGCCAGCATATAACGATTGGAGCTCATGCTGGTACAGTCGATATAGTTCATGCATATATTTCTCTACCTGTACCCCCTCAGGTGATTTAGCGTTTTTTTGTAACACATCCTCCATGGTTTTAGGAAGTTGCGATATTTTTAATAAATAACGTTGGCGCATTAAATAGCGGATCAGTAAAAATGAGGCTAACAACACTAAACTAATACAGAAGGAATAAATAGCCGTATCGACATTTCGAAAGCCATCCAGCCAATATAAGACCATGATGAAGCCGACTAAAAAGAACTGGAATACGATGAACGATGCGTAATCACGCAAAAATAATTTCCAGCCCACTATAACTCACCTGCACTTAATATAAAACGATATCCTGCCCCGCGTACCGTTTCGATAGATGACGTAATATGATAATCCGCTAGCTTTTTACGTACTCGCGTCATATTGACGTTCAATGTATTTTCATCAACAAATGCCTGATCGTCCCAAAGTTCTTCTAATAGTTGCTCACGCGTCACTACTTTTGGTGCATTGCCCATTAACAGTTCTAAAATGATACATTCTTTTTTCTGAAGAGGAATTTCTAAATCATTTTTATGAAGCTCCATTCTTTCTAAATGAAGAACAAGCTGTCCTTGTTTAATTGTTCGTTCCTCTTGCCTTACTGCATATTCACCATATGTACGACGCAAATGACTACGGATTTTAGCTAGTACAATCTCATAATTAAATGGCTTCGTAATGAAATCATCGCCCCCATTTTCAAGCGCGAATATTTGATCCATTTCCCCAGAACGAGCTGAAATAAAAATAATAGGACAAGTTGTATCTTGACGTAGTTGGCGACACCAATAGTAGCCATCATACGAAGGTAAATTTATATCAAGCAACACCATATGTGGATTAAATGCTGTAAATTCTTCAATGAGGTGGTCAAATTCTTTAATCGTTTCAACTTCGTATTGATATTTTCTAAGCGTTTCTGCGAGCAATGACGCAATCTTTACATCATCTTCGACAATAAATATTCGATGCTTCTCCATACAAAAACTCCTTTCTATTTATATTGTATCAAAAAAAGGTCCGACGACATAATTGTCAACGAACCTTTTTGTAGCAAAAGTTAACACGTAACGACTTATAGAAATCATTTGTACGGCTTATCATCAAAACGTGAGGTTGATTTCCGTTCCTGTTGGCGCTTTGTTGCTGCCGCTTCGCTTTCGCACAGAGCAGAGCTTCCTGGGGGCGTCCGATGAGCCGCTTTTGTTGTTGCTGTCGTTGCACTTTCGCACAGATAAAACATTGCTGCCGCTGCGTTAGCACTACGCTTTCACACAGGAAACATCCGCTTCGCTGCAGGGTCTCGGTGATGGACCAAAATATATTGGAAAATCACTTGCATGGCTCATACCAAAACATGGGGTTGATTTCCGTTTCAACTGAGCGCTTCCCTGGGGGGCGTCCAGTCTCCACTCCAATCAACTTATATTCATGGCAATACGTTTTAACAAATCAATAAGGACATTTACCAACTTCTGCACAAGCTTTTCTTAATATACTAATTGTAGAAACTCTTCTGTCATAATTCCACCAAAATATGTTGGAATATCAATATCCGCTAATGCTTCAGCGATTGCAGTTCGATCATAGTTTGTCCCAACTAAACGTTGTTCAACATCTGCCATGTCGCCAACACCAAAGAAATCACCAAAAATATGTGCTTCTTCGATAATTCCATGATTCACTTCTAAGCGAATATCAATACCTCCAGTTGGGAAACGATGTGTTTTTTGAATATTGAAGCGTGGTGATTTGCCATAGTTCCACTCCCATGTTTGATAACGCTCAGCAGATAGCTTGTGTATATTTGTCCAATCTTCTTCCGTTAGCTCATAGTAGCGAATATTTTCTTCGCCACCGAAAATCGATTTTAAAATTTCTAGACGGAATTCTTCAACCGTCATCTGATCCTTTAAAAACTCAGAAATATTAGCTACTCGCGAACGAATCGATTTAATGCCCTTTGATTCAATTTTATCTTTCTTCACCTTTAAAGCAGATACAACAGCATCAATTTCTGTATCAAACATTAAAGTACCGTGGCTATACATACGGCCCTTTGTAGAAAATTGTGCGTTGCCTGAAACTTTACGTCCTTCCGCTAAAATGTCGTTGCGACCTGAAAGTTCAGCGTGAACACCCATTTTTGCAAGTGCATCTACAACCGGCTGTGTGAACTTTCTATAATTCATAAAGCTTTCGCCATCATCTGTAGTGATAAAACTGTAGTTAAGGTTCCCTAAATCATGATACACTGCGCCTCCACCTGAAAGACGTCGCACAACAATTATTCCATTATCCTCCACATAATCTGTATTAATCTCTTCGATTGTATTTTGATTTTTGCCAATGATGATTGAAGGTTGATTTATGTAAAAAAGCAGCACTGGCTCCTTCTCAACATCCATCGTTTTCAATAAATACTCCTCAATGGCAAGATTAATGCGTGGATCATGAATCCCTTTATTATCAACGAATATCATAATTACATCTCCTCCTTCACAAAATATCCATATTTATTTTAACGCAAATTAGGCATTTAGTGTTGACGAAAAGCATCTGTTATAATACACTAGAAAATATCAGAACAGTAATAGTACAGATGAACTTAAAGGAGGAGTCCACAATGTTAGAAAACGTAGTTGAATTTTTCAAGAACCTACCTGCAAAACAATGCACAGAATGCGGTGAAAAAATTGAAGAACAAAGCGAATGCTACAGCAACACTTGTGAAAAATGTAACCACCTATAAGCATTTGCCTATTCTGTAATTGTCATATACGTGCCCCACACGTACTAATAATGACACCCCTCATCATTTTTTGATGAACCCTTAATTAAATCTCTTACACTTACAAAAAACAACAGCTGATACGCTCATATCAGCTGTTGTTTTTTATATAATTTTTTTCACCTATGAAGTTCTTCCTTGGAGCTGAGCAGTTCCCATGCTACCCGAGCAGTTCTCCCTGTCACCTGAGCGATTTCCTATGCTACCCGAGCAGTTTTCCCTGACACCTTATTTAAAGCACTTGTCTAACCAAAAAAAGACACCCACCATACATGGGTGGGTGTCAAAAGTGTTATTTTTAGTTTTCTTCGGCTACTTTTGAGTAACGTTTTGCATGTAGTAACATGAAATAACCGAATGTAATAGCTAAGAATACTACTAGGAAACCTAATAGAATTCCGTAGTTTTGCATTAAGAATGACATATCACCAGTAGAGATACATGTTTTAAATGCTTGAACAGTATATGTCATTGGCAATAGTGTATTAAATACTTGTAATGGTTCTGGAATTAACTCAAGTGGGAATGTACCCGCACTTGTTGTAAGTTGTAAAATTAATATAACAATCGCCATGAAGCGTCCTGGATCACCGAAAATGGACACTAACATTTGGATTAAAGCTAAGAAAACATAGCTTGTTAATAATGCTGTTAGGAAAAAGTGTCCTAAACTGTATACTTCAAGGCCTAAACCCCATTTTACTATAACTACTGTTCCTATACTTTGAATTAAGCCGACTGTTGCTAAAACTGAGACTTTACTTGTAAACCAAGCTGCACCATTTTTTGGACGAATTGCTGGTTCTACAAGTGGGAAAACGATAGAGATCATTAATGCACCAACAAATAAACCAAGAGAAATAAAGTATGGTGAGAAACCTGTTCCATAGTTAGGTACATGGTTAACAGATTCTTTTTCAATCTCAACTGGGTTACCTACCATATCATATGTGTCTTTATTTACATGAACTTCGCCTGCTTTTTCACCTGCTTCACCTAATTCGCTAGATAAAGTTGATGTACCATTTGCAAGTTCAGATGAACCATCTGCAAGCTCTGCAGAACCTTGTGCTAACTCACCTGATTTTGATGCAAGTGTTGATGTACCTTGATTCAATGCTGTTGAACCACTTGCTAGTTCATTTAAACCTGAAGCTAATGCTTTAGAACCTGTTACGGCTGTATTCACACCAGCATTTAATTCACCTAATTTTTGTGCAAGCGTTGCATTACCAGCTTGGAGACCTTTTGCTCCTTCGACTAATGCACCGCTATTTGCTGTTAATGCATTAGCACCCGCTAACACTTCTCCTTGACCTGCTGCAATTTGAGTTGCACCAGAACTTACTTGACTAGCACCTGCTTGTAATTTTTCTGTACCAGCAGATAAAGAATTTAAGCCATTATGCACACTGGCACTTCCTGCTTGTAGCTCTGCTAAAGATTGCTTTAATGCTGCAGCTTCCTCTTCAGGTAGTGAAGCCATCATGCCTTGTAATTGATTGGATAAAGCTGTGATACCTTCTTCTACTTTTGCAGAACCAGCAGTTAATTGGTTTGCTGCACCATTTAATGCGCCTGCATTGTCAGCAATTGAAGCTGCACCTGAACTAATTTGTTGTTGTTTTTCATTAATTGTAGATAAACCTGCTTGCACCTTCGCTACACCTTGAGTATATTGCGATAAACCTTGCTCAAGGGTTGTTGCTCCAGTTGCTGCTTGCTGTGCACCTTTTTGCAACTGTCCAGTTCCGTCTTCTAATTTTACTAAGCCAGAAGATAAATCATTAGCGCCTTTTGCAGCCTCTCCAGCACCTTTAGTAATTTTATCTGTACCATTTGACAATTCAACTGTACTTGATGCTAATTGTTCAAGATAACCTTTTAAATCTTTCGCACCATTGGCTAAAGATTTGGCACCTTCATCTAGCTTACTAGAGCCATCAGCAGCCTCCGTAAAGCCATCTCCCATTGTTGTAATTGTATCAAATAAATTTTCTGCATAAGTAGTTGAAACTTGTGTATTTACTTCCGCACGTATCATTTCCATTGCTGAATCACCAATTTGTGCACTTAGGAAGTTTAATCCTTCATTTGGAATATAGTTCATAACTAATTTAGAAGGTTTGTCATCTAATAACGTAGTGGCATGCTCAGAGAAATTTGCTGGAATTTCTAAAATCATATAGTAATCTCGACCATTTAAGCCTTTTTTAGCTTCTTCTTTGGTTACTTCAATAAAGTTAAACTGCTCACTTTTGACGAGATTATCGACTAAGTCTTTCCCTACATCTAATTTAACTCCTGCCATTTCAGCACCTTTATCTTCATTGACAACAGCTACTGGTAAATCAGGTAGGCTTTTATATGGATCCCAGAACGCCCATAAAAACATACCTGCATACATAACCGGGATAAATAATACAGCGATTATTGAAACAAGCATTTTTCTTGTTTTAAAGATTTTCAGCCACTCAGCTTTAATCATAAGTTTTCTTCACTCCTAAACTGTTTGACCAAAAACGTCAGTTGGTCATTTTTATTCAAAAAAAAATCTAAACCCTCTTATGGGATAAATTTGCTCCTAGGCTTTCACTTGATTCAGTATTTTAATTTCCCTATTATCCCAACCGAATCAAGTTAAAATTAACCCACGGAAAATTGTTTCCTTGAAAAGATTCAGTATCTTTTCTTCTGGAATAATGTCGCCATGTAACTCATGCCAATCAACAATAAATGCTAGATACGCCTTTAGCAACAGATAGCTTACCAATTCTGCATCACAGTCTCTGATTTCACCTTTATCAATACGTCTTTGAATTAACTCAGCAACATACGATAAAATTTCAGTCTCAATGCGAATTAAAACTTGTTTGACTGCCGGCGTTCGCAATTCTTTTTCCTCTTCTAATAACTTCGCAAATAAAAGATGTTTTTCACGGAACTGTAGCATTCTCATTAAAGCATTGTGTGCATTTTCCATAAAGCCAGCTGATGCATCCAACACTGCATCCGCCTCAGCCTTCATGTCTCGTACTAGTGACATGGCTATCTCTTGAAATAAAATTTCTTTATTTGCAAAGAATGTGTAAATCGTTCCTTTACCAACATTAGCAATTTTCGCTACTTGCTCCATCGTTGTCGCCTTGTAACCAAACAATGTAAAAGATTTTGCAGCTGCTTCAAGAATTTCCTGCCTACGATCCATTAGTAACATCCTTTCTTTGTTAAAGTTATGTACTTGTTTTGTACACCGAAAACGACAATGACCAGAAAACCATTTCGGTCATCTGGTCATTATCATATTCCTATTTGAAAAATAATGCAAGCATTTAATGATGATTTTCTTCATTTTTTTCGTGTTCACTATGCTCAGCGTCATCTGATGTATCATTATCTTGATTCATCATGTTATGATCCATGCTATTACTTTCCTTTTCATCCTCTGGTAAAACCTTCGTCATATCAGGTTTCCCAGCTGTAATTTGTTGCTTCGGCATATTATGAATTCCATTAGCAGAAGTTGTATGAGCAAACATATAATAAACACCATCGTGGTCAAATGTAGTCGTTGCTTTATAAACGCCATCTTTCTCTAATTTACCGTCCATCATTTGGCTTTCATCGCGTTTACCAGATTCCCATACCTCAAATTGTACAACTGCATCATCCACTTTTTTGCCACCTTGTTCAACCTGCGCAGCAAGTTCAATCGTTTCATTAATTGCTACTTCTTTCGGTGTTAAAATTTCAACCTCTGGAATTTGAGGCATTTCTGGCTCTTTCAAATCTGCTGACTCTTTCTTGTCTCCGCACCCTACTAACAATGCAGGTACTGCGACTAATGCCAATAACCATTTTTTCATGTGTTACTCCTCCATTAACGGCAACATAATTTTTACAACTGTGCCTTTTTCAACTTCACTTGTAATGTCAATTTTACCATCTAACTGCTTCAACAATTGTTCAACAATCGACAAGCCTAGTCCACTGCCACCATCAGCTCGACCTCGTGCTTTGTTAACACGATAAAAACGCTCTGTTACATGCGATAAATCCTCCTGTGGAATACCGATTCCGTAATCCTTTATAGTAATTTGCGCACTACCATTATTTTCAATAGCCGTGATTTCAACTTTTGACTGCTCATATGAATAATTAATAGCATTTTCAATAATATTAATAATAATTTGTTTCAGCTTTACTTCCTCAGCTTTGATGATTAACGCATCATCAACATCTAAATGAAGTGTAATGCTTTTCTTTTTTGCCTGATGAGTTAATATTTTTTGAACCTCACGTAATGTTTCGGCAAGAGGAATTGGATATAAAGTTATTTCTGCTTGTTCATTTTCCATACGGGCGAGTTGAAGTAGTTCATTTGTCAAACGTTCCATACGATTCGCCTCACGTACAATAAGCTGGATCGTTTCCTCTTTTTGATTTTCTGGAATAATGTTTTTCTGTATTGCTTCACTATACCCCTTCACATAGCTAATGGGTGTCCGTAACTCATGTGAAACTGTTGCTAAAAACGTTTTTTGAGCCTCATCCTCTTGTTGTATAGCCTCTGCCATTTTATTAAAGGTGCTGGATAACTTCCCAACTTCATCTTTTGAATGAACTGGTACACGTGTTCCGTAGTTTCCATATGACATTTGCTCAACAGCTCTTTGCAAATTGCTTAATGGTCGCATAATATGACGAATTCCTTTATAAATTAAAAAGCTGATTACAATTAAAAAAATAAAGGCACTGACAAATAAGAAAATGACCTCATTATTTGCTAACTCACTAATTTTTACTAGAGGAAAATAAATATAAATAATCCCTTCAAGTCTATTTTGATCTACTAGTGGAAGTACTACAGAAATTAGCTTTCTATCAAATCGGGGCTCATAGCCGATTTTTTGCACATATTCACCTGCAAGTAATTGCTGTCGCTCCTCAGGGCCAATTAATGTTTCGTAATCAATATCAAACGGTACACAAGCACTTAGTTCACGTGGATTTCTTACTGCAAAAATATTCAAATTCGAATAATTGGCATAATGTTCAATATCTGCAATAAATTCATCCGTTACCTTACCACTGGTATACATAGTTTGTAGTTTCGTTCCAACTTCTACCATCATCTCTCTCGTGTCTTCTACATAAAGTCGTTCATATAAATAATCCGTCAGGACATACATAAAGAAAACGGTAATCATTAAAAATGCGAAGATTAATAACAAAATTCGTGTTGAAATCTTTCTCATTCGCCAGGATCAAAACGGTAGCCCACTCCCCAGACGGTTTGAATATGCCCCGCGGCTTCCTTTCCAAGCTTTATACGTAAGGTTTTTATATGCGTGTCAACCGTTCTTGTTCCCCCTACATAATCAATGTCCCAAATGCGTTCTAGTAGTTGCTCCCTTGTATATGCATTCCCAGGATTATTCATAAATAAATGCAATAGTTCAAATTCCTTTAAAGTAAGCGGAACACTTTTTCCATCTACAGATACCTTACGTGCAATCTCATCTAACTTAATAGGTCCAATCATCACATATTTTTGCTGCAAATCTACAATATTAGTACCGCTTCTTCTTAATACAGCATGGATTCGCGCAACTAGTTCATCATTTGTAAAAGGTTTTACAAGATAATCATCTCCGCCAAGTGTTAGACCTTTTACTTTATCCTCATTTGCATCACGTGCTGTCAGGAAGATAATTGGTACATTCGACATCACACGTATGCTTTGACAAACCACAAAGCCATCTTCATGTGGCATCATTACATCGAGTAAAACCAAATCAATTTTTTCGCGCATAATAATATCATAGGCTTCTGTACCACTTGCTGCTGTATAGGTCTCAATTTTTGAATTATTGAGCATCATTTCTATTAAATTACGCATATCTTGTTCATCATCAACAATTAATACAGTTGTCACATTTATTCCTCCCTCACTAACAGTTGAAATGCACCGTTCCCCACATCAACTGTTATTTTCACCTGACCTTCTTTTATAAAATACAAAGTATGGTCATCATAGCCAGCGACAACAATATAATCTTTAAACTGATTTACGACAAATGGATTAGCGCCTACCTCTTGCTGCCATTTCACATTTCCATCAAAGTCAGTCACATATAATTTATTATGGCCATGACTAACAACGAGGACAGAATCCTTTGTTTTGGTTAATCCAACAGGCATTAATGGCATTTCTATCTCTCCATGTTCCTCACCTGTTGTAAGATCATATTTTTTCACAGTACTATTCGGTTTGCTTCCTGCTCCATGACCACCTATCCAAAGCTCATTTGTCTCTTCAAGAATTGCTATCCCATGTGATGATTTTTGAATCGGCCACTCTTGCTCAACCTTTAGATTATCAATGTTTAACACCGATAATTTCGTGTCTTTATAATTTATCACATATAGCTTATCTTTATAGGCCGCCATTGACATAGGATAATTACCAAGCTTTTGTGTTGCAAGCTCGTTGCCCTTCTCATCAAAGCTTGTCACAGTATTTGTTTTGCTATTCGTAATAAAAAACTGTTTTTTATTTTCGACATAGTACGCATTCGTTGTACCAACCTGTACTTTTTTGGAGTAGAGCTTCTTCCCGGTTGATAATGTATAGACGTCAATTTCATTCAATTGATGACCATACAATAACACATGATCCTGTCCGAGCAATATTGCCCCTGAGTAAGCTTTGTCAAATAACCATGTTGCTATGACATTACCTTGTTCATCTATAAAATCTAATGAAGGTTCTTGTATATTTAAGGACGCAATAAAATTCTGATTGCGTTCAATAGGCTCAAGCGAATTCTCCGTACATCCTGCTAACCATACAATCTGTACTAAAGAAAAAATGAAGAATGCCCATTTTTTCAACATTATCACCTCTGTTTCTTAACTATACTTCACAATTGTGAAATCCGAGTGAAACTTGAGAGGTAAATTTATGACAAACAAAAAAAGGGCTCATCACCATAACGTGTGGTTGATTTCCGTTCCGACTGGGCGCTTTCCTGGGGGCGTCCGATGAGCCGCTTCACTCGCGTTGCTCGCTCCAGGGTCTCATTTGTGACGCTGATCCCCAAGGAGTCGCCCAGTCTCCACTCCAATCAACTTATATACAAGGCATACGTCTTAACAAATGTCACCCACAACTTTTGATGATGAGCCAAAAAAAGTAATTTTCGCTATTATTATGTAATGCTTCATCAACGAGCATTTATCCAACCAAAACTTATAGTAGTACATAGATTATGGTAAGGAGGGATCGACTTTATGGTGTCAATTAGCTTATGTATGATTGTGAAAAATGAAAAAGCAGTCATTGGTAGATGTCTAGCATCTGTAAAAGACTTAGTCGATGAAATTAATATTGTAGATACTGGCTCTACCGACAATACAAAGGAAATTGTTAAACAGTTTACAGATCGTATTTTTGATTTTGAATGGATTCATCATTTTGCAGCTGCAAGAAATTTTTCATTTCAACAGGCAACGAAGGAGTACATTTTATGGCTAGATGCGGACGACGTGTTATTAAAGGAAGATCAGGAAAAATTGAAAGCCCTAAAAGATTCCTTAACCTCTGATATAGATGCCGTTTCGATGAATTATCATTTAAGCTTTGATCATGAGGGAAATGTCATCTCCCTATTAAGGAGAAATCGCTTAGTAAAAAGAGAGAAACAATTCCAATGGATAGGTGCGGTACACGAATATTTAGAAGTCGGTGGCAAACTTTTGGATAGTGATATTGCTGTCAGTCATTTACCACTCAGCCATGATCATACGCGAAATATTAACATCTATAAGCGATTAGTTGAATCAGGAGAACCACTCTCTCCACGCGATACATTTTATTATGCAAACGAGTTATTCGATCATGGTCAATTTGATGACGCAATATTTTACTATGAAACATTTTTAACTTCTAAATTGGGCTGGATAGAAGATAATATTCGAGCCTGCTACAAATTAGCAGATTGTTATTCCAATTTAAATGATCCAGAAAATAATTTGAGCTCCATTTTAAGAAGCTTTGAATATGATATTCCTCGTGCAGAAGCGTGTTGCAGACTTGGCTTTTATTTCATGCAACAATCCAAAAATTATGAAGCGATATTTTGGTATGAGCAAGCGCTTGCTATCAAGCAAAAAACAAACGCACCTTTCCAAAATAAACCCTTTTCCACTTGGTTGCCCCATTTACAACTTTGTGTCCTCTTTGATCGGTTACAACAATTCGAACTTGCCAATGCACATAATGAATTAGCAAGAACCTTCTTACCAAATGATGAAAAAATTCTACACAATAAAGCTTATTTTGATCGTATTTTAAATAAGGGAAATGAAAAATCTTAACTTCCTTCTATATAAATAGGTTAGTTAGTATCTAAGTGCTTATATTTGATCAACAGAAGTAGTAGGTTAACTATACAGTGATTAATAAATTCTTTTATTGCTTCTCGATATATTTTGCATAACCAAGTAGATAACTGACTATTTCTCCTTTTCTCTCTATGAATACGCTATTTGAGAGAGGGGGTGAAACAATGCATTTTGGAAATTTTATAGATAGAGTTTGCAGTAAATGTAATACATTCCCATGTTGTTGTAGAGGTGGTCCTGTTCCAGGCTGTCCTATTTGGCCTGTTAAACCTACCGGACCTACCGGAGGAATTACAGGTCCTACTGGGGCAACAGGTGTTACTGGGCCTACTGGCGCTACCGGCGTCACTGGACTTGCTGGGGCAACAGGTGTTACTGGGCCTACTGGCGTTACCGGAGCTACTGGTGTTACTGGGGACACTGGCGCTACTGGCGCTACCGGCGTCACTGGACTTGCTGGGGCAACAGGTGTTACTGGG
>Ga0213825_1000506_pt1 | contig 28305 bp, 27 predicted proteins | sample MC6MC0900MG_FD_179896 | JGI IMG/M metagenome (GOLD analysis project Ga0213825, IMG submission 179896) | Enriched soil aggregate microbial communities from Iowa State University, Ames, United States - MC6-MC0900-MG | ecosystem: Environmental > Terrestrial > Soil > Unclassified | place: USA: Iowa... | reverse complement strand
CCCCTTTTGAACCTCTTCCCTGATAAAATCTCCGCTCTTTATCATTCCGGGCATGGAAATCGTAGAACAGAGTCCGGAGCCCAGCAAGGCCATAGCCATAGCCAGCGCTCCGCCGCCGCCAGTATTGCAGGCACCTACATAATAATCATACGTTCCGTTTTTCACGCCAAGTGCGGCATCTAAATCCCCCTTGATCTCGATCTCCGCCCTGCCGTTCATCTGCAGTGCTACCAGTCTGGCAATTTCTTCCTTGTCAATCTGACCACCAACCACAATCTTCATTGCTTCTATCCTCCTTTTATCCTTGTATCATTGCTTAATAAAGGCCAATTGGCCATGATACCATATTATGAAAGCAGATTGCATAGATGAACGGTCAGAAAGTTCCGCTCTGCTTCCGGGAACTGGATATCTGTTTCCTTTAACAGTTCCTCTTTTAACACTTCCGCTCTATGATAAACCGGCTCCTTTTTTATCCCATCGAGAAGCGTGTTATCCAGAGGGTGTTCTACAACCCCGTCTAAAACTCTTTGTCCGGCCATGGCCAGATGAGTGATGAACATTGCTGCCTTATTCTCTTCTGCGTCAGGCTTTTCTTCCAGGATCCGGTCCACTATGTTTCTGGAGTAATCCGCAACCTTTTTGCAAATCACGTGATTTTCCTCCAGAATATCCAGACGCTGGTTTAAAATATCTCTTAAATCCATTGGATTCCCTCCCAGTTTCAATATACATTATTTTGTACTTTGCTCTAAAAAGACAATTTCTAGAAATAGGGTTCTCTTTTTTTCTCCCTTACCTCCCGAATAATCTCCACAACCTTCGGTATGCTGACATACTTATCCAATAGTGCCTTTAGATATTCATCCTCCTTTCTAATAACCATAACAGCCGTCGAAAACAGATTGTTGTAATCAGATTCATCTAAAAAGGCTACATTCAGTGGTTCGTACTTATGCTCCAGGATGTCGTCATAGTTCCATACTCCTGCATCTATCATACCATCCATCAAGGCGCTTACGGTCTGCTGGGTCCGGATCGGGACCAGGGTAACCGTTTTGCCGTGGATAATATTCTTGGTAATACAGCTCTGGTCAATGGAGCTGCTGTCATATGCTACCCGCATGCCATCCTGAATGCCTTCATATTTAGAATCCCCTAAAAGAAGCACGTGCCTGGAAAGGAAGCTGCCCGGTCCGAAATTAATTGCAACTTCAATCTGCTTTCCTTCTCTTATGGATTGTTCTGCCGCATACTGGGAGCAGATAGCAAATTGATAGGTTCCTGATTCTACCAGATCAATACGTCCCACTGCGCCTCTGGCGTAAGCCATATTAAAGTTAAGCGGTGCAAACTGAGTATACATGGCCGTGGCGAACCCCTCATAAGTCACGGAATATGGAAGGGGCATGATTCCCAGAATTTCTTTTCGCATGCAGTTTTCCTGCAGCTTCTTATAATCAATCTCTTTGATGCAGGTACCCTGATGTCCATGATTCTCCAGTGTCACTGCTTTACATTCCTTTAAACAGGCAAATGCGTTCTGAATGGTTCCTCTGGATACCCCGAATTTATCCTGATACTCCGAGATGGGCAGAATCCGGTCTCCCGCATTCCGGGACATTAAATCCAGTGCCAGCAGATTTTTAACCAGGCCTATTTTTTGATATAGGTTTCCAGCTTCTAAATGTTTGTTTTTCATGAGTTCTCTCACTTTTAGCAATTTACATTATTTTGTATATTCACACAATATCATAGGATATGTGCAATGTCAACAATATTATTTCTCACATCTATATTTTATGTACAGAAAATACAAATTTATGAACGAAAAACGGACATTTCAGCTGTATCACTGAAATGTCCGTCTACCTATCATTTACTTTGCCTTATTCCACTCCATTTTTGTATCAACAAAATTGTGAATCAGCTTAACGGTACCATCTACACCTACGGAGCTTCGATTAATACATAAATCGTAGCTTCTTACATCTCCCCACTTTTTATTGGAATAGTAATTATAGTAGCTGGAACGCTTTTTATCCGTTTTGACCATAATATCTTTTGCTTTGGTATCATCGACATGATAAAGTTCTTTTATGGATTTCACCTTGTCTTCTTCATCGGCAGTAATGAACACGGAAACAAGGTTGGGATATTCCGCCAGAGCATAATCGGCACATCTTCCAACGATCACACAGGATTCTTCATCCGCCAGCTGTTTGATGGTATCAAACTGTGCTAAAAAGATCTTATGATTTATTGGCATATCCATGTAACCAGAGGTTGTGAATCCCATGGAATATGTATCCATCACAAGGGAATACAGAAAACTGTTGGTTGGCTTCTCATCGTGAGTCTTGAATAATTCTTCACATAACCCACTGTTCTTTGCTGCAAGTGCCAAAAGCTCCTTGTCATAGCATTTAATGCCCAGTTCTTCTGCCAATTTCTGTCCGATGATTTTTCCAGAACTTCCGCATTGTCTTCCAATTGCAATCACTAAATTTCCACTCATATAGACAGCTCCTTCCGGTATCTTGTAATTATATTATACCTTAAAATATCTGAAAAATCTATATCTTTATTTCGATTTAACTGTTTTTTTAAAAGGAGCCTTTTATCTAGCCTGTTAAGTTGTCCGCAGTTTTCTCAATAATTCTTCAAAATAGTCAGGAAGAGGCGCTGAAAATTCCATATATTCACCGGTTCTGGGATGGATAATTCCCAATACACCGGCATGAAGGGTCTGCCCGTTAAGACGGAATGGGCACTTTGCAGGACCATAGACAGAGTCTCCTAAAAGAGGATGGCCAGTGCTTGCCATATGAACTCTGATCTGATGGGTCCGCCCTGTCTCAAGCTGACATTCTATATAGGTATACTGTCTAAATCGCTCAAGGACACGGTAATGGGTTATTGCATCTCTTCCATTTTTTTCATTAATGCTCATTTTCTTCCGATCGATGGGATGACGGCCTATGGGAGCATTGATCGTTCCCTCATCCTCCTTTAAGATTCCGTGCACAATTGCAGCATATCTTCTGGTAATGGAATGTTCCTTCAGCTGCTCAGAAATGGAATTGTGAGCCATATCATTTTTACATACAATAAGAACCCCGGTGGTATCCATGTCAATTCGATGGACGATCCCAGGGCGCATAACTCCATTTATTCCAGATAACTCGTTGCGGCAATGAGACATCAACCCATTGACCAGGGTTCCGCTGTAATGACCTGCGGCAGGATGGACCACCATCCCCTTTGGTTTATTAATGAGAATGATATCCTTATCTTCATAGATAATATCAAGGGGGATATCCTCCGGTACGATTTCCGGTTCCCTTATTTCAGGAAGGGTCAGGGAAATCCGGTCCCCTGTATTTACTTTATAATTGCTTTTTACCGGTTTTTCTTCAACCAGCACGGATTGTTCCTTTAAAAGCTTCTGAAGGTAAGAACGGGAAATATCCTGGCATTGGTCGGACAAATACCGGTCGATGCGGACACCGGCATCCTCAGGAGCGACTACAAACTCTTGACTCAACCCAGCTCCTCCTTTTTATGAAGGGAAAGACAGGATAAGTCCTCCTCTTTGTAATGAAACAGAAACAGGAGCATAAAAACGAACATGGAAATCGTGACGTAACAGTCTGCAACATTAAAAATCGGGAAATCAATCAGTTTAAAATATAAAAAGTCTACCACATAGCCTCTTACAAAGCGGTCGATCATGTTTCCTACCGCTCCCGCCGAAAGAAACATGGCAATAAGGTGCAGGGGTAGGTATTTTCTGTCTGCAGGCATACGGCTGACAGCAAACGCTGCTACTGACAGTACTACCAAAGCGACCAGCAGGAAAAATGACTGTTTACCCTGAAGCATTCCAAATGCTGCCCCCCGGTTTTCGGAATAATAAAGTTCAAACACTCCATTCCAGATCACAAACGGCGGCCGGTCCATGAGATGCTTAACAACAAGAAGCTTTGTCCATTGATCTAAGCCAATGGAAAGAAAGAAGCCGACGATCATCCCGATGATCAGTTTTATTTTTTGATTCATGAAAATCTCCTTAAGTTAAGATGTGGTGAAGCGCTTCTGCCATTTCTGTTTCAGTGACAGTCTTGCAAGTAAAGGCTTTCCCAATCTGTTCTAACAGGATAAACCGGATGATACCGGAATCCATTTTTTTATCACTTTTTGTTGTGAGAATAATTTGTTCAGTGGAAAGCCCATTAACCGTAACAGGCATATCAAATTGATTCATTACCGATATAAGTCTCGGAAGCTCTTCTAAACGGATCAATCCTCTATTTATAGAAATTGCCATGGCAGCAATGCAGCCAAGCCCTACACAGTGACCGTGTACAAGCCGAAAATCCGATAGCTTTTCAATGGCATGTCCCAGGGTGTGGCCCAGGTTTAAAAGAGCACGTTCTCCCTGTTCCGTTGGATCCTTTTCTACCACATCCCGTTTGATCTGATTGCTTACAAGAACCATTTCGCTTAATACCGCTAAATCCCTGGTCCGGATTTCGGAGGAATGCTCCATAAGCCATTGGTAATAGGAAGCGTCTTTGATCAATCCGTGCTTAATAATCTCTCCCATACCTGAGGAAAATTGTTCTTCTGAAAGAGTTTTTAAAGCGGCGGTATTGGAATATACCAGCTTCGGCATGTGGAAGGCGCCTACCATATTTTTATAGGAATCAAAATCAACGCCGGTTTTTCCTCCGATGCTGGAGTCAACCTGAGACAGCAGGGTTGTAGGCACCTGGATAAAAGAGATTCCACGCAAATAGGTGGCTGCTCCAAAACCGCATAAATCTCCCACAACGCCTCCGCCTAATGCAAGCAAATAGTCGTGGCGGTCAAACTGTTTTAAAATAAGGGTTTCATATAAGTTTCTGACAGTATCCAGATTCTTATTTTCTTCTCCGGCAGGAAAGATAAAATGTTCTGCTTTTTTGCAGCAAGATGAAACAATGGTTTCCACTTCCTCAAGGTAAAGGGGCGCCACATTGGAGTCCGTGACAATACAGACCTTGCGTTCTCCCAGGTTCAGCTTTTTCAGTTCTTCTTTTAGTCCGTCAAACCCAGTTTCCATGACAATCTCATAAATGAAGGCACCGTTCATGTGTACCGGAATTCTATAACCCATGGTATTCTCCTCTTTCCTGTCCGTGCTTTTGAACATGTTATATTCCTATATCATGGAAGAAAGCAAACAATCTTCCGTCCCGCTTCCTGCATTGCAATGCTGCAACGATTTGAGGAAGCGGGAAATGTGGAAAATCGTCTGCTTGTACCATTCTAAGAAATGTATGATGTCTTGTACGAAAATTCTATTAAAGGCGTAAATTCATTCCGCCCATATCCAGGCTTCCATTATTTAACAGGTCCTGAAAATCACCGGAGAGCTCTACGGATTCCGGGGTCGCTATGAATATGTAATTTGATATTTTCTGTAAATTACCATTCATGGAGTAAGTGGCGCCTGAGGTAAAGTCAATGATTCTCTGGGCGACTTCTGTATGGATGCCTTCCATATTGAGGACAACGGCCTTTCCGGCCAGCATATGATCGCAAATTTCTTTTGCATCTTCAATGGAGGTTGGTTTTATCATGGATACCTCCATGATGCGGGACTGCTTCATGGGCACCACTTTAGGAGACCGGGATAGGAAACGAGGCTTTTGTTCAAAATCATCCTCTTCCTCGTAGTAATCCTCTTCGCTCTTTTTTGAGAAAAGGTTTCTTTTAGCAGGTTTATCGCTTTCATCCTCATAGTCGTCATCTAAATAGTAATCATCATCATCTGTATCATTTAAGCGCATGCTATCCATCAGTTTGCCTAAAATGCTCATACTTCATTCTCTCCAATCTTATACCATGGTTCCTGAGTGAAAATAAAACGTTTCAGGGTCCAGGCATATATTCTCACTAAAGTCATGCCTAATCATGCGGGGCAGACTTTGCCTCACATCTCCTGCAATCATTAAGTGTTCATATAATATCTTGTACCGAAAATTCCGGTACCGACTCTTACCAGAGTAGCACCTTCTTCTATGGCAATCTCATAGTCTCCGGTCATACCCATTGAGAGCATATTCATACTAACATTATCAACGTTTTTGCTTTGCATGTCAACATAAAATTGTCTTAATTTTTTAAAAACTGGACGATTTTCTTCAGATTTTTCTACAAAAGGTGCAATAGTCATAAGACCTTTTATCTTTACATGGGGAAGGCTGGCGATTCTGCGAATCGCGCTTTCCGTCTCCTCCAATTGAAACCCATACTTGCTTTCCTCTTCTGCTACATTCACTTCCAAAAGGATGTCCACAATCAAGTCTTTTCTGGCTGCTTCCTCTTCGATCTGCTCCGCCAGGCGGACAGAGTCTACACTATGGATCAGCACCGCTTTATCAATGACCTGTTTGACTTTGTTTCTCTGTAAATGTCCAATCATATGCCAGCGGATATCATTTGGTAGGGCAAGGTGCTTTTCGCAAAGTTCCTGCACTTTATTCTCTCCAAAATCCCTGACACCGGCAGAATATGCTTCTGATATCATGTCAGCGGGTTTTGTTTTGCTGACTGCTATCAGGGTTACTTCTTCCGGATTTCTTCCAGCCCTCTTACAAGCGGCTAAAATCCGTTTATTCACTTCTTCCAGATTTTCTTTAACCAAACCAATCACCTCTTATTGATAAATTAATTCCCCTTCACTGACAGTTTCTGCTTTGAGAACGATATGATCGTATACTGCCAATCCATAGGTCATGTTCTTTTTTACTGTGTAATATTCATCATTGGAAGCCTGCACATCAATCTGTTTAAAGACCGCGTACCCTTTGTTAATATTATATACGCCCTGAAGAGATGCGCTTGTCCCAATCTGATAACGTTCCGTGGAATTAGGCTTTACAATATAGTCTCCTGCTTTAAAACCGTCTTCCGTACCCATTTCGATATAATAATTATCCCCTTCGGAATAGTAAATCTCGGTAGGGACAAATACCACTGAGGTTCCTGAACCGGAATACACTTCTTTGTTGAAACCGGTGGACTGGCTGTCTCCACCCTGGGTGACGTAATCCATGGGGACCAGGTAAAAATCCTTTTTCGTAACAGATGTTACGGGAATCTTTAAACCATCTACCCGGTCTGAAACGATTTCAAAATCAACGTACCGGTCGGAAGCAAATTGAATCATATATTTATCAAAATCCAATTTTCCAAAAGTTTTTCCATCTGTCCCGGAAAACACGGAAAAGCTTCCTGTAGCCTTTAAATCCTTTCCGGAAAATTCTACGGTAAGATTTGTTTTGTCTCCATAAGATTTGGTATCTTCCTCTGCCATTGGGAACACGATCGACCATAAATCGGATGTAATGACCTTATAAACTGGCAAGCCCTTTTCTATAAGCTTTCCTGATTTTGTGATGGTTTTTGTATAGTTGCTGCGGTTAAATACGGCATCTGAAACTCCCGATGGCTGAAGTCCTTCATAAGAATCCACCCCGTAAGAGACGATGCCTGCCCGGTCAGCTTTTACCTGTTCAAAGTTAATGCCTGCCTGATCCATCATGCCACCGAGGTTGTCCAAAGCATTGAAATTCATATATTCCATGACTTCAGCCTCTAACGCGTATTTGGTATCATAAACAGAACGGAACTGGTCGTTGTCATAGGTAAGGCTGAATGTTGTCAGCTGCTTTTTCAGTTCAGCTAGATTTTCCGGTGTCAGTGTTACCTTATCCTCTGTATTTTCCGCCAGAAATGAAGTGAGATTTCCTGTCTCATCAATGGAATAGACCCGGGTACCGTTAGAGGCCCGCTTTCCTTCTCTTACATAGTAATTGACATAGCCGGATCGGTCTGCATTTTTTACTTCTTCCTGCCGGAGGATAATTCCTGTGTAATTTTTATTATTGACGATGCTGCCTTCTTGTACTTCGTAAAACTGTACCTTATCTCTACGGATGTAGGCGGTTACACTGAACACCATATAAACAAAGATCAACGCAAAGATGATCATGCCAACATTAATATTCAGAGGCCGCCGGTAACGGATAATTTTTTTATTCTTCTTTGGATGAGCAGCCCGTTTTAATGGCTGCGCTGCCTTTTGTTTAGCCAACCTGACGCCTCCTTTCCTTATTATCGCCCACGTACTTTGGGTATATCTTTTAGTATTATAAGAGGAAAACCCAAAAAATTCAAGCAAAACAAAGGGGACTGCCGTGCAGCCCCCTTATCTTCATGTATGATTATAATGAAACAACCACATTAGCCCTGGCATTCTCAGGCATATTCTCCGCATCTATAGAAACGCTGAGAACAAAGGTTACGTGATACTTTTCACCGATTTTTTCCAAAGTTGCAATGGTCTCAGATATATCTTCCCCTTCAAGGCAGGCCAGCTTCAAAAAGCTGTCAAAGAACATCATCTCTAAATCATGATCCTGAGATATAATACCACAGATAAAACCAATAAATCCTTCGCTTGATGTAATCGGATACTCATTGACATTAATGAGGCGGATCTTGTTGCTTAATTCGTACATGTGCTTGGAACTTTTGTCCAGGTAGGCTATAGAACCTGATGATTCTTTAACAATGGAATTAGCTCTGTCTAACAGATGTTTTGTTTTCCCCTTACCCTTTTTTCCTGCTATTATCTGCACCATAGCAATCTCCTCCTTGCGTTATATAATTTGTATAAAAAGTCTATTCGGATTAATATAATTATAGTACAAATCCATAAGAAAGGCAATGACTATTCTACAATTTTATTCAATATATTTGTCATATTATCGTAAAGGCCTGCATGATTCGGTGCCTTTAAAACTACGGTAATATATTCCCGCTTTGAGGAATCCGAGCTTCCCATGATCAGGCAGCTTCCAGCCGCCTTTGTCGTACCTGTTTTTCCACCCAGTACGGTAAGTCCCTCCGGCATTTGACGTTCTCCTGTCATATACCAGTTGGTACCTTTCCAGGTTGCATTAACCGGCTTCCCCGCTCCATCCTGATAGGTGGTGGTGTACTCGGTTGTACCAACGATCTTGCGAAATTCGGGATATTTTAACGCTTCATTGAAGATTAAATACAGGTCATAAGCTGTGGTGTAATGATCATCATCACTTAATCCGTGGGGATTAAGGAAATGTGTCCCTGTAGCTCCGACCTTCAACGCTTCTTCATTCATCATCTGTGCAAACTGGTCTATCCCTCCGGCCATATGGGTTGCAATAGCAGCCCCGGCATCATTACCGGATGGGAGCATAAGACCATATAAAAGCTGTTCCATAGTCAGCTTGTCTCCTGGCTTTATCCCACATAAAGTAGCCCCGGCTTCCGTAATAACGGCATCTTTGGTAACCGTGACTTCATCAGTTAAATTTCCGTATTTTAGAGCAATAAGAGCTGTCATGGTTTTTGTGATGCTTGCAGGATACAAACGCTCAAAAGGATTCTTTGCAAACAGGACTTTCTTATCCGTTAAGTCAAAGACAGCGGCAGCTTCGGCAGTGACCGCATTGTCCTGGCTGGAAGGATCCTCCGAAACGATACAGAGATCATGAGCAAAGGGTTCTGCTCTGCCAGATACTGCACTGGACTGGTAAAGGGCGGTTCTTTCCGAATACACATAAGGATTGTCCAGGGCCTTCAGACCGGCGCAGCCTGTCAGAAATACGGTACATAAGGCAATGCAGCCTAATTTTACAAAAACTCTTTTCTTCACGGAATCTACCTCTGTTATTTGTACATCTCACGCCATTCCATGTCACCGCGTTCCAGAGACTTAATCATAAGCTCTGCGGTAGCCAGATTGGTTGCAAGAGGAATGTTGTGCATATCACAGGTGCTCATAATGTTTACGATATCCGGTTCATGAGACTTGGGTGTAAGAGGATCTCTTAAAAAGATAACCAGGTCAATCTCATTGTGTTCAATCTGGGATCCTAACTGCTGCTCTCCGCCCAGATGGCCGGCCAGATATTTATGAACATTTAAATTTGTTACCTCTTCGATTAAACGTCCGGTGGTTCCTGTAGCATATAACATGTGTTTACTTAAAATTCCCCTGTAGGCAATGCAGAAGTTCTGCATAAGTTTTTTCTTTGAATCGTGTGCAACTAGTCCTATATTCATGACGATATACCTCCTTATTAATTACCGATTTTACGCTGCAGTCCAACATTCAGCACCAGTCCCATACCCATAAAGATACTGATGAGCGAACTGACTCCCGAGCTGATAAAAGGGAGAGGAAGGCCTGTATTGGGAAATATCTGCGTTGCCACGGCGATATTGGCAAAGGCCTGGAAGCCGATTAAGGCGGCCATGCCGGTACAAATCAGTTTTCCTGACATATCTTTGGCTTTGGATGCCAAATAAAGGCATTCAAATACAACCAAACCAATAAGAGTAATGACGATAACGCTGCCTCGAAATCCCATTTCTTCGCCGATAATGGCGAAAATAAAGTCGGTTTCCCCGGCTGATAAGAAGTTTCCATCTTTCACCGATGCAATGGTTGTATTAAAAAGTCCTTTCCCTTGAAGCTGTCCGGAACTGATTGCCATAATTGAATTTTTTTGCTGGTACAGATTCTCTGCATACTGCTCTGCATGGGGATAAATCCATGCGAGGATCCGTCGCGCCTGATAATCGTGTATAAAAGGGATCAGTCCTTTGGTCAGCAAAAATATGAAAAGCGCTCCTGCCGGTATTGCTACGGCAAGGACGCCCCCGATCCAGCGGTAACTGATTCCTGCGGAAAATACCATACACAGGATAATAATGGAAACCACAAGGCTGGTGGATAAATTCGGCTCCGCAAAAATGAGTCCGATTGGTATGGCCGCAAGCAAAGCGGCCAACCCTATCATAATCGGCGTGTTCAGCCTTTCCTGGTATTTGTTCCAATACCAGGAAAAGAACACGATTAGACCGATCTTTACAAATTCAGACGGCTGTATCCGTCCGATACCAGGAATGTTGATCCATCTGGTGGCTCCTCCAGCCGTATGGCCCATAACAAGAACGGCCCCCAGCATAATGATGCAGCCCGCATAAATCAGAGCATAAAGCTTGATAATCTTACGATAGTCTATGATGGAAAGCCCGATAGCCATGGCAAATCCCGTCATTACGCCGATAATCTGTTTTGTCACTGTACTGGAATCCTGGTTGGAGGCGCTGGCCACCACAAGAATTCCGATAACGGACAGCGACAGCATGTACAAAACTAACCGGTAATTATAGTATTTAAAATTGTAATCAGAAAACATAATTAGTATATCCCCTTGTCAGGTGCGTCTCGAATAGGGATGTTTGCATAAAGAACCGGTATAAAGCGTTCGCAATCCGGTTGTTTAAGCTTCTTCATCTGTATCTCTATTCTGTCGGAATCTATATCCATGTATCTTGAAACAACACGGACCATATCGTCTTTTATCATCTGCATGATCTCAGGAGAACAATCAGCCTTGTCCGCAACCAGCAAAAGTTTCAGACGATTTCTTGCAATTTCTCCTGAATTCTTCTTGCGGAATACAGGAAACAGCCTCATATCACACCCTCCTATGCTCTCTTTAGGAGATGGGAGAGTTTAAAGAACAGGCCTTCACGCACTGCCGGATTTTGCAGCGGTACGTTTTCCCCGGTAATCCGCCTGCAGATATCCATATAGGCTTGTCCGGCCGGAGTTCCCATACCTACCAGAGGTTCTCCCTGGTTTGTGGAAATGACGATATCCTCGTCATCCGGCACAGCGCCGATAATATCAACGGCAAGGATGTCCATGACATCATCCAAAGACATCATGTCTCCTCTTTTCACCATATCCGCACGGATCCGGTTAACGATGAGTTCAATGGCTCCCATATCAGCGGCATCTAAAAGCCCGATGATCCGGTCTGCATCCCGGATAGCAGAAACCTCCGGAGTGGTAACAACAATGGCTCTGTCAGCGCCTGCAATGGCGTTTTGAAAGCCTTGCTCAATGCCTGCGGGGCAATCCAGCAGGATGTAATCAAACTCTTCCCGTAAATCATCAACCAGCTTTACCATTTGTTCGGGAGTGACTGCCGTCTTGTCCCTGGTTTGTGCTGAGGGAAGTAAAAATAAGTTTGGGTATCTTTTGTCTTTTATCAGGGCCTGCTTCATACGGCAGTTGCCCTCTACCACGTCTACTAAATTGTAGACAATGCGGTTTTCCAGACCCATAACAACGTCCAGGTTCCGTAGTCCTATATCTGTATCGATCAGAACTACTTTTTTACCCAAAATCGCCAGTCCGGTACCAACATTGGCAGAGGTTGTTGTCTTGCCTACCCCGCCTTTTCCAGAAGTGATTACGATAATCTCGCTCATACCATATCCTCCTGATTTTTAGGGATGACTTCCTTTTTATATTCTACCTTAGTTTTTGGAATATTTCCACACTTTTTTTCATTGGTTTGATTATAACCTTGTTATTTTCCATATAAGCCTTCATAGGACCTCTTCCCAGCCGCTTTCCTCTTCCGTCAAGGCCTGAGGTACAATCTGCGATGCGCAGCTGGATCGGTGCCATATCAAGGGCGGTAATGAGCGCTCCCCGGTTGCCTGCCACACCTGCACATACCGTTCCGGAAAGCTTACCAAGAACGATCACATTGCCCTTTGCCAAAACCTTTGCACCTTTGCATACATCTCCGATGATAACAATGCTGGCTTCGGATTCCAAAGTCTCTCCGCTTTGTAGATTGCCTTTGAAGAACTGCCCTGTCTGGCAGGACAGCTCCATGAGTTTCTCGTTCAGTGCTTTTTCGCAGCGCTCCATACGGTTTATATCCGTATCAACCAGGCAGATGATCTCCACATTGGAGTTTTCTGTGATCTGGTTGATGATTGCGAACTCTTCCTCGGAATTCAGTTCCCTACCCTCCAGGGTCAGGGTCATTTGTGCGGATCCCCAGAATTTCGTATGATCCCCGAATTTTTTCCCAATATCAGAAAGGAGCTGAGGGAAGGGGGTGTCTGGGTCCAGGATGACAGTCATACCTGCTCTGTTGCTTTTAATTACTACGGTATTATGCATCATATCACCTCTTATCCTAGTTAATCGCGAATGTTGACCTTCGCTGCATCCAGGGCACCGGCATTTATAATGGATTCTAAGTCCGTATAGCCGTAATAATACTTATAGACGTTCTTCGCAATATTGGCGGCGTTGGATGATGAATAGCCATACGGAATATTCACGGTAACACAAATTTCCGGATTGTCATATGGCGCATAAGAAATAAAGAATGCGTGATTAGGCTTGTTACGGGCCTCTTGTGCAGTACCGGTCTTAGCTGCAATTTCCACTTCAAGGTCGGTAAACAGCCTTTTACTTGAACCGTTTGCAATCACCTCTCTCATTCCCTGTTGTACAGTATCCCACGTTGAAGCCGCCGCGTCAATATGAGAAGAAATCTTAGGGGTATAATCTTGTATCAGATTGCCTTCAGAATCTGTTGTCTTGTCCAATAAGCTGAGTTCAAATACGGTTCCCCGGTTTGCAATGGCAGCTACATATCTGGACAGCTGTACATTGGTGTAAGCGTGGCTTCCCTGTCCCATGGCAGAACGCTCCGGTGCTTCTTTTGAAATCTGGGGATCTAGCTCTGCAATCTCCACTCCGGACTTGTGATCCAAGCCGAACAATGTTGCGTATTTTCGCAGTACATCAAGTCCCAGATCAGGAGAATATACTCCATTGGCATCCATTGACAAGCGGTGTCCCAGATCTGCAAAGAAATAGTTACAGGAGTTCCCAATTCCTCCTACAATGTTCAGAGGGCCATGCTGGCCTGGATAGATCCAGCACTTAATGGGCGGTTCTACATCTGTATAGATGCCGGTACAGGTAATCGTTTCATCCATTGTGACGACATGCTCTTCCAGAGCGGCCACCGCAGTAATGGGTTTAAAGGTGGAACCAGGCGCTTTTCTTGTCTGGGTCGCATTGTTGTATAGCGGAAGGGACAAGTCCGCCTGCAGCTGGCTGAAATAGGTTCCGTCACCAATCCTGTTGTTGTCATATCCAGGATAGGATACCAGCGCAAGCACTTCTCCTGTTTTGTCGTTTGTAACCACTACTCCTGCGTTACAGGGGGATAATGCCAGCTGGGCAGGGGTAATCTCCAGAGATGACAGCTTTTTAATCAGGAAGGTGTAAGCATCGCCTGTTGCTCTCAGTTCTGCGGCATCCTGTCCGTTGTCTATTAAAACTCCCTGATCATATAACGCAAGGCAAAGTTCCTGCCCTGTAATGACATCGTCATTAATCAGATACCGGTATATCTTTTTTGTAAAGTTCCGGTCATCCTTTAGCTTGTCCAGAGAATAAGCCACAAGGGCTTCAAAGGTGTCATCCGCATTTGAATATTTGGAACTGGTTCCCAGCTTTGTTGTATCCACCCAGCCATTGGCTATTCCATAATACAGATAGTCTCTTAAGCTGATTTCATCCGCTTTCCAAGCCTGGTATTCCCCGCTTGAAGTATCAATGGCATCTTCTTTGATAATTCCCACGGTAGGACCGGAAAGATAAGTATAGATATAAAACATATAGGCTTTCATGTCTTCCGAAAGGTCCTTCATAGATGTTGCATGAGTGCTCATCAGCTCATTGTTTAAGTTAGTAAAAATCTGCTGTTGGGAAGACATGTATTTCCGGTATATGTTTTTTTCGGTTTCAGAAGCGTCCTCCCCTTCCATTTCCTTCAGGGAAAGGACATTGTTGTTAATCAGCTGGTAATAGGCATCCTTAACAGGTATCTTCATATTGGAACCATCGGTGGAGCCACTGGTACGGAAATCACTGTTTACAATGGTCTTAATGAGAACTCCGGCTAAAGACTGTTCGATCAGGTGGTAAATGCCTTTTTGAAGATCTGCATCCAGAGTCAGATACACATCATTTCCAGCGGTAGCATCGGTTTCATCTTTCGTTTCGCGTATTCGTCCTACACTGTCTTTATAAATCGTTTTTTTCCCTTTTGTTCCCTGAAGCTCATGCTCCATCGTATATTCAATTCCAGCCCGTCCTACGATGTCATTGATGTCGTAATCGTCTTTCCTCTTTTGAAGGCCCTCCAGCTGGTCCTCCGGGACCTTTCCGGTGTAACCGACGACAGGAGCTAAGGAAATGCTGTCATTATAAGCACGGATTGTGGTTTCCTCTACATTCACTCCCTGCATGTCCCCAATATGCTCTAAAATATCCGCTACGGTTTCATCGGCTACCTGGCTGGCAACCGTGGTTGCTTCGTATTTGCGGTAGGACATGAGGCGAAGGGCATATTTGATATTGATGATATCCAGGGCTTCCTGGTCTGTCAGGGTAACGGGCTTTCCATCCTGATCTTTCATATCTGTGAGACCATTGTCCTTGCAGGCCTTCTCAAACAGCTCCCTTGCGTTTAAATTAGAGGGATAGGCGCCTTTTTCATCATCTAAGTCTTCTACCTTCTTCAGACCATAATAGTCCCGCAGAAAGCGCTTTCTGGAGGGCTCGGAGGAGGAGGTGTAAACAATGTCTCCGTTGGGATCAATGGCGACTTCAAATTTTCCCTGTATGGTTTCCCCGTGCTTTTCAAGAATCTGCACCAACCTTAAATACATGTTATTTCTGGAGTTTGAATTCTTGTATACTCCCGTATCCTGTACGGTAACGGAATAAGCCAGCTTGTTATAAGCCAGGACCTTACCGTTCCGGTCATAGATATTGCCTCTTGTTCCGGCGGTTGTAATCGTTTGTTCCGTAAGCTGTAAGTATTCGTTAAGAGCTTCTTCTCCATTAACGATCTGCATGAAGAAAAGTTTATTAATTAATCCGGCATACATGAAAAAGCAGATGATTCCAAGTATAAAAAGCCGTGATGATATTGTTTTTTTTAAGAATTCTTTTATAATGTCAAACAAGTCACTAAACAATTGCTGAATCACCTCTTTTTCCTATCTCTTCCAAGTGCCGATTCAAAATCAGGAATACCCGATAAAGAAGCAGGGTTGTTACAACAGTAAAAATGATTTCCGGAAGCATCAGATTGATAAAATAATACCCAATGTTGATTTTCTGGCGGATCAGGAACCGGAAAACATAAATATACAGATTGTAAGCCAACTCGTTCAGTACACTTAAGATCAAGGGCAGCGTAATGTAATCTTCATAATAGTATTTCGTACAGATTCCGTTGATATAGCCTACATAGATAAAAATCAGGGTGTAAAAACCAAATGGCCCACTGTAAAATAAATCCATGAGGAGCCCGGCCAAAAGCCCGTAATACATCCCGGCCTCTTTTCCATGCATGAAGCCAAAGGAAAAGGTGAGGATTAAGAGCAGGTTGGGAGAAGCCGATAAAAACGGCAGCAACGGAAAAAGGCAATTTTGAATAGTAAATGCCAGAATCATCATCAGCACATTAAAAAGTATCCGTCTCATGTTACTCCTTTCCTCTTTCCTGTCCACGTTCTTTGGACATAAAGGTATACCCGTAGGGTGTTTCCTCTTTCCTGTCCACGCTTTTTGGACATAACTTTATTTATTGAGAAGCGCTTTCTGCTGTTTCTGCGCCAGTGGAATCCGTCTCCTGGGGAGCTGATTCATCCTGAGCAGAAGCTTCTTCCTTCATCATATCAGATTTCAGTTTTGTGATAACCAGAACCTCCTGCAAACTGTCAAACTTTGCCGCAGGGATTAAATACCCTGATTTGGTAACGTTGTTGGTATCATTGGTAATGCCGGATGCATAACCAACCAGGATGCCGGGAAGGAATACGGAACTGATATTGGAGGTTACGATCTTATCTCCGTCTTTCACATCGCTTTCCTTTAATACATTGGTGATCCGGAGCCTTCCTTCTTTAAACAGAGTTAAGTCACCGGCAACGATACAGCTGTTTCCGGACTGCATGGCCATGCCGCTTACACGGCTGGAATCATCAATAATGGAACGGACGGTTGCATAATTTGCCCCCACATCCGTGACTATGCCAACCAGACCGCCTCCGGCCACAACATTCATATCCGGGGCAATCCCATCCTTTGAGCCTTTGTCGATACGGAATATCTGGAACCAGTTGCTTGAGTCATTGGCAATGACCCTGGCCCCCACTTTTGGATATTGGCTATAATCCTGATCCAGGCTGTAAAGCTGGCGAAGCCGTTTCAACTCAAATTCTTCTGACTGAAGCCTAGTGTTTTCCTCGGTCAGCTGTGTGATAATATCCTTCATCTCTTTATTTTCTTTCAGTGCGTCGTGAAGCTTTGAATAATCAATAATTTCATCATAAATGGCCGAGCCAACCGTATTGACACCCGATTGCACCGGAATCAGAAAATATCCTACCCCGGTCCTAAGGGGGGTCAGCCATTCGTCATGAATGGATGTCAACCCGATTAACAGGACACAAAATACCGTTAAGGCAATAAGAACATATTTGCTGCGCTTTGATTCCATCTATAAGATTCCCCGTTCCTTCAAACTGATATAGGAATTATCTCCTATGATAATGTGGTCCAGCAACCGGATGCCAACCAGATCCCCTGCTTCTTTTACCCTGTGGGTGAAGCTTAAGTCCTCCCTGCTGGGAGACGGATCTCCGCTTGGATGGTTATGAACCAGTACCAGACTTACTGCATGATATTTCATAGCCTCAATGAAAATCTCCCTGGGAGAAACAGCGGAAGTATTCACTGTTCCCTGAGAGATCATAATGTCCCTTATCAGGGCTCCTTTTGTATTCAGAAGCACGATATAAACCAGCTCCTGTTCTTTATGGCGCATATCCTCCACAAAGTAATTTACAATATCAAGGGGATTACGGAATGACTCCCCATCGGAGCGGGCGGTTCTTTTCCAGATACGTCTGGAAAGCTCTCCCACGCATAAAAGCTGGGCGCCTTTCACGGCTCCGATTCCCTTAACCTGCATAAGTTCCGGCATTGAAAGATGCAAAAGCCCTAAAATACCCTCTTTGGGATAATTTAAGGCCAGTATCTTCTGTGCCAGCGCCAGGGAATTATTCTCCCTGGAGCCTGTGCGGATGATAATAGATAAAAGCTCCGCATCGCTTAAGCCTTCCGGACCTTCCTTTAAACACTTTTCATAGGGTCGTTCATCCGCAGGAATGTCTTTCATTGTTATTCGTTTCATATGCCTCCTGACCGTTACTCTCCAGGTACGTAAAAAAGACATATGTAGGGCAGAGCGGATATTTGCAATCACATTGCTCCGCTACGTGCTCATGAACGCAGGTGTTCAAATTAACCGATATGTAATGAGGGCTGCTGCCACTCCTATAATGCCAGCCATGGTGATTTTAATGTTTATGCCAAAGGTAATTACCAGAATGCCGAGATTGACGATTAATGGGGTATCAAATCCAAAGGATTGTCCTGCATTTAACCAGGACAGCCAGGAAATTCCCCGGGTCAGATCTCCGACAAAGCCTCCGAGAACTACGCCGGCCAGCATAAGAAGAAGCAGTACCCAGCAGTTTTTGTATTTCATCTGCTTTGCTACCCCTTTTGATTTTATGACAGGATTGTCCATACCTATCAAATCATTCTAACATAGTTTTGCAGTTGTGTATACCGTTTTTTACAATTTGCCTCCAAGGTACAAGTGCAAAAAAGTGTGATAGCTTGCTCTTCCATTGGCCTGTAAGTACGATTGTAAAAAAAATATTTTTTATAAACGGATCAGACCGGCATCCAAAAGCTTTTGTACTGACATTAAAATTCCAAGCTTTGCGTGGTACCAGGTAAGCCCTCCCTGGAAATAAACCGCATAAGGCGGTTTGATCGGACCATCGGCGCTCAGCTCAATAGATGAACCTTGTACAAAAGCACCGGCAGCCATAATAACGGGGGCATCATAACCCGGCATATCCCAAGGTTCTGGTGTGACAAAGCTGTCAACAGGGGCTGCAGCCTGAATTCCCTGACAGAAGGCAATGACTCCTTCCGGCATTCCGAAGGTAACGGCCTGAATGATGTCATGGCGGGACTCGGACCCGTTAGGCACCACGGAATAGCCTAGCTTTTCATAGACATTGGCAGCGAAAACAGCGCCTTTTAATGCTCCTGACACAACGGTAGGAGATAAAAATAACCCCTGAAAAAAGGACTGGTTAAGACCCAGAGTGGCTCCGACTTCCTTTCCAAGACCAGGTGCTGTCAGCCGGTAGGAAGCACGGTCAATGCAGTCTGCCCTTCCCGCAATGTAACCGCCGATGGGGGCAATGCCTCCTCCTGGATTCTTTATGAGAGATCCTACCACCATATCGGCTCCCACGTCAGACGGTTCAATCCTTTCAACGAATTCTCCGTAACAGTTATCAACCATACAGATCACATCCGGTTTTATCTTTTTCACAAAGGAGATCAGCTCACCGATCTGGGAAACAGAAAAAGTAGGACGGGTATCGTATCCTTTAGAACGTTGAATGGTTACCAGCTTCGTTTTTTCATTCACCGCTTTTTCAATGGATTCATAGTCAAAGGTTCCATCGGCAAGAAGGTCCACCTGCCGGTATACGACTCCGTATTCTTTTAAAGAACCTACACTGTCCCTGATGCCGATCACTTCTTCCAGGGTATCATAGGGTTTACCAACAGGTGAAAGAAGTTCATCCCCTGGACGGAGATTCCCGGAAAGGGCGACGGTCAGTGCATGGGTTCCGCTGATCAGATTCGGTCTTACGAGAGCGGTTTCCGTATGGAATACGCTGGCATAAACTGCTTCCAAAGTGTCGCGGCCTAAGTCGTTATATCCATAGCCCGTGGTTGCCGCAAAATGGATGTCGCTGACCCGGTTTTCCTGCATGGCCTTAATGACCTTCATCTGATTATATTCGGCCGTTTCATCGATTTCTTTAAAACGCTCTATTAAAGCTGCTTCGATCTCTTTTCCGAAATCCATTACCTGACTGCTGATTCCCAGGCTTTCGTACATTTCATTTATTTCCATTGTTTATTATTCTCCAATCCGTACATCTCATTTATGTCCTGCAACATTTTTAATTGCACCTGATCCAGGTCATTGTTAAAATCCGGAAGATTCAGCCATCTGACATCACGTTCCCGCTTAAACCAGGTGATCTGGCGTTTGGCAAAATGCCTGGTGTCGCGTTTTAAAACATAAACGGACTCTTCCAGTGTACATATCCCCTGTAAATAATCCAGGATTTCCTTATATCCAAGGCCCTGCATAGAAACCATGTCCCTGGTTAAGCCCATATCTTTTAAGTGCATAACCTCTTCCACAAGTCCCTGCTCAAGCATTAAGTCCACACGCCGGTCAATCCGTTCATAAAGACGGGCCCGGTCTGTATTAACTACATAATAGAGGAAATCATAAGGAGACTTTTTTTCTCTTTCCCGTTTGTTGTGCTCCGAGATCCGTTCCCCGGTCTGCCGGTAATATTCAATTGCCCGGATCACCCGTTTCATATTATTTTCATGGATCTCTTCCGCGGAATCCGGGTCAATGTCCCGAAGAAGGTTATGAAGATACTCTGCTCCCCTCTCCTGACCCAGTTTTTCCAGTTCCATGCGTATGGAGGTGTCTTCTCCATTTTCCGTAAAATCAATATCATAAAGGAGGGCCTGGATGTAAAAACCAGTTCCCCCGGCCACAATGGGAATATGACCGTGGGAATAAATCTCTTCCACGGCTTCCTTGGCCATTTTTTGAAAAACTGTCACATTAAATTCCTCTTCCGGATCAAGGACATCGATCAGGTAATGAGGAACTCCGTCCATTTCTTCCTTTTTGATCTTTGCGGAACCGATATCCATATGGCGATATACCTGCATGGAATCAGCGCTTATAATTTCTCCTCCGATTGCTTTCGCAAGACGGACCGACAAAGCGGTCTTTCCCACTGCCGTCGGCCCGGTAATAATAATCAGCGGTCTCATCATACGATCCTCTTAAATTTCTTCTCTAACTCATATTTGCTCATGGAAATGATCGTTGGCCTTCCGTGAGGGCAGGCATAGGGATTTTCCAAACTTAAAAGTTGGTCAATAAGCTCGTTTGCTTCCGCTGCGGATAAACGATTTCCTCCTTTAACCGCTGCCTTACAGGATAAGGAGGCGACCCGCTCATAAATGATATCCGGGTTATGGGAAGATCCGTCTTCTGACAGACCATCAATCATCTCAATCAGAAGATCCTTTTTTGCAATGGAAAAAAGGTTTGCAGGAACTCCTCTGACCGCATATTCTCTGCCGCCAAATGGTTCGATCTCAAAGCCCATATCAGTAAAATACTTTAAATGGTGTTTTAATAAAACCTCTTCATTTTGGTTTAAAGTCAGGATAATGGGAGGGCTCACCATCTGGGAAATGCATTCCATCGTCTTAAGTGTTCCCATGGTTTTTTCATATAAAACCTTTTCATGGGCAGCATGTTGGTCAATAATAAAAAGCTGTTCATTAAATTCAACCAGCCAGTAAGTATCAAACAGCTGTCCAATGAGTTTATGCATGGACCGGGCCTTTGGTTCCAGGAGTTTTCCGTCAAACAGATCCAGCTGTTCCGGTCCCTTTTCCTTTTTTGGAACCTCATCTTTTGTTGGAGCTTCCGGCATTCTTTCTACGACTGGGGCCTGCGGTTTTATCCAGTTTTCCGCCAGATCATCCCTTTCCTTAACAAAGGAAGGCTGGGGCGGAGTTAATCTTTTAGGAAAAGCAATGTCTGCATCTTTCTTATCTTCTATGGCAGACTGCTGCTCCATAGCCATAAGCCTGCGTCTTTCAAATGGCTCCGGGCTGGGTTCGTGTTTTTTCACGGAAAAGGGTTGCTTTCCCTCTTCCTTTTTCTCTAACTCCACCTCAGGGATCAGCTCTTTGTGGGCCAAAGCGCTTGATACTGCCTGATACACCATGTGATAGACCATTTCCCCATCCCGGAACCGAAGCTCCATCTTGGTGGGGTGGACATTTACATCAAGCATTTCCGATTCAATGGTAAAATGAAGCATGGTAAAGGGATATTTATGCTGCATCATAAATGGCCGGTAGGCTTCTTCTATAGCCCTGGAAATAATGCTGCTTTTTATGTACCTGCCATTGATGAAATAGTTTTCGTAATTCCGGTTACCTCTGGCGATCACCGGTTTTCCGATGTAGCCATGAATGGAAACCTGGGGCTTATTAACCGTAACCTCCAAAAGGTTTGATGCAATTTCCCGGCCAAATACTGTGTATACAATATCCTTTAAATTATGGTTTCCGGAAGTGTGAAGCTTGTTCTGGTTGTTCTGGATAAAGCGGATGGATACTTCCGGATGAGACAGAGCCAGTTTTTCCACCAGCTCGGCCACATGGGCACCTTCCGTGGAAGGAGTTTTTAAGAACTTCTTCCTGGCCGGAGTATTGTAAAATAAGTTCCTGGCGATGAAAGTAGTTCCTTCAGGCGCTCCGATCTCTTCCAGGGACCGTTCCTCGCCTCCCTCAATCTGAAATCTGGTACCGGTAAGCATGGCGCTGGTCTTTGTAATCAGCTCCACCTGGGAGACAGCGGCGATGCTGGCAAGAGCTTCTCCACGGAATCCAAGAGAGGAAATGGTAAACAGATCCTCTACGGATTTGATCTTGCTAGTAGAATGACGCAGAAAAGCGAGAGGGACTTCCTCTTTGGGAATCCCGCATCCATTGTCGGTCACCCGGATAAAGGAGGTTCCACCTTCTTTGATCTCCACAGTAACTGCAGTGGATTTGGCATCAATGGCGTTTTCTAAGAGCTCCTTTACAACGGAGGCCGGACGTTCTATGACCTCACCTGCCGCTATTTTATTGATGGTATTTTGATCCAGTACGGTTATATTCGGCATAGCACCTGCTCCTTTCCACTATCTTGCCCATGCTTTTTGGGCATAAAGGTATGCCCGCAGGGTGTTTCCACTATCTTGCCCATGCTTATTTCTACTGCCAACGGTTTTTTAACTTTGTCTGCAAGCAGTACAGAGTATTTAGCGCGTCAATGGGTGTCATATTCCCCAGCTCTAAATCACCCAATTCCTTGATGATATCATCATCTTTTACAGTATCAAAGATGGACATCTGCTGTAAATCCACTTCATCGGGCTTTGGAACAGCCTTTCTTTGGGTGATATTGGCGTTGATTTCGGCAATTTCCCGGGCTTTGGCTGTGATGTCCGCATCCCTTAATTCTTCCAGCAGCTCCTTGGCCCTGATAATGACGGAATCCGGGACGCCGGCCAGCTTTGCTACCTGTATGCCGTAGCTTTTATCAGCTCCGCCCTTTATGATCTTTCTTAAGAAAACAATGTCATCGCCCTGTTCTTTTACTGCGATGCAGTAATTATTTACACCGCTCATGGTTCCTTCCAGCTCGGTCAGCTCATGATAGTGTGTCGCAAACAAGGTTTTTGCTCCCAGGATCTTCGGATTGCTGATGTGCTCTACCACAGCCCAGGCAATGCTGAGTCCGTCAAAGGTGCTGGTACCGCGGCCGATTTCATCTAAGACAATCAAACTGTTTTTTGTGGCATTCCGAAGGATATTGGCAACCTCCGTCATCTCCACCATAAAAGTACTCTGGCCGGATGCCAGATCATCGGATGCACCTACCCGGGTGAAAATCCGGTCGCAGATACCAATGCTTGCTTCCTCTGCAGGAACAAAGCTTCCGATCTGGGCCATCAGAACAATTAACGCAGTCTGGCGCATGTAGGTAGACTTTCCTGCCATGTTTGGGCCGGTGATAATGGAAACCCGGTTTTTCCCGTTGTCCAGATAGGTATCATTGGAAACAAACAGATCATCCCGCATCATTTTTTCCACTACCGGATGGCGTCCGTTCTTAATATCGATCAGTCCCTTTTCATTAACCTGGGGCTTTACATAGTTATTTCTTGTGGCAACAGAGGATAAGGAGGCAAGGACATCGATCCCTGCTATGGCCCTGGCAGTTTTCTGAATCCGGAGGACCTGGTCTGCCACAGAATCCCGGACCTGACAAAATAAACTGTATTCCAAAGAAAACAGCTTGTCCTCGGCTCCCAGTATTATATTTTCAAGTTCCTTTAACTCGTCGGTGGTATAGCGCTCTGCATTGGCAAGTGTCTGTTTACGGATAAAGTAATCGGGTACAAGATCCTTAAAGGAATTGGTCACTTCAAAATAATAGCCGAATACCTTATTGAATTTGACCTTCAGGTTTTTGATCCCTGTTTTTTCTTTTTCCCGTAATTCCAAGTCAGCAAGCCAGTTTTTTCCCTCTGTTTTGGCACTTCTCAACTTGTCGGCTTCTTCATGAAACCCATCCTTAATGATCCCGCCGTCCCTTAAGGTGATAGGCGGATCGTCAATAATGGCACGGTCAATCAATTCCCTGACATCCTCTAAGGGATCCAGTTCCCCCCACAAGTCCTTTAGCATGTCGCTGGTGAATTCTGCTAAAAGATTCTTGATGTGCGGAAGCATTTCCAGGGAGCTTTTAAATGCGATCATATCTCTTGGATTGGCTGTCTTATAACTGATCCGTCCGATCAGACGCTCTAAGTCATAAATCGGGTTTAAATATTCACAGATCTCTTCCCTTGATATGAAATTCATATTCAGCTCTTCAATGGCGTTCTGACGTTTTATAATCTCTGATTTATGGATCAAAGGCTGCTCTATGTAGGTACGCAGCATTCTGGCGCCCATGGCTGTTTTTGTCCGGTCCAGAACCCAGAGAAGGCTTCCCCTCTTCTGCTTTTCCCTTAAGGTCTCCAAAAGCTCCAGATTCCGCCTGGTAGAAGTGTCAATAATCATGAACTGCCCGGTGGAATAAGGAGTGATGGTGGTTATATGGGAAAGGTTGTTTTTCTGGGTCTCGTACATGTACTCCATAACTGCCCCGGCAGCTATGACTCCGGTGTCATAATCTTCCAGCCCGAGTCCTGTGAGTGCGCCTACCTTGAAGTGTTCTTTTAGAATTTTCCGGCAGACTTCATCGGAAAAGAAATGATGATCCAGAGATGAAATTACCGCATGGTGACGGTTCTTTATTTCTTCCACATCCACTCCAGAAACATAAAATGCTTCGTTGCAGATGATTTCAGAGGGGGTAAACTTATTGATCTCATCCATCAGTTCCCGCTCCGATTCTACCTCCGTTACAAGAAAATCGCCGGTGCTGATATCCGCTACTGCGACTCCAAAGGTTTCACCGATATAAACAATTCCCATCAGGTAATTATTCTTTGTTTCATCGAGAGCCTGTGCGCTTGTGATGGTTCCAGGTGTTACCACACGAATAACCTCACGCTTTACCAGTCCCTTGGCAAGCCTGGGGTCCTCCATCTGTTCGGCAATGGCGACTTTAAAGCCTTTCTGAACAAGACGGTTTAAATATGTATCAACGGCATGATAGGGAACACCGCACATAGGTGCCCGTTCCTCCAGTCCGCATTCTTTTCCGGTTAATGTGATTTCCAGCTCTCTTGATACGGTAACCGCATCTTCAAAAAACATTTCGTAAAAGTCTCCCAGCCTGTAAAACAAGATACAGTCCGGGTATTCCTTCTTTGTTTCCATGTAATGAGCCATCATTGGTGATAATCCAGCCATGCTCTTTTACTTCCTCTTTTCTGTATACCGCCCATGTTTTTTGGCAGAGCCCACCGCATTACCAGGTGTAATGGTATGCCTGCAGGGCGTTTCTTTTGTAATTATCGGAAGTAAAGAATACTTCCGATAATTGGATGGACGGGCCAAAAAGCAGCCCATATTATGGTCTTAAAGTTCCCATGTAGTAAAATCCTTTGGATTCATCCAGATATACGTCCACAATTTTTCCGATGAGAGAAGAATCTCCCTTAAAGTGAACGGTAGTGTTATTACTTAAGCGACCGGTTAAAAGGCCTTCCTCATGATCATTCACTTCTTCTACAAGTACCTTTTGAACGGTGTGTTCCTCTCTTCCACAGACTTCGGAGGAGATTTTCTGGACTTCAGCCAACAGACGGTCAAAGCGGTTCTTTATCGCATCTTCCGGGACCTGCTCCTCCATCTTTGCTGCCGGTGTTCCGGTACGTTTGGAGTAGATAAAGGTAAAGGCGCTGTCAAAGCGAACCTTTTTTACCACATCAAGGGTTTCGTTAAAATCTTCTTCTGTCTCTCCGGGGAAGCCTACAATAATATCTGTGGTCAGGGAAATATCCGGCATGGCTGTCCGGATTTTTTCTACAAGTTCCAGATACTGCTCCTTGGTGTATCTCCGGTTCATAACCTTTAAAATCCGGCTGCTGCCTGACTGAAGAGGCAGGTGAAGATGCCGGCACACCTTTTTGGAATTTTTCATAGCTTCGATCAGATCGTCTGACAAATCCTTAGGATGAGAAGTCATAAAACGAATCCGCTCCAGGCCTTCCACCTGGTCGATCTGGGTCAGAAGTTCTGCAAAGCTTACGGGTGTTTCCAGAGTCTTTCCATAGGAATTGACATTCTGCCCTAAAAGCATAATCTCCACAACTCCGTCATCTGCAAGCTGTTTTACCTCTTCCAGAATATCTTTTGGGCTGCGGCTCCGTTCCCTGCCCCGCACATATGGTACGATGCAGTAGCTGCAGAAATTGTTGCAGCCAAACATAATATTAACGCCAGATTTAAAAGGGTATTTCCGATCCGTAGGGAGATCCTCCACAATCCGGTCCGTTCCTTCCCAAATGTCTACAACCATCTTTTTCTCTTCCAGGCGTTCATACATAAGCTCTGCCAGTTTAAAGATATTATGAGTACCAAAAATAATATCCACAAAGCGATAGCTCTTTTTAATCTTTGCAACTACTTCTTCTTCCTGCATCATGCAGCCGCAAAGAGCGATCATCATATGGGGATTTTTCTTTTTTAAACTGTTTAAATATCCAAGACGTCCGTAGACTCTGTCATTGGCATTTTCCCTGACGGTACAAGTATTATAAAGAACAAAGTCAGCCTCTTCCGTGTCATGTTCCACAAATCCGATGGCTTCTAAGATCCCTTGAAGCTTTTCGGAATCTCTGGAATTCATCTGGCAGCCGAAGGTGGCGATATGAAAGGTAAATTGCTCCTTTCCTGAGGCTTCCTTTAATTTTTCCAGAATATCCTGGCAGCGTTCTATAAAAAAGTATTGTCTTGCAGGTTCTTCCTGGGGGGCATGGCTGAGTGCTTCTTCATAAGTCATATTTATATCATTCATTTACATAACCTCTTAATTTTTTGATTGTTGCATATATCCGCAGTGAACAGTATATCATAAATCCTTTTTATTGCAAATACCAAAAAAATTTCCCAGGGTAGTTTGCTCCTATCTAAAATAATCGTCCTGTTCCGAAACAATTTCTATCGGCTGCTGAGAATCAAACTCCTTCATCTTCTGAATAGCAAGTACAATGTACAGCACGGAAAGACCGATATTAATGATTCCAAACATCGGTAAGGTAAACGGAAGAAATGACATAACTGCTTTAATCAATAAAGGTAATGTTCTTGCATAGACTCCCATTAGATACAATTGGCCAAACGTTAGTTTATACTTCATACAGGAAGTGGCTATCATTCCAAGAAGAGCTACAATCAGTACCCCAAAGAAAAAGAATGCTGTCATGAATATAAAGGCCGCAACCAGAACCCCTGCTACGATTAAGTAAGCCTGCGGCACGTACTCCATAAGTTTATTTCTGCTGAATTCTATGCCGAGATCCGAAAAATATTGTCCCTGAATTTGACCTTTGTTCTTCACAATGACTTTTTCTGAATCGATCAGGAATACTTGGTAATAATCCGAAATATATTCTCCAATTTCATCTGTATCATAAAAAATGTTATCCGGTTCTGAAGTGATATGAATATAGGTACCATCTGCCTCATATTCAATCGGTTTCTCAATCCAAAACACTCCATTACTCAGCTTGAAGTCAGGAATATAATCCTCTATAATCTTTACAAATCCGCCTGTTTTAACCTGAAATTTAACGAACGGAACGATCATGGTCAGAGCAAAGTATATAACCATAAGAATAAATCCTGCTAAAAAAACCTTTCGGCGTTTATTATTCAAAAATTCCCTATAACTTTTAAAATCATAAACCGATAATATAAGTTCCCTGAATACATTCATAAGTTCCCCCCCACTTTTACATACCATACTTTACCCATTTACTTATATCCTTTCTCTTAAGTATTTTTAAAACATATTAAGCTTATCATATGGCTGTATTTAAGTAAAATATTATTTTATATCGGCTTGT
>Ga0213825_1000505_pt1 | contig 28315 bp, 29 predicted proteins | sample MC6MC0900MG_FD_179896 | JGI IMG/M metagenome (GOLD analysis project Ga0213825, IMG submission 179896) | Enriched soil aggregate microbial communities from Iowa State University, Ames, United States - MC6-MC0900-MG | ecosystem: Environmental > Terrestrial > Soil > Unclassified | place: USA: Iowa... | reverse complement strand
CAACCTATGCAACCTTGAGTGTGGAGAAAATTGTTGAGCGTAACCCAAAAGTTATTATGCTAATTACGCATGCAAATCCAGAGGCAGTAAAAGAAGGATTTGAAAAACAATTGAAAGAAAATGCCGCGTGGAAAAATTTAGATGCAGTCAAAAATAATCAAATTATTATTTTACCAGCAGATTTGTTTGACAATCCTGGCACTCAAGTCATCGATGCTGTTGACTATATGCGAGACGTATTAAAGACAGCTGAAGAAGCAGCTTAATCATTTTTTAGTGAGGAAATAACGATGATAGTAGAAGAGGAAAAATATGCGCACCCTCTTGCTAAAAAACGAAGAATGGCACTAATTGTCTTGCCGATACTCTTGGTCATCGTAAGTATCGGAAGCCTTATGATTGGGCAAGTTTCGTTTTCAGTAAGTGACGTGTTTAGTGGGATTTTTAGTTCAGAGGATACATTGGCACGGCGAATCGTCTGGGAAATCCGTATGCCCCGTATACTAACGGGTATTATTGTTGGTGTTTGTTTGGCTATTGCAGGTTCGATTTTACAAGGTGTAATGCAAAATCCATTAGCTGATCCAGGGGTTATTGGGATTACTTCTGGCGCGGGCATAATGGCTGTAGCAGTTATGGTAGTGTTTCCTGGCTATATTATCTATTTACCGATTGCAGCTTTTGTAGGTGCCTTTGTTGCTGCAATGATTGTCTATTCTTTATCGGTGAAAAAAGGTGGTACATCTCCAATGCGCATTATTTTAGTTGGGGTAGCCATAAATGCACTTTGTGGTGCAGGAACAAATGCACTAATGATTTTGTATAGCGATCGTGTGCAATCCGTATTGCCATGGTTGTCAGGTGGTTTAACAGGTGTTGGCTGGGTGCAGTTTAAGATGATTATATATTATGTCATTGTTGTATTTATGTTATCTTTTTTCGCCATCAAACATATTCGGATTATGCGTCTAGGAGATGAAATGGCAAGCCTTTTAGGACACAATGTTGAACGAAGTCGGTTCTTTTTAATAGCATTGAGTACCCTATTAGCTGGGATTGCAGTAAGTGTTGCTGGTTTAATTGGTTTTGTAGGTTTAGTTGTCCCGCATATTTTAAGACTAATTATCGGCGGAGATCATAAGTATTTATTACCTGCTTCAGCTTTTGCTGGTGGTTTACTTGTTGTTTTCGCGGATACAATTGCGAGAACAGTATTTGATCCGATTGAGTTTCCGGTTGGCATATTACTAGCATTCATCGGTGGACCATATTTTCTATATTTGATTCATAGAAAGGGGAATTCCATTGCTGCGAGCTGAGCATATACAATACCAACATGAGTTCACCAATTTTCAGTTAGAGGATATTAACTTGAAAATTAATGAAGGAGAAGTTGTTAGTTTAATAGGACCGAATGGCTCGGGGAAATCAACATTATTACGTGTGATATCACGACTTTTAAAACCAAATAGTGGTAAAGTATATTTAGATGAGCAAAACATTCATGCAATGAAGACAAAAGAAGTGGCGAAAACACTAACGATGCTCCCACAAATGAATAATTATCAATTAGATTTAACTGTACGCGAGTTAGTGGAGTTTGGGCGTCATCCACATAGTGGCGGGAAGACGGTTCTGTCAAAAGCGGATAAAGAAATTGTTGATTGGGCAATTGATGTAACGGGATTGCAGCATTTCCAAAATCGGGTTTTACCATCAATGTCAGGAGGTGAACGCCAACGTGCTTTGATAGCAATGACAGTAGCACAGCACCCGAAAGTATTGCTACTAGATGAACCAACAACGTATCTAGATATAGCACACCAATTAGAAGTGATGGAGCTAGTGAAAGAGTTAAATGATAAATATAAGATGACAGTGATAATGGTGTTACATGATATTAACCAAGCTGCCCAAAATAGCGGACGTCTAATTGTATTAAAGAAAGGGAAAATACATTATGACGGTTCTCCGCGGCGTGTAGTATGTAAAGAAATGTTTCAATCCATTTTTGAAATTGATGCTGAAATTTATATGCAAGATGGAAATCCAATCTTTACCCCAGTAAAACGGTGCTCTGATAGAAATATGAGCAACTGCAACACATATAAAAATTAACAAGAAGAAAAGGAGCTTATAAAATGATTGGTATTATTTATTACGCTTATGGCGCACCGAAATCTTTAGATGATGTGACACCTTATTTTACAAAAATTATGAAGGGCAAAACACCACCTCCACATGTAATTGAAAGTGTGACAGCACAATTTAGAAAATTAGGTGGTGTGGATCCATTAGCAGCCAATACGAGCCGGATTGCTAAAGGTCTGGAACATGCTTTACAGCAACGCGTAACAGAGCCTGTCAAAGTATATAACGCCTACAAAAACACTGAACCATCTATTCCAGATGTAATTGATACAATGCTTAAAGACGGCATAACGACTTTTATTACGCTACCTGTAAATCCAATTATGTCTACTGCTGCTAGTGCGTTTCATGATGAGGTAAGTACGTTATTAGCGTCTCATGATGTAACAGTTATTCAGGCGAAAAATTGGCATTTACATGAAGAATTACTTGCTGTTTATAAAGATCGTGTGCTACGTGCTGTTGAATGGATTCCTGCTGAAAAACGAGCGCAGACGCATGTTTTATTCACAGTTCATAGTCAGCCAATTGATCCTGAGCGCAATGAAAACTATGTACGTCAGTTCTCCGAATTATCTGAAGCGATTTCTAAGGCAGCACAAATCGATAACTGGCATCTTACATATCGAAGCGGGAATGGGAAAGGCGATTGGCTTGGCCCGAATGTTAAAGATATGATTAATAAATTATATCAAGAAGGTGCACAAGGATTTGTGACATGTGAACTGCTGTCATTATCTGCAGACATCGAGTCCTATTTTGAAATCGGAATAGACTGTCAAACAATTTGTGAAGAACTGCAAGTGGAATTTGCGCAATCTGAATTTCCAGCAGATAGTTACGATACGATTCAAGCGTTAGCAGCCATTGTCGCATCGTTTATTCCGGCGGAAGCATAAGGGTTGTATTACGAATAATTATAAAAATGCATAAACAACTGACCAGGTACTTAACGATTTTTTAAAGTGCCTGGTTTTATTTTGGAGGTTTTTTTGCTTAACTTATAGTTAGCTTTAGTAAATACATTTTCTTTATAATATAAAATAAGGAGAAGTTGACGAATGGAACACTATTTTTATGAAGCGTTTGAAGGACTAACAAGACAAGGTCCAGGGAGTGAACAATCAACAAAAAAGGCACTTTCACAACAGGACTTAGATCGAAATGATAAGCTGGAAATTTTGGATATTGGGTGTGGGCCAGGTTCGCATACACTATTATTAGCAGCAGAATTTCCAAATGCCCATATCACGGCGATTGATACAAATGAAACAAGCTTAACGACACTCAAGGAAAAGCTACAACAAAGAAGGTTAGAAGAGAGAGTCAGTGTGCAAAATGTTTCTATGTTTGACATGGACTTTAAGCCAGAAACATTTGACCTTATTTGGGCGGAAGGTTCTATCTATATTATGGGCTTTCAAAAAGGACTTGCAAGTTGGAAACCTCTCTTAAAGCCAGGGGGGTATCTTGTATGTAGTGAAATATCATGGTTACATGACAATCCTTCTGATGACAGTAAAGAATTTTGGAACGAGGGATATTCAGAAATGGATACTATCCCTAATAATATCAACCAAATTACAGCTTTAGATTATGGCTATGTTTTTTCTTTCGTTTTACCAAAGAAGGATTGGGTAGAAGAATATTACAATCCACTTGAACTATCCTTACAACAAATGGAGAAAAAATACGATACCGATGAGGACGCATTTAGTGTAATCAACATGATTAGACAAGAAATAAAATTATATCAACATTATTATCACGATTACAGCTATGTTTTTTATGGTGTTCGAAAATAGTGTAGTAAGACAATGTTTTTCATGGCATTGTCTTTTTTATTGCAGTAAAACGTAAAACGAAGTGATTGCAAAGTAAATAGCTTATATAGATTCAAACAGATTTTATGGTAATATAAGGTATGCGGTTATTTTAATGAGTAAGGAGCATTATCGAGATGGTTATACGGAAAAATGCACTATTTTTATTATCACCTTTATTATTATTAGCTGGTTGTAGTGGTGATGATGACGTTGCGAAAGATGAAAAAATGTACATATCTTCATTTCAAAAGAAGGAAATATACGAGATACAACAACCTGCAAAAACGAATGTATCCAGAGGGTTAATTGTTAGTAATATGAATAATACGTTAAATATTAATGAAATTGAGAAGGGCTTAATGAGTTTGTCAGTGGAGCATTTTCCTCCTACTAGTTTTTATATGGAGGAAGGCCAATATGTAGATAAAAAGTTGATTAATCAATGGTTAGAGAGGAAAACAGAAGAAGGTTTAGGTTTAAATCCAGCAATAAAAATTAGTACCGGCAATGTATTAGATGATGAAAAAGAAAATCCACTTATTTTATCACATGTGTTAGAGCAAAATTACATTAATAAAAAAAGCGGCAACATAGAAGGCATGGCTTTAGCTATTTCGTTAAATGAATATTATGATATTCGCGTGTCGGATGAAGATGGCCTGATTTATACAGACCAAGTGAAAGTAGACAGTAATGACGATGATGTCAATGATGTAGAAAAATACGGCAAAGATATAGCGGAAGTCATCGTAAATCAATTAAGAAATAACGCGACGATTCCGAATGTGCCAATTTATTTAACTTTGTATCAAGAATCCAATAAAAATGATATTATTCCGGGTGTATTTTTAGCGGAAACGTATATTGAAGAAGGGAAGGTTCGTATAGATAAATGGATTGATATCGATAAGAAAGATTATACATTCCCTTCAGATGCATTATATAGTTTGGATCAAGATACATATGGTAAATTATTAACTTTTAAAGAAGATATTCAAAAGAATTTTAATCATTTAAATCCTAAAATGCTTGGCAAGCTGCGCTATGAAAATGGAAAATTAGCAGATATTAAAATAGAGGTACAGGCACCTTTAATCAATGATACGGAATTAATAGCTTTGCTACAGTTTATTGGTACAAAATTAAATGGTATTTTATTTGACTATGTTCCTGTTACGATTCGAGTAATCGATCAAAAACAAGATGTCGGCATTGTTTTGTGGGACCCAAAAGAAAAACAAATTTTTGCAAAACCAATTTAGTGCCAGGCACGCAAACAATTCTGAAAATTAAAAAACTCGTTCTGAAACAATATCAGAGCGAGTTTTATGCATTTACTGTGACTTCATTACACCGCACCAAATAATTTTAAAATATTGATAATAATAATGCCGACGATTCCAAAGTCAGAATCACCAAATGTAGTGCCTTCATAGCCGATGTCGCCCATATAGATAGTAGTATCACTTTGTTGAACAAGGAAGCGAGTGAGTAATAATGTATTGCTAAAGCTATCATGTATACAAGAGAGGGAGAGCTAACAGATGATTGCGTATCTGTGAGTCTAGTTAATTGATTGTAAATGAAAAGTATTATGACTGGATTTTTTGTGCTAAATCATAAATAGCTTTTTTGACAAATGCATCAATCTTATTGTCTAGTCTGGATTGAGGGAAAATAAGTTGGATTTTTCTATTGAGTGTGATGTCATTTAAGTCTTTCTTCACTAATATGCCTGATTGTAGTTCTTCCTCAATAAGGTAAACAGATAGAAAAGCAATTGTTTTACCAAAGGTTAGCATTTTTTTTATCGTACTTATTGAATCAAGTTCAATAGTATTGAAAGTTGGTTGAAAAGGGTTTAGCCATTTTTCGATAAAATGGTTGGTTGAACTGGATGATGTGTGTAATAATACTTTGTTTTTAAGGACATCTGATTGTGAGATGTCCTTTTTGGTTGCAAGTTCGTGACTCGGGCTTAAAGCCAAAACGAGCGAATCTTCGCCAATCGTCTCATAGGAAAGTGTCGGGTTTACTTGCTTCGTTTCCATGACTAAACCAAAATCAAGCTCCTGCAAGGCTACCATTTTTTCGATTTCAGGTGCTGTTTTTACCTCTAAGGAAATTCGGATGTCAGGATAAGCTGATGAGATTTGATTAATGATTTCAGGCATGAAAATATGGGCAGGTAGTGCACTTGCCCCTAATCGAATGGAGCCAACATTACCTGCTAATAAATTTTCAATGAAGTGATCCATATCGTTTTGTAATTGGACTATTTGGCGTGCGTAGTGAAAAAGCCCTTCTCCCGCCTCTGTTAAGCGATAGCCACCTGCATTTGTACGAAATAAGCGTACACCGTATTCATCTTCAATAGAGCGAATATGAAAGGAGACAGTGGGTGGTGTAATACCTAGCTCTTTAGCGACAGGAGCTAATTTTTTTAATTCGACGAGTAAGCAAAATGCCTGTAATTTAAGATGATTCATTTTATCCTCCTAAAGTAAATTCGATAAAATATTGCATTTACTTTAGTTTATTAGATTTTTTTTAACGACATATTAATAGTAGGTTAATATTTTCTAAATATCTGGAAACTATAGTAGAGATAGACGAGGAGGATTCAATGAAAATCTCAATTACAAATTTAGAGAAAAAATATGGACATGCCCAAGTGCTATGGCCCATTAATGTGGAATTAAACAGTAAGTTCATAACAATCTTAGGACAATCAGGCTGTGGTAAAACGACATTATTAAAAATACTGGCTGGTCTTGAGAAACCAACAAATGGTGAAATTGCATTCGATGACACAATTATTTATTCGTCTAAGCTTCGTAAAAATGTGAAACCAAATAAACGCAATATAACCATGGTCTTTCAAGATTTTGCGCTGTGGCCACATATGACTATTTTCCAGAACATCGCATTTGGCTTAAAAGGAATTGTACCAAAGGCGGATATACCAGAAAGAGTAGCGTATGTTATGCGTTTGGTGAAAATGGAGGGATATGAAAATCGTAAGCCGGGACAATTATCAGGTGGTCAACAACAGCGGGTAGCACTGGCAAGGGCGCTAGCAACAAATCCAAAGTTGATTTTATTTGATGAACCATTATCAGCGCTAGATGCAGTGCTCAGAGAAAAAATGCAAGATGAAATTATGCATATTATTCATGAACTAGATTGCCAAGCTATTTTTGTAACGCACGATCAGACGGAAGCAATGACGATGTCAGACCAAATTATTGTGATGGAGTCAGGTAGAATTGCACAGGTTGGGTCACCAGAGGAGATTTATCACGCACCTGCAACACCATATGTAGCGGATTTTATAGGAAAGGTCAATTGGTTTGACAAAGGGAATTGTATCGTACGTCCAGAAGGTGTATCGAGACAACAATTTCCTGGAACTATTGCGAAACAAGCGATGATTGTGAAAAGCACTTTTGTTGGAGATCGATATTTAGTACAGGCACAAGTAGAAGGTAAGCAATGGAGTTTTTATGAAGCTGTACCGCTTGAACATGGACAGCAACTTGAAGTTTTTGTAGATACAAAACAAATATATCAATTGGAGGGTTTATCGTGAAAAAACGATTCAAATTACTAGCAACTGCTGGGGTTCTTTTAGCACTAACATTAGCGGGGTGTGGCAATAACAAATCAGCCGAAAGTGTCAATAATGATGCAGCAAGTGCAAAGCCGAAAGAAGTGCAAACATTGACGGTTTATTCTGCTGGTCCGGATGGCTTGGCCGCAAATATTCAGCAAGCCTTTGAAGAAAAAACGGGCATAAAAGTAGAGATGTTTCAAGGGACAACGGGCAAAATTTTATCTCGATTAGAAGCGGAGAAAAATAATCCTGTTGCAGACATTGTTGTATTAGCTTCCGTGGCATCAATGGACGGACTAAAGGAGTCAAATCAGCTACTTAGCTATAAAGAAGCGGAAAATGCTAGTAAAATGAATCGCGATTGGTCAGATGCAGAGGGCTATTACTATGGTTATAGTGCATCGGCATTAGGCATTGCGTACAATACGAAAAATACAAAGGACATTCCAACAGAATGGACAGATTTAGCTAAACCGGAGTGGCAAGGGAAAATGAATATTCCTGATCCAAGTTTGTCAGGTTCAGCTGTCGATTTTATTTACGGCTATACTGAAGCTGAAAAAACAGCATGGGAAACAATCCAATCATGGAAAAACAATGGACTTCAAGTGAATGGAGCAAATAAGGAAGCATTAGATGCTGTCATTACGGGTGATAAAAATGCAACAATCGCAGGTGTAGACTATATGGCTTATAAAGCTAAAGCGAGTGGGGAGCCAGTAGAGATTGTTTATCCGAAGAGCGGAACTGTTGTAAGTCCACGAGCTGTAGGTATTATGAAAGATGCTAAAAATGTTGAAGGTGCAAAAGCATACGTCAATTTCTTACTGTCAGATGAAGGTCAAAAGCTAGTGACAGATGCGTATTTACTGCCAGGTAATAACGAAATTGCTGTAAAAGGTCGTGCGGCATTAGATGAAATTCCACAGTTAAAGGTGAACTGGAAAGGTTCAGAGTCAAAGCAGCTTGATATTTTAACGAAGTTTAATGATATTTTCCGTTAAGAGGTTAGCTGAGAAATCAAATGACCTCATTCCTTCTAGATGATGCGATAATCTGTTGAGACAAAAAATTCGCTCTTAGTCAGTAATAAGTCTCTAAGAAGCTTCACTGACTATTGCGGATTTTTTCTAAATACTAGAATGCATTAATTTTATTAGGATTATCTACACTAAGTTTTCTATGAAAGGAATGTTGCAACAATGATAATGGAAGGCAGACGCACTTTTGGCTTGTTATTGACGATTGTTACAACGTTTGCAATCGCACCATTAATAGCCATTGTTTATTACACATTTGTCCATGATGGTCATTTTGATGTTTCACAACTTAGTAGAATGTTTGACAATGATCGTTTGTGGCGTACATTGGGTAACTCTTTATTATTAGGGGTTCTCGTGATTTTAGGGACTACGATACTGGCATTACCTATGGCATTAATACGCACAAAAACAAGCTTACATAAATATGATTGGCTAGATATTATTTTAACAATTCCGTTTATGACACCCCCTTATATCGGTTCAATGGGATGGATATTATTTATGCAAAATAATGGATTTTTACAGCAGTTAGTACCAGGCACAGCTTGGTTATCGAATGCCTTTTTTTCATTATTTGGCATGGTCATGGTTATGAGCTTACACTTGTTTCCTTTCTTATATTTAATGCTGAAAAATACATTGCTTAGAATTAATGGTTCATTTTTAGATGCTGCACTTATTTTTGGCCGTAGTTCTTTGAGAAATTGGCTTCAGGTTATATTACCTTTACTCGTTTCTAGCTATGTTCTAGGAGTATTGCTCGTTTTCATTAAAACGCTAGCAGAATTTGGGACGCCTGCAACGTTTGGCAGTCGTATTGGATTTCAAGTTTTTACTACAGAAATTCACTCATATCTTTCAAGATGGCCAGTTGATATTCGGATGGCAACATCACTGTCATTATTTCTACTTTCCGTGTGCCTCGTTGTTTGGTACTTTCAAAATCTTATTGGACGAAAGTTTACATATAGCGTGCTTTCTGGAAAAACACCCGCTGTGCGTGAAATAAAAGATAAATGGTCTATCAAACTCGGAGCATGGTTTTATGTAGGTATTGTGTTATTGTTTGCAATCGGCATTCCGTATTTTTCAATTATCGTGACTTCGTTACAAAAAGTACGAGGTGACGGTTTAAGTGCTGGCAATTTCAGTTTTGCATCGTATCAGGCTGTGTTTACTAGCGGTAGTGCTGGATTAGCAGCATTTATAAATAGCGTTGTTTTTTCAATTCTAACTGCTGTCATTACAGCGATAATTGGATTATTTATTGCACTTTATATTAAAAAGGGCGAAACGAAAAAGCAACAAATGTTAGATTTCTTTAGCCTAATGCCAAATATTATTCCAGGAATTGTTTTTGTTGTCGGCTTAATAATGTTTTGGAATGCACCTTGGCTACCAGCGACAATTTACAATACAAAGACGATGGTAGTTGTGACGTATTGTGTGCTTTTCCTACCGTACTCTGTGCAATATACAAAATCTACTTTATCACAGTTAGATCAGTCAATTTTCCAATCTGCGGCTATTTTTGGACGGAATAGTTGGGACATGTATCGCTATATCTTCGTACCGCTGTTAATGCAGGGAATACTTGCTGGCATGATGATGACATTTATTATTTCAATGCGTGAGCTAGTCGCAGGCCTCCTTATTTTGCCACCCTCAGTTGAGACAGGCGCAACTTTTATTTACAGCCAATTTGAACAAGGCAATGTAGGGCTAGGAATGGCTGTTGCTGTTATTACAGTCGCTATGACAGTTGTTTTTATGTTCCTATTAGATTGGCTTCAAAAACGGGGAGGACACATGGGTGCTTAATATAGAAATTTTAGGAGGGGTTGGGGAGTATGGACGCAACTGCTTCTATATCGAAAAGGATGGTCGTGCCATTTTATTAGATTGTGGTGTTATGAACAATAGTGAAAAGACTATGCCAAATTTAACCCCATCTCATGTGGCAAATCTAGATGCAGTGTTTATTTCTCACTCGCATATTGATCATGTAGGAGCTCTTCCATTACTTGAACATTGGGGTTACACAGGTCAGCTCATAATGAGTGAAATAACAGCGAAGCAATTAAAGCAAACTTTTAAAAATATTAAAACTTTTCCGTCAGCGTCGATAGGCAATTGGTTAAGTGTTAACGATTATCTTTCTTATCAATGGGGCTATAGCGGGCATTTAGTCGGGAGTGTTTGGTACAGCATTCGATTTTTAGAGGAGGTGATATTTTTTTCAGGAGATTATGTTGTAGATTCCTATCTATTAAAAGCTAATCTTCCGAGAGAGAATAGTGGAAAGTATGACCTGGCGTTCATAGATAGCGGTCATATTGAGAAGCACATCAAGAACAAAGAAGTATTAAAGCAATTAGCGTATTATATCCATGCTAACGATAGTAGACCGATTATTTTTCCTTCTTCCTTTTCTGGAAAAACTGCTGATATTGCGTTGTACCTTTTCGAGCATACTACAAGAAGAGTGTGTATAGATAACGAATTATTTTCCTTTTTTGAAGATTATTACGATGTGCCTGAAAATGTCGTTTCTACTATGCTATTGCCATCATTTAGAAGTGAATGCTTAAAAGAAGTAATGACAGTGGGAGGTAACGCTATTTATTTTGTTTCAGAGCGAGATGAAGAAACTATAACGCAGCTACTAACTGATTTGCAATCAGCAATTGTCATCTTTACAGGGTACTTTAATAAAGGCAGTTACATTCAACTTTTAGCACCAAATCAAATAAAACATTTTTTCTACAAAACACATCCAGATTATCAGGATCTTATAGCGCTGTCTAAGCATATAAATGCTCATAAAACCATTTATTTTCACAGTCAGTTAACGAATAAAGAAACGACACTATTAAAAATAATCGGAAATGAGGATGAAAATATATGAAAAATTATTTTAAGAAGCTTGCACTGAATTTATGCGTAATGGGGTTGGTATTATGTACTATTGGCATGTTGAATGCCGGACATGCAAAAGCTGCAATCGAGCCTGGTCATGAAATTAAATATAATTTGAAATCAGAGCTGTTCAATGAGTCAGACATTTTGAAAAATTTCACAGCTACTAAAAAAGATGAAGTGAAAATTTACTACTTCGATACACAAAGTAAAGATTTTTTAAGTGAAGACTATAACAATCGTTTGCGTGTTTATAAAGATAGCAATAAAATCGATATTACGTATAAAAAGAGGTTTCTCAATACACCACTTGAAGAAGCACTAGCTATTACAGAAAGCCACGGTTTTACTGGTGATGAATCCAACTATAAGTTTGAAATGGATATTAAGGGAGGAAATCGTACGTTTACAATTAGTCGAAAAGAGTCATTGAAGGCAACGACTAAAGTTAACTATGATGCAGTGGAGACAAGTGCTGCAAAAAAATTAATTTTAGACAATGTGCCAAAGAAAATTTTAAATTGGGATTCCGCAACATGGTATAACAATACATTATCACAAGCAGTCGTATATGGACCTGCCAAATCAACAACTTATAAAGGAAGCTATGCGGGTTATGAGGCAGATATTGAAGTTTGGCATTATCAAGGTGAAGTTATGATGGAACTATCTACGAAAGAAAACGACCCTGCAAAAGCTGCAACTATTGAAAAAGTATGGCGGGAGCAGCTAGAAGCAGCTGGTTATCTCAGTACGGATCAGCGCGGGAAAACGGCGTTTGTTATGGAGAAGTAGTATAAGTTTTTAGAACATTCTCCAGAAAGTATTTTGGTTTAACCAGACCATTATAGTGCCATAGTAAAGCCCTTCAATTGTTAGATGTTATCTAATAATTGGAGGGCTTTTTGAAAAAATGAGTTATATAGTTACACCGCACCAAATAATTTTAAAATATTGATTATGATAATGCCGACGATTCCAAAGTCAGAATCACCAAATGTTGTGCCTTCATAGCCGATGTCGCCCATAAAGATAAGCAGTATCGCAGGAATAAAGCTGATGATTAAGCCATTGGCGAAGGCTCCTGCCATTGAGCCGATGCGACCACCTGTTGCATTTCCGAAAACGCCTGCGGCTGCCCCCGTGAAGAAGTGAGGCACAAGACCAGGTATAATAACTTTTAGCCCGATTAGCGGGAGTACGAACATAGACAAAATACCAGCTAGGAAACTAAAGAGGAAGCCGATGATCACAGCATTCGGTGCAAATGGGAAAATGGTTGGGCAATCTAATGCTGGCTTCGCATTTGGTACGAGCTTATCGGCAATTCCCTTAAATGCAGGAACAATTTCGGCTATTAACATACGTACACCTGCTAAAATGATATAAACGCCAGCAGCAAAGGTAATCGCTTGCATAATGGCGAAAACGATGAAATTTGAGCCACCGGACAATTGTCCTTCAATATAAGAACGCCCTGCAAATAAGGCAACAATAATGAAAAATATGCACATTGTTAAGGAAATGGCAACGGATGTATCTCGTAAAAATCCTAATGATTTTGGTACGGGAATTGCTTCTGTAGATTTCGTTTTATTGCCAAATAGCTGACCTATTTTTGCAGATACGTAATAGCCGATGCTTCCAAAATGACCGACTGCAAAATCATTAGTACCTGTAATTTGTCGCACTGTAGGTTGTAAAATGGCAGGGAAACCAACCATACAAATACCCAATAAGATAGATCCGACAATAATAAGAGGGATACCACTCATACCGCCTATCGACAGGGAAGTTGCGATTAAACACGCCATAAATAATGTATGATGGCCAGTTAAAAAAATATATTTAAAAGGCGTAAATCGCGCTAGCAATATATTCATTACCATACCAAATACCATAATCATGGCAGTGGATGTTCCAAAAGTCGTTTGCGCAGCTGCTACAATAGCTTCATTATTGGGGATAACTCCTTGAACCTGAAAGGCATGATCGAACATTTTACCAAAATGATCTAAAGATCCAATTAAAACGGTTGCACCAGCGCCCAAAATAACAAAGCCCATAATAGTTTTTAACGTCCCTGAAAGGACAGTAGATGTGGATTTTTTTTGTATTAGTAAGCCGATAAGAGCAAAGAGGCCAACTAATATTGCTGGTGTACCTAAAATGTCATTCATCATAACATCTAACATACGAACACCTCAATCCTATCCAATTTTAAAAGCTAATGGAGAAGTGGTTCAAGCTTTGATTGAATTTCTGAAATACTCATCATATTGACAATACGGACAATTGTTCGATTACCATTATCTAGTTGATCGATAATATCGCCTGCACCGATATAAATATCTGCTTGTTCTGCCATAGCAGATGCTAAATCTGTATGGGCTACCTCGGCATCTTTTCCAAGTTCAAGCAGTGCCTTTTTGACATTTAGCTCCATAATAAAACTACTACCTAAGCCATTTCCGCAAACAACTAAAATCTTCATCATCATCGCTCCTTTGCAGCATATTGGGTTAGTTTTTCAATAATACACGCTGGACCTTTGCATCCGATTATGTTGTCGATATGACTGGGTTCCTGTAAAACTTGTGTTAGTTCTACTAATGCTTGTAAATGCGTTGTATTGTCTGAAGCTGCTAAGACAATTACTAAGTATACGGGTTTGTCTGGTCCAAAAAAGACGGGTTTTTGCAAATGTAACAAGCTCATCGATAATTCGTTTACCCCATCAGATGGTCGCGCATGTGGAATGGCTACTTTAGGTGTCAGCACTACATATGGACCATGTTGTTCGATGGATTCTATCATGGCTTGAATATAGCGTTTTTCGATTTTGTTTTGCTGTAATAGGGGCAATGAAGCAATATGAATCGCGTCCTGCCAGTTGGCTACTTCGTTTGTAGTTTGGATGGTATCTAGTTTCAGTAACTCGGTCAGCAAGTTGGTCATCCCTCCTTTCACAATCAATCAACATGTCTTCAATCCATGTTATTAAAGCATGCTATCGAATTATGTCAGATTGCCGAATTTTTCATTCTGTTTGTCATGTGGTGACAGTGTAAGTTTTATAGTTTTTCGGATTGCTGTAGCAGCCCTTTTTTCATCAAGCAATTTTTTGTAAAAACCATCCCTTGTAAAATGGCGAGCACCTTTTTTTGATATGCCAATGGCAATTCATTGACTGTATCCATTATTTCGTTCAAAGTTTTATTAGATGAAAATACTTCTCTTTGCTTTGACAAGACAATCATCTCCTTGTAACGTGCTTTATGAGTGCATTTTAACACGGTTATTTTGCATTGTCAATGAATTTAATGGTTGTTAAATGCGTTATCAATGCTAAAATGCTTTGATAATGATTTTTATTTCGGTTATAATACAATACAGAGGTGATATTTTCATGGACTCTTTAGGCGAAAGATTAACATATGCTCGTAAAAACAAAGGGTATACGCAAGATGCACTTGCAGAAACAATCGGCGTATCGAGAGGCGTCATTTTTAATCTCGAAAAAAATAAAACTGAACCACAGATGATTGTTATTAATGCGATTAGCCAATGTTTAAAAATTAATAAAAATTGGCTTTTAACAGGTGAAGGCGAAATGAGCGATACAGATGAGGTTGTACAAAGTGCTAAAGTACTAGCGGACATTTATAGTATTGCAAAAGAATTATCCGAGGAAGAACAATTGTATATCCTTGAAGTGGTTAAAACGTACAAAAAACATACGGAGCAAAGAAACAAGTAAGCAAACACATCACTATAGCAATCGATCATGGGCTGTCATTGGGAGCCCTTTTTTGGGTTAATCCGCAGAGTGAGGAGAGAATCCCGCGGAGCAGTGAGAGAATTCCGCGGAGCAAGGAGAGAATTCCGCGGAGCAAGGAGAGAATCCCGCGAAGCAGTGAGAGAATCCCGCGGAGCTGTGCGTGGTGCGGGAATCCCGCGGAGCAAGGAGAGAATTCCGCGGAGCAAGGAGAGAATTCCGCGGAGCAAGGCGAGGATTCCGCGGAGCAGTGAGAGAATTCCGCGAAGCAAGGCGAGAATTCCGCGGAGCAGTGAGAGAATTCCGCGGAGCAAGGCGAGGATTCCGCGGAGCAAGGCGAGAATTCCGCGGAGCAAGGCGAGATTCCGCGGAACAAGGAGAGAATCCCGGGGAGCAGTGAGAGGATTCCGCGGAGCTGTGCGTGGTGCGGGAATCCCGCGGAGCAAGGCGAGAATTCCGCGGAACAAGGAGAGAATTCCGCGGAGCAGTGTGAGAATTCCGCGGAGCAGTGAGAGAATTCCGCGGAGCAGTGAGAGAATCCCGCGGAGCAAGGTGAGAATCCCGCGGAGCAAGGAGAGAATTCCGCGAAGCAGTGAGAGAATTCCGCGGAGCAGTGCGGGAATTCCGCGGAGCAAGGAGAGAATTCCGCGAAGCAGTGGGAGAATTCCGCGAAGCAGTGGGAGAATTCCGCGGAGCAAGGCGAGGATTCCGCGGAGCAGTGAGAGAATCCCGCGGAGCAAGGAGAGAATCCCGCGAAGCAAGGAGAGAATTCCGCGGAGCAGTGAGAGAATTCCGCGGAGCAAGGCGAGGATTCCGCGGAGCGTTGCGCGCGAAACGAGAATTGGATGACCTGAAGAGATTACGTTTTGTCGCGGATATAACTAGGAGCATGCATCTTTTTTGAATGATGAAGGACAATAAAAGGTGAAAATCTATAAAATTTGTTCTAACTTTTTCAATTTAGCTTACACTTACTATAGGACAAACTTTGTGTGGAGTAAGGGGGAACTAACATAGCGAAAAAAATGGGAATTGTTGCGCTACTATTATTCGGTGCTTACGTTCTTTGCATGTATTGGTATATATTCCATAGTGGTGGTGGCACATTACCGCGTGCGTTTCAAGGAACAGCTGCGGACCCAGTGATGTTTATGTCTGAAAAAGAGTTAAATTTGAGTATTGAATATTCAAAAATCAGAAACTTCTTATTTTTTGTAGTCACACCTTTTGAATGGCTTGTTTATACCGCAATTTTATTAATGGGTGTATCTCGATACTTTGAAAAAGTTGCGGCTTCTCAAGCAAAAAGGAAATTGCTTCAAAACGCTGGCTATTTATTTTTGTTATCGTTTTTGCTGTATGTCGTGTTATTTCCGATTGAATACTATCGCTACCATTTAAGTAAAAGCTATGGTATTAGCACACAGGCTTTTTCCTCCTGGATGCGGGATGGTGTGATAGATTTTTGGGTTAACTTTGCAATGACCTTTATTGTTGTATCAGTAATTTATTGGCTTATTAAAAAGAGTGCGAAAAGATGGTGGCTATATGCATGGCTGCTTACGATTCCCTTTACAATATTTGTAATGTTCATTCAACCCGTTGTTATTGATCCGTTATACAATGATTTTTATCCTTTAAAAAATAAAGAGTTGGAAACAAAAATTTTAGCAATAGCTGACCAAGCCGAAATTCCGGCAGAGCACGTCTATGAAGTTAATATGGCGCAAAAGACGAATGCTTTAAATGCTTATGTGACGGGGATCGGTAGTAATTCAAGAATTGTGCTCTGGGATACGACGTTAAATCGTTTAACGGATAATGAAATTTTATTTATTATGGCACATGAGATGGGTCATTACGTAGAGAAACATATTTATTTTGGCATTGCGGGTTATTTATTGTTGACCTTAATAGGGCTTTGGATAACAGCGAAGGTTATGAGGTGGGCAATTGCTAAATACGGACATGCAATGAAAATTGCGAAAATAAGTGATATTAACTCCTTGCCACTATTTTTACTCATCACATCTTTTTTATTATTTGCATCGAGTCCTTTATCTAATTATATATCAAGATATCAGGAAACAAGAGCGGATAACTATGCAATAGCAATGATGGGCGATCGAACAGCAGCGGTCTCGGCATTTCAAAAGCTGACGATTTCAGGGCTGAGTGAAGTCAATCCACCGCTTTTAGTCAAATGGTTCCGCTATACGCATCCGACCATGCTTGATCGCATTATGAAAGTGGCGGAAATGGAACAACCGAACAATGATAAGCCGCTTAAGGAAGAACAGAAAAAATAGCATTGATTGGAATACATTAATCCTCGAAGCAAAAGGTTTTTTAGGCGAATATGTTGGGTATTCTATAGAAAAGATTATCAAAATTGGTCGTTGTAGAATGGTAGGGGAGCTTATGCGCAATATTGTTATGATTACGCTTGCATCGATAGTAATGGCTTTTGCCTATAATTTCTTATTAATACCGCATGAGATTTTAAGTGGTGGTTTAAGTGGGATTGCCATTATGCTTGGTATCGTTACGCCTCTGAATACAGGTGTGTTAAATCTATTATTAAATTTACCGTTGCTCATTTTAGGTGTAATGAAGCTAGGGAAACGTTTTATTGCTTATACAATATTATCTGTTGCAGTAATGTCTATATCGTTACTCATTATTCCGATTTATAAGGCAACTGAGGAGCCAATATTGGCATCATTATTTGGCGGGGTGATTGTCGGCTTAAGTGTAGGTATCATTTTTCGCGCATCTGGTTCCTCAGGTGGCTTTGATATTATTGCCATGCTTCTAAGTCGCAAAAGAGATTTTCCACTTGGTGCGCTTATTTCAGCTATGAATGGGGTCGTAGTAGCCATCTCAGGTTTTGTTTTTAGTTGGGATGCGGCTTTACTGACACTTGTTTCGATTTACGCCACAGGAAAAGTTGTCGATACAATCCACACTAGTAATATTAAGCTAACGCTGATGATTATTACGAGCAATGGGGAGGATGTAAAACAACAACTGTTATCAAGGTTGCAACGGGGCATTACGATGATGGATGCGACTGGTGGGTATTCAGGTGAGGGTAGGAAAGTGCTTATTACCGTTATTACCCGCTATCAGCTGGCAGAAGTGAAAAGTTTGATAAAAGAAGTGGATGCGAAAGCGTTTGTTAATATTTTGCAAACGACTGAAGTAATTGGCGTATTTGATCGAGGTACAAAATAACGACCGGAAAATATAGTGTATTTTGGAAAAATATATTTGAAAAACACACGTTATTGATTATAATGATAATCGAACGTGTGTTTTTTATTATTGAAGCAAGAAGAAAGGGGTAACGATGCAAAAAGATCTAATCCATGCTTTTTGTTTAAAGCAGCAAGGAGCAACGCATGATTACAAAGAAGAATGGCAAGCAGACCGCTATCATATCGGTGGCAAAATGTTTGCGATGATGGGCGGAGATGCGACGAGAAAGCCTATTATTACATTGAAATGTGAACCGAGTCGTGCAGAAGAGTTAAGAGAAACCTACGAAGGCATTATTGCAGGTTACTATATGAACAAAACACATTGGAATTCCATTTATTTAGATGCGAATATCCCCAATGATTTACTCGAAACATTAATTCAACAATCCTACGAACTCGTATTTGAAAAGTTAACAAAAAAAGCGAAGTGCCAGGCACTCGAACAATTCTGAATTTAGTGAGTGCAAGGCACTCAAACAATTCTGAATATTACGAATGCCAGTCACTCACACAATTCTCACACAATTTTTAAGCGTTGTAGCCCTTTTCCCCATAAGGCTGAAGTTTTTCGAGCCATTTTTCTTCAAGCTTTTCGAGTTCTTTTTTGGCATCAAAATAGCCCTCTTCTTTTTCCTTCAAATATTCTACTACTTCGAGATGAAAAGCATCCTTGCCGAATGTATTGTAGTCCGCTTGTAAGGCTTTATTCGTATACGTATTTGTTTTTAGCATAAACTGAAAGCCGTTTAGGCGTTTTAAGTTATTGAAGCTGCCAACAAACACTTTACCATTTTGTTTGTTCGTCATTGTAAATACGCCAGCTTCGATTTTCATTTCTTTATAAAGTTCTTTTAATTCTTTTTTATGATCCATTATGAACCCTACTTTCTTATTTTTTTACCCAATAGGCACTGCCATCGTCTTGACGATCCATAAAACCATATTGAATTAAATAGCGTCGAATTTGAACATAATCCTCATAGATCGGTTGGATGATTGCATTGAGTTCTTTTTCTGTATATTGTTTTGACTCATCGAGAAGCTTGGTAATAGCACGTAGCACAACTATTTTATGTTTTTCTCGTTTTGGGAAGCGGACGAGCTCTTGACCAATCCCGTGAGGAAAGTATTTAGCAAGTAGCTGTTGTTCTTCAGTGACCGTAATATTATAACGATCGTCGACCATTGTAGCCGTTTTGTGAATGGCTACAAAAGGCTCTTCCTTTTGATCGTGTTCTTTTAGTAGTTCCATCATGGCAAGGAATGTTTTAGCCTGACGTTCTTTTTCTTTTAAAGCAAAACGATGGTGACGAATCGTTGTCGCGCTACCAATTGCAAGCTCTTCTTTAATTTCCTGATCGGATTTACCTTCATAAAAAAGGCGTAAAATATGACTCTGATGTTCTGTTAAACCTGTCAGCTTTTTATTTAATCCATTTAAATAATGGAAAACGGATTGGTGTGTAACGGCAATATGATGTTGCATAAATTTTTCAGCTTCGTATAATACATTTTCATGTGGATAAATAATGCCTTTTTCCACTTGCTCCCCACAGAGTAGGCAAGTAAAGTGTGTGGCTTCATCTGTATAGCCTTGTTTAATGTCTTCGATTGAAGCTTGCCAAAATAATTGATTTACATCCATTGTGAAACCTCCTGAAAAAACAAACGTATTTTTATTTTGTTTGTTTATTTATATATAAAATAACAAAACGTTTGTTAAAAAGCAATAAAAATACACATCGCGTTGGCAAGCGATGTGTATAGGTGGACTATTAGCGATATTTCTTTTTGAAAATCATGATAGATAATATAGCAAGTACGAAAATAGTTACTAAAATAATAATATAACTTGTTGCTATGCTAAGGGAATGGCCATTTAGCTCATAAACAATACCATAATTGACTTTATAGCTTTCGACTTGTGCAGCAGGAACACCGTCAAAAACTTTTGTGATGGAACTTTCCATAAAAGCATTGCGCAATAATAGTGTCGTATGACTGATGGGAAAATACATAATAAGCTGTTGGGCAAAATTTGGTAGGACGCCAATTGGTACGTAAACACCACATAAAAAGCCTAGCACTGTCCCAACGATTGTACTCAGTGTTGAAAAAGCATTTTGTGTGCTGACAAAAAGGACGAGAAATACATTAAAGACGCTTGCAAGCAACACAGATAATAACAATATGCCGATTACTTTCATCAGTTCTGACAAGCCAAGTAGCTCGCCGCCAGTAGTCACAATAAATATTTCACAGCCTACGAGGGCAACGAAGGAAAAGATACAGCCGATTATAAAAGCGTTCAGTACATAGCTCATTTGAATCGTTGCGCGGGAAATAGGTGCTGTTAGAAAATCGGCTGTTGCCTTAGATTCCATGTCTCGTACAGCAATAGCGAATGCTGCTAAAGTTGTAGTCACAGCCATCATCGATAATAAACCTGCTACTAGCCATTCATTGACCATGGCAATCAACTCAGGTGTAGCCTTTGTCAGTTGCTCAATTGCATCCACTTGCATTTTTTGTAGAAATACAGCGTACAGCACAATAACAATAATGACGGAGAGCAGGGAGAAAAAGACTTGTGTTTTATCTCGCCTGAAAACTTTGTTATTGCGTTGTATTAAGCTAATCATCGCTTCCATTCGTCACATCTCCTTGTGCCATAATATGAAGAAACACATCATCCATCGTACCTTTAATGACTTCAAACGAGGATAAAAGGGGTTCTGCATTTTTCAACAGTGTCAGTGCATGCATGGTAGAGTCCACACGAACTAAGAAAATGCCTTGCTTTTCTGTGAAATGTAATGCGTTGTCCTTAAGCCACTTTTTCCCGAGTGAGCAATCATGAAATACAAGTGCCATTTGGTCGTAGGCATATGTTGTTTTTAAAAAGTCAGGCGTTCCTGTCGCGACAATGCGACCTTGATTTAAGACAATTACTTGATGTGCACCTGCCGCTTCTTCCATATAGTGCGTAGTTAAAAATACGGTCATATTCGTTTCAGCCTGTAGTTGTTTGATCGTTTGCCAAACGAATTGGCGTGTTTGTGGATCGAGTCCAGTTGTCGGTTCATCTAAAAATAATATTTGCGGACGATGAATAAGTGCGCGGGCGATATCTGCGCGTCTTTTTTGTCCTCCAGATAATGTGCCATATTTTTGCTGTTCAATATCTTCTAAATGTAAATAGGTTGAAACAAATTGATAGTTTTCGGCTAGCTGTGCTTTCGATAAACCATATGTTTTGCCACGATGGACAATATTTTCACGAACGGTTAATCGTTCATCGAGTAGGCTTTGCTGAAATACGACGCCGATTGATTTCCGGATTTCTGCATTATTCTCTTTTTCATCAAGCATATAACCGTTAATGGATACTGTACCACTTGATTTTTGTAATAAAGTACATAAAATTTCGATGGTCGTAGATTTACCGGCACCATTGGCTCCTAAAAAGGCGAAGAGTGCGCCTTGTTCCACATTAAAGGAAATGTCCTTTACTGCTAAATGCTCGCCATAGTGCTTTTGTAAGTGCTCAACTTGAATAGCAAACGTCATAAGCTTTATTCCTTTCTTTTTTGTATGACATTATTCATTTCTTCAATGTCGTTTTTTTGGAAAATATATAAAACGCACCAAACGATGAAGTAAATAATAATCTCTGAAACGAGCACATAACTTATGCCCGCATGTTCAAACCAGCGCCCAAAATAGCCTGCTATCATCACGCAACAAGTAACAGCAATAAAATGTAAAATAAGCTGAATGGCGAATGGAAAACGTTCAATTTCAAAAATAAGTGATAAAGAGCCAATGACGATACCAAGTATGGCGGCAATAATTACTTGCTCCAGCAATTCTGGTCCTGTCACCATCGTGTGATTAGACATAACACTAAACGTCACTAAAATGTAGGATGAGCCAAGTGAGAATAGTAATCCCATAATCATCATGCGTATTATTTTCATATAGAGTCCCTCCCGATACCTAAGTGGCGTTTTAATTCTTTTAAATATTTGCGGCTAACATGGATGGACACATCGTTGTCGAGCAGTAATTCCGTTGAGCCAATTTTGCCCATTTGAATAGAAGAAATTTTATTGATATTAACGAGTGTCGATTTACTAACGCGTGCAAAATCTTTTGCTAATTGTGCTTCGAACTCATACAATTTACGTTTCGATTCAAATTCTTGCTCCTCTGTCTGTAAAAAAACTTTTGCTCCTTCAGCATAAATCGAATAAATATCTGTAATTTTTATCAAATGAATTTCTTGTTGCAAATAGCCATCAAGCATGGTCGTTTGGGCTGCTTGCAGCTGCTTCATTAATTTCTCAATGTGTTCGTTGTATTCCTTAGCATGTATGTGAATCTCGGTTTCTTCTAGCGCGCTATTAATTGTTAAATGAATTTTCATTAGAGGCCTCCTTTGGTAAGTGTATTACCTCATCTCCTTTAAAGAGAAAGGCATTTATTGACTGAAACAGCTTAATCTTAATGTAGCATAGAAATTTTTAGATAAGATAAAATGTTTGATAAGAGGTTGAAATGAATGACTAACAGGTACGTTTTATGCAATAACTGCAACTGGCATGGATTAACGTTGCATGCAATACAAGGTTTTTAATATCTGAAAATTCTAAATTACTTTGGTGCCAGGCACCTTGAAAAGGCACCCCGAAGCAGGGGGAGTAGCAAATTGGATAGCTACACGTCATAATAGAACTATTCATGCTTGAGGGGTGCTTGCTATGTTGACGTTTTATAAACAACTGTTCATCACGCTATGTATTGGATTGATAGGTGCGCTGTTATTTCAATTTTTACATATTCCGATGCCGTGGTTGCTAGGGGCAATAGCGGCTGTACTTTGTGTGCAGTTATTTACACAAATACAATTGCAATGGCATAAATATTTTCGTGATGTTGGTTTAATTGTGGCGGGCTATTCGATTGGATTTGCGTTTACGAAAGAAGCGCTACAAGATATACAGCAATTTTTAAGTAGCATTATTGTCCTTAACTTGATTTTTATTGTGTTATTTTTTGCAATCAGTTTTCTAGTGGCTAAACGTACGGAATTAGATTATTCCACAGCGCTTACATGTTGCGTACCTGGTGGCATGACACAAATTGTGGCTTTTGCTGAAGAACAAGGCAATATGAACATGGCGGTCATTACGTTTTATCAAGTATTGCGCGTACTGCTTATTGTGGGCTTTGTACCATTAATCGTGACTGGCACTGGTGAAAATATTGTCACAGTGGATGGAACATTTTCGTGGCTACTACTAGCTTTATTAGTTATTTGTACATTAGCTGGTTGGGTTGCACAAAAGGTGAGAATTCCAACAGGTTATATGTTAGGTCCCGTCTTTTTATTAATGGGATTAAATATAGCAGGTGTTGAGGTGCCCAAAATGCCTTTATCCTACCTTCATATTGCACAGCTCTTAATTGGCATTTATATAGGGCTTTTATTGAAAAAGGAGGATTTACATTTATCGAAGAAGCATGTCTTCTATGCATTTCTGTCAGCGGGGCTATTTATCGGCTCTGCCTATGCATTATCTTTTGTGATGAAGCATTTGTATGACCTTGACTTCCGCACTGGATTTTTAAGCATTGTACCAGGAGGGCTAGATCAAATGGGCATTATCGCTGCTTCAGTTCACGCTAATGTAACCATTGTTACCGCCTTTCAACTTTTCCGTGTATTGATTGTGTCCATTTTTCTTGTGCCGTTCGTAAAAGTCTTTGTGAAAAAAGTGAAAACGTGAAAAGCTTGCGCCATCAGAAGAAACGACCAATGAGCAAGCTTTAGGTTTACTAATATTTAAACTGATGAATTAAGTTTTGCAATGTTTCAGCATTTTTTGTCAAAGTTGTAGCCGCGTTATTAATATCTTCCATTGAGTACAAGTTTGTCTCGGCAATGTGCGAAACAGCTTTTGACTGTTCGCGTGCATCCACTGCAATTTCTGCCATAATTTGAGTAGATGCATTGGCTTGTTCAATACGAGCATATAATTCTTCGGCAATCCCCGATACTTCTTGAATTTTATTTGTAACAATGGCCACTTTTGTTGTAATGCTTTCAAATGCACTATTTGTTGTTTTGACAATTTGGACACTTGAAGCGGCTTCCTTTTCACTTAGTTGCATATGTTCACTCGCTTCTTGCGCTAGCTGTTGCATCGTATGAATGGTTTCTGTAATTTGAGCAGCAGATGTTTTTGATTGCTCAGCTAATTTTCGAACTTCCTCTGCTACTACCGCAAAGCCTTTGCCATGCTCTCCGGCACGTGCTGCTTCTATGGATGCATTTAATGCGAGTAAGTTCGTTTGGTCAGCAATTGCATGAATAACTTCTACAATATTTCCAATTGTATTCGCATGTGCATCAAGTGCAACGATGGACTTGGCACTTTCTAAAACTGCTTCTGTCATCGCGTGCATTTGGACTTGCATTGCCTGTGCTGTATGCTCACCGTGTTTTGCTGTGTCGAACGCTTCTGTAGCATGCGAAGAAACTTCACTATTTGTCTCCGTTACAAGCTGGATGCCTCCTGCGATATCCTGCATCGCTTCTGCGTTTTCATTGGCGCTTTGTTTTTGCGTACTAGCGCCACTTGCTAACTCTTGCATATTGGCAGTTAGTTGCTCCGTTGTTCTAGTTGTCGAGCCAGCAGTTGCAGACAATTCGGCAGATGAGGCAGATACTTGATTGGCAGTTTCATCAACTTGTCGCATCATTTTTCGTAATGTATCGAGCATGGCATTAAACGATTTAGCGAGATCGCCAAGTTCATCTTTTGTGTTGACGACTAGCTGTTGCGTTAAATCACCTTCTCCCGCAGATATCGTTTCGAGCTGGTGATTTAGTCGCTTTAAAGGTTTAACAATACTACGCACGAGCAAGGTGCCTGCAATGACAGCGATGATAGCTGCAATGAAAGCGACAACGCCCATTTTAATAAGCATTTTTTGTGCGACGGCAGCGATTTGAGCGGAGGGAACACCGGCGAATAACATACCAATTGTTTCGCCTTTGGCATTTTTAATCGGCCCATATTGTGTGAAATATGGTTTGCCCACTACATCAGCTGTTCCGCTGTATAGATTGCCTTGTGTTAATACGGCTTCTGTTACTTTCGGATCGGCAGTTGTACCAGTCGCACGTTGCCCATCTACCATAATATTTGTATTCACCCGTGTATCTTGAGCGAAAATTGTAATAGCTGCTTGGGATAACTCACCTAATTGATCGATTAAGGCCGTTTCGTTTGCTATTTTAGCCTCTCCTTTGTAAAGTTCACCATTTTTTAATTGCCATTCACCAGGTAATGTTTGGTCTAAATTATAAATACTTAAATCATAGATTTGGCTAAGTCGTGCTTTCGTTTCGGCTTCAAGAGTTGCTTTCATTTCGCTGATATTAACGAGACCAACCGCAATGAGAACAAATAAAATAATGGTTACAATAAGCAGGCTCATTTTCGTTTGCATTTTTAAATTTTTCATAGAGTCCCTCCACATTTTAATCCACATAAATAAGCAGCAAGTTATTGCATGAAAACTTGCTGTTTATGTATATATTCAAGGAAAACATTTCTATTTTTACTAGTATATAATTAAGGAAGTATTTTGTATATTTCTAAATTAAATAGAATTAGTGAATTTTAAGTTGTACTTTTTGACAATTTTGTACGGTTTTTATTGACTTAAACGTCATTTTAAGTAGATGAAACGTCAGAAATTATGCCAACTATAGTCGTGTACGTAAGTGGCACACTTCGCAATCTATATAAAATATTTCCCAAATTCTATGCAATATGGTATGATAACACTAATTATTTTGAACGGAGGTGAAAAGGAATGAATCAAAACGCTACGAGAACAGGTGTAAAAGTGGATACCGCTATGTATTTTGCACGTGTTCAAACTTTCGATTTTGCCAACAACGGGATAAGTCTGTCTATTTTTAAGCAAAATCAAATACTACACGTAGCGAATTAACCATTCTTTTTCACACATTTATGAAGGAAAAGACTGCTTGTTAATCGAGCAGTCTTTTTGTTGTCTGTAGATGTTTTTTCGCGCGTATTATGGAGGAAAAACAATGCAAATGAAAGCTGAACAAATTCAAAAGGTCATTGGTGGTAACTTATTATTTGAAGGACTTCAATTGGAAATTAATAAAGGGGAACATGTTGCTATAGTAGGAGTTAATGGTAGCGGGAAAACGACTTTATTGCAGTTGTTAGCGGGACTGGATCTGCCGGATGCTGGTCGTATCATTAAAAGTAAGGGGGCAACCATTGGTTATTTGCATCAGATTCCGAGCTATCCTTTACTTACAGTAAAAGAAGTACTAGAAGAAGCATTTGCTGAAATATATGCGTTAAAGGCAAAAATGACAGTGTTAGAACAAGAAATGCAAGTGCATGTGACAGATAAAATGTTACACCAATACGGACAGGTACAGGAGCAATTTATGTTGCTAGGGGGCTATGAAGTAGAGTCTCAATTAGCCACCATTGCAAATGGGCTTGGTATTACTGGTTTACTTACAGTACCGTTTGCCAGTATAAGTGGTGGTGAAAAAACAAAGGTTATGCTCGGGCAAATTTTGTTAAGTAACCCTTCTATTTTACTATTAGATGAGCCGACCAATCATTTAGATATGCAAGCTATTGAGTGGCTTGAAAACTATATTCAAAACTTTGCTGGCATCGTTATCGCGGTATCACACGATCGCCATTTTATGAATCAAATGGCGCAAAAAATTATCGAAATAGAGGATGGAGAAGCATTTACGTATAAGGGCAATTATGATGATTTTATTGCGCAAAAAGAAGCTAAAGTTGAACAGCAATTTGCTGAATATGAAGAACAGCAAAAGAAAATTAAAAAAATGCAAGAAGCAATCAAACGTTTAAGACAGTGGGCAAATGAAGCGAATCCACCGAATGCTGCATTGTTTCGCCGCGCAAAAAGTATGGAAAAGGCATTGAACCGACTAACGCGTGTCAAAAAACCAAGCGTAAAAAAGAAAATGAATTTAGCATTAACGATGGCCGAACGAAGTGGCAAAGAAGTAGTACAAATGCTAGAGGTAAGTCATGCTTTTGATAAGCCATTATTTAAGGATAGTACTTTATCGGTCTATTTCGGTGAACGTTTGGCTATTGTGGGTAACAATGGTAGTGGAAAATCCACATTGCTAAAGATGATGTTAGGGCAGATTGTGCCGAATAACGGGACGTGTCGGGTAGGTAATAGTGTGAAAATCGGTTATCTATCTCAGCAATTTGAGCATGATAATCCAGGCATTCGTTTAATTGATGCTTTTCGTGAGCGAGTTGCCGTGTCAGAGGCAGAGGCACGTCATATGCTTGCACAGTTTTTATTTTATGGCTATGACGTATTTAAGAAAGTGAAGGACCTAAGTGGTGGCGAAAAAATGCGTTTGCGTTTAGCGCAATTGATGCACGAAGATATTAATTTACTTATTTTAGATGAACCGACTAACCATTTAGATATAGAGGCAAGAGAAGTGTTGGAGGACACGCTCGAATCTTTTGAAGGGACAATTATTGGTGTTTCCCATGACCGTTACTTTTTACAAAAGGTCTTTTCCAAAATTGCTTGGATTGAGCGCGAGAAGATTTATGTTTATGAAGGTGATTATGAATGGGCGAGGA
>Ga0213825_1000502_pt1 | contig 28388 bp, 20 predicted proteins | sample MC6MC0900MG_FD_179896 | JGI IMG/M metagenome (GOLD analysis project Ga0213825, IMG submission 179896) | Enriched soil aggregate microbial communities from Iowa State University, Ames, United States - MC6-MC0900-MG | ecosystem: Environmental > Terrestrial > Soil > Unclassified | place: USA: Iowa... | reverse complement strand
ATACACTTTGCGTATATTTATTTTCATAGAAAATAAGTTAAACGACAAATCATTGTCATAAAAAGTAAGTTTAAAGTATTAGATTTGTAAAAAAAGTATTTTGAAAAACTCATTAAAAAATCTTCTTAATCAATTAAATCTCGTTGAGAATAATGCTGCTTTCTTTAGAAACAAAGAGGATGGTGAGGTTTTTAATTTATTTCCTTCAGATATTAGAAAAAAGCTAGACGTCTTAAATCCTGATGCTTTTTATGTTTTCAACAACCAGCCATTAATTCTATTTTTTGATTTCACTTTGATAAATAACAAAGACAAAGAGAATGAAATTCATAAACAGGTTTGGTCTTTTGATAATTCTCCTATAATTTTTATAATTAAAGGTAGCGAAATAAAAGTCTACAATGCTTTAAACTACAGTAAAAAGGAGAATAGTTTAGAAGAAATAAACTTATCTAAAAAAGAGATCGAAGATAAATTTTCATTTTGGAATTTACAAAGCGGAAAAACATTTGAGTGGTTTTATGATAAATATAAAAAGACCGTTCTCAAGAAAAGAGTTAATCAACAACTTTTTGAAAACATTAAGCGAACCATTCTAATTTTAAAAGAAGATTTTAATTTAGAAGAAAGTTTAGCTAAAATTCTTGTTTTAAGATTAATTTTCATTCGTTACTTGATTGATAGAAGAATAAAAATTGATATTTCTTTTATTGAAGGAGATGAAAATGATATAATTACTAGAAGAAAATCGTTAAGTGAATTAATTGCTACTCCAACAAAACTTGTTGAGTTTTTTGACTATTTAAACAATAGATTTAATGGTGTTTTATTTAAAAATTCTAACACTGAGTTAACATCCAATCAAGCTGATATATTGTCTAAGCTTTTCAACCCAGATGGTGTTAGTATAGAAGAAAAACGTAATTTATTTTCTGATTTTGATTTTCAATTCGAAATTTTTGATTTTGGTATCATCCCTGTTGAACTTATTAGTGGCATATATGAAACCCTTTTGGATGCAGAAACAAAAAATGCAACTTCTGCGGTTTACACACCTCCATTTTTAGTTGATTATATTTTAACACAAACAGTTGATAAGTTTTTCGAAGACAATAAGTCAAAAAATGAGTGTAAGATTTTCGATCCAGCAATGGGTTCTGGTATTTTCTTAGTTCAAGGGTTAAGAAGGATGATTGAACGAGAAAAAGAATTAAACCCAACGTCCGACAATCAAACTTTTGGAAATAAAATTAGAGAAATTGCAGAAACAAACCTTTTTGGAATTGACATTAATGAAGAAGCTATAAATGTTGCTTGTTTTTCCATTTATGTTGCTTTACTTGATTATCAAGAGCCTGGAAATATTGACCAGTATATTTTTCCTAATTTAAAAGACACCAACTTTTTTAAAGCTCATTTTTTTGATTTAGCTAAAGTAGATATTTGGAATAAAATCAAGAGCGAAAATGTAAATTTCATTCTTGGAAATCCACCTTGGAAAAGTAATAATTCAGCAGAGCATTTAAATTGGTTAAAACAATCCAAATTTGATAAAATTGTTAGTGATAAACAAATTGCCCAATCATATTTGATTAGAGTAAAAGATTTTATTGTAGATAAAACTAATATTGCATTAATTGTAACAAGCAAAGTTTATTATAATGATAAAGCACAAAATTTCAAAAAATACTTTTTAGAAAACAATTTTATTAACCAGATATTTGATTTATCACCAGTTAGACATATTGTTTTTGAGAATGCCAAAAACCCTGGTACAATAATTTTTTTCAAAGTAAACACCAATAACTTAAAACAAAATTCACAAAGTATAATTAAGCATATTTCGTTGAAGCAGAATAAATATTTCAATAAATTTTCAAAAAAACTTGTAATTGAAAAGTTTGATAAAAAGAATATCCTTCAATTATTTTTCATTGAAAACAAGTGGATGTTTAAAATTGCATTATATGGAAATACTTTAGATTACACTTTACTGAAAAAATATAAGTGTGAAAATTATCAAAAGTATTTTAACTCAAATAATATTAATTATGGTAAAGGAATTGAAATTGGTACCATAAATAAACCTTTTCCCTTTTTAGAGGGCTTATCATTAATAGTTAAAGAGAATTTTTCCAACTATTATATTAATGATTCCTTACTGAAAAAAATTAGTAAGCAAGATACATTTATAAAAGCAGGAAGGATATTAGAATTATTCAACAAGAATAAAATTGTTTTAGGAAAACGTACTTCGAAAGAAACTGTGTTAAAATACGCAATTTCATCCGATGATACAGTTTTTACTGAAAATTTTTATGGTATTTCATTTAAAAACGAAAATGATTTAAATATATTTTATTCAATTTTAAGTTCAAACCTGTATTTGTATTTTCAGTATCTAACAAGTGCTAATTGGGGCGTTTATAATCCTGAAATTAACTTAAATGAATATTTATCTTTCCCATTTATAGAACCAAATGAGGTTCAAAAAGTACAATTAGTTTCATTAGTTGATAGTTTATTAAAACCATATAAAGATTTTTATAAGGAATTTCCAAATATGCTTTATACAGGGGAGCCAAATAAAGAAATCTTAGATAGGATTAATTCAATTATTGAAGATATATATGATATCAAAGGATATGAAAAAGATTTAATTGATTACGTTTTAAATATTTCGCGTTATCAATTTCAAGACAGTAAACAACATTTAGTTTCAAATTTTAATGAAGCTGACCATAGAAATGTTGAACAAGTTCTAAAAAATTATGCAGAAGTTTACATTCAAGAATTTGAAAAGATTTATGACAGTGAATTTTTACAAGTTGAAATTTATCCCTTAAAGCATTTTATAGCTTTAAATTTTGTTTTTCTTGATCATAAACCAAAGGAACAAATTATTTATCCTGATAAAAGAAATGAAGAGGAGGTTTTAAAACGACTAGCCTATAATTTAAGTATTTCTCAAATTACAGATGCCACAAATCCAGAACATAATCTATTCATACAAAAAGACATAAAGGGTTTTGAAAAAGATTCTTTTTACATTATAAAACCAAATGAATATAAATGTTGGCACAGAGTGATGGCATGGTACGATGTTGCAGAATTTAAAGAAACCATAGAAGCTACAGAATTAACTAATTCAAATATTAATTTTGATGGCTTCTAACATATCTGCTTTTGTAAAATCGAGAAAAAACTCCATTACAGAACAAAGAATTAAACAGATTCTTTCATATATAATGGAATGTCATAGAATTTTTCTTAATGATGGTGTTACCTATTCAGAAAAAGAAATAAAAGCCTCGACTACAGTTCCTTTTGAAGATCATCTGAAATTTGAATTTATTGACAAATATTTAGTTAAAAACAAATTTTTGCTAAGAAACAAAATATCAGAATTAGAAGAAATAAATTTTAGTCCTGAATCTCAACAAAGATACCTAGATGTTTGTGATGGGAAAATAAAACCTGATAAGATTGATATTTATATTAATAAATTAGGTTTAAAAAAAAATTTCAAAAATGAAGAAGATGAAAACATCTATTTTGCATTAGAATGTAAAAGAATTAAAATCCTGTCCGATGTGAAGGATTATGTTTTAGATATGGAAAATAAATTTGTTAATAGAAATCATATCAACTTAAGACTTCCATTTGAAGGGCAAATAGCTTTTATTGAAAATAAAAAACTGACTCATATAGATATATCTAACCAAGCAAATAATATTTTAAAAACAAAATCATTTAAAACTGAAAAATATTTGTGTGCTGAAAAATTACATTCTATTATAGATGGTACTTATTTATCTATTCATAAAAGGAATTTTAATAACCAAGATTCATTTGCTATATATCATTTAATGCTTAATTACTCAAACATCGTTTTAAATTAAGGAATCCAAGTTACTCTAAGTAAGCTTTTTACTCATGATAAAGCAATATTAATTTTATACATGAAGTAACACACATAAATTTCCCTAAGAAAAGATAATAAAAATGGTAAATAATTATATCGCTTGAATCTTTAGATGCAATTTCAAAAGTAAAAAAGAGATCAACGGAGCATAAACATGTCGTAGTACATACTTTCACCATACCGAAATAAGAATATGCTAATAAAAATAGAACTGATCTACATAGACAACAGAGAAGCACTTAGGTGAACGCGCTAACCGAAACAGATAATATTGCTAGATACTACGAGCAAGGCGATCTATTAATGAGTTAGTTTAAGAGAGAATTTGATATGACACACAATAATTATGTAGAATTATTTTTTCCGCTTGTTTTATAACCTTCTAATTCTTTGTAGAAATCACTTTTAAATTTATGTAAAGGAATATTCTGTATATTTTCTTCTGTAAATGGAATTTCTGAAATAAAATATTCTATACTGTCTGAAATTTGCATTCCAAGCAATTCTTTAATATGCGTACTATAGGACGGGGAATTAAACTTTTTATATCGATCTAGCAAATTTTTAATGGGCGCATTATATTCAGTGTAAAATTTCGTGAGGTTTAACCTAGTTTCTAGCTTTGCATTTATATGATCTACCTTAAGCTTAGACAAATCTTTAATCTCCACAATACCATTTACCATTTGGATAGTATCTGCAAAATTAAAAGTTGGATATTTTTGGGTATCAATTTTATTAAATGGGTTGAAATCGAACTTATCTTCTTTACCATCTAGTTTCCTTTGATTGCAATGCCCGCAAACAGGAACTAAATTATTGATGCACAAACTAACTAAAGCGTTTTTACTTTTAGGATAGATATGATCTAAATTACCTTTTATGTAAATCTTTTCTTTTTTATTTGCTTTACCTATGTATGTTGTTGTATACTGAGCTAGGCAGTAGACACAATTGTTTAAACCGTTTGATTTTAAAAAACGCTTGACAAATTGCGTGCGAGATTCTAGATGATAACCTAGAATGATTTCTAACAAATCGTTTAAAGTATAATACTTCTTAGTTTTAAAATCTGCTTTAAGGTTTGTAATTAGCCCCTCATCAACGTTTATGTGTGTATTAATTTTAACTAATTTTTTTATTGTTTCATGAGATGCTTTTAAAAAGGAAAAATTTGATTCTGAATTAAGAATTTTATTTAAACAAGAAAAAAAACTTGTAAATTGATTAGTATCTTCTAATTCTTTTAGTTTCTTTTTGATTAAAACATCTATTTTACTGGAATCTAGGGAACTGAAATCATATTCTTTAATTTGTAGCATCTTCAAGATTATTTAGTAATGATTGTAATCTGTCGATTTCATTGAGAATGTGTTCTTTCGAATTTTTCTTGTTAAGCTGTTTGGTAATGACTCCTCTTAAAAATGGATCTCCGATAAGATTTAAAATATCGTAGTCTTCTTTCTCTACTAATTCTTTTTGCATAATATCATTAATTTTATTTGAGGCATAAGCACCAATTGTTCCTTTTTTTAGAAAAAATTCATCATTTAGCAAATCATAAATATTTGCAGCAAAAGAGTTTACAGTATCTGACATTACAGGTATACCGTTTTTTAATTTTAAAATATTTTGACTAGGTATGTCAGATAAAATAAATGGGGAATGGGTAGAAAGTAAAATATTGAATTTCAAACCCTTATTTACATCAATCCGCGCTAGTGCCTGAAGTAAACTACTTATATACACTCTCTGATATTCAGGATGAAAATAAAGTTCAATCTCATCAAAAATTAAATTGATTTTAGTTTGTTTATATAATTTGTCATCAATAGATTTCAAATTGTACAGATGATAAACAATTGTAAGTATTGAATGGATTAATTGTTGTTCTCCGGAACTTAATTGGTTAAAAGGATACTCATCTAATTTTTTACTATCAATCAATAATCTTATTTTTCGTTCATCTGTCTCTGTAGTTTTAACGACCATCACGATAGGCTGAACAAAAGCAAGCGGCATGGTTTTTATTGATCTGTTTTTTAAATATTCTTGATTTAAATCAATATCAAGTGTTTCTAAAAACGAGTCCCAATGATAACCTTCGATATTTTCAAATAAATCTTCATTAAAATAACTAATTGCCTGTTTCAATTTAAAAGTTACATGAGATTCATCAGAATATAGTTTTAAAAATAGCAGGTTATTCAATTCGCTAACATTTAAATTAATATTTATATCGGGTATATTTTGATTAAGGAAATAATCTACCGCCATTCTAACAGAGTCACGCAAACTATAATTTTCATCATTCTTAAGGTTTGTACTTATGGTATTACTAATAAACTTTATTATCGCATCAGTTGTAACATACGTCGCACCTATATCAATATAACCACTCTTTCTTAAATCAACATAACCATCGAATATTATATTAAAATAACCGGTGTCTAACGACCGAACCTCTAAATTTCTATAGGTTCCATATTCAATTTTTTCTAAATACTCTGTTAGTTTAATCTTATCTATTTCTGTTAATGATGAATTATCAGCATAGTTAATGTATTGTTTCTCAAAATATTCTTCAAGTTCAGCTAAGAATACACGATAAAAATATTCACTATAAATACTAATTATCTCCCGTCTGCTTACTGTTAAATTATGATTACCAATAGCATTATAATTAAAATCTTTTGAGGTAAAAAGCTGTTTAAATATTTCATATTCCTTATAATTCTGAGTGATCTTATAAATCTTTTTTAAAATATAAAGGGCGTTTAGAACCTTAAGCTCTGGGTGTTGAATATCCGAATTAATAAATAGTTCTTTAAATTCAGTACTTAAACTTCCATTAGAATCTTTATAAATAAATTTACCATCTGTATAGTCAATAATAACACCTCTATCTAAAACCTTATTTATGAGCGCATTAATATTTTGATCTCTCGTTAAATTACGGTATGAACTGTTGTGACGAATTACTTTTTCGTAGATATCACTTACTGAAACAGTTAGATTTTGCTCCATTTTATCCTCATATTTCTCAGCATACTGATGCTTAAGAATTTCTAATTTAAATTTTATAGTAGATATTTGAACATCGTCTAATAACGAATTATTATTGACAAGATAATAGTTTAAAAGTAAACGGGACTGAGCCAGGATATACTCATTATTAATATCAATGTTTCCGCTTTCTCTAAATGGATTTATAACAATTGGAGTCCTATAACCATCGTTTTTATGAAATAATGCATCTAACCAGTTACCTGACACTTCACTATTTAAACCATAAATTGAGTAATTTAAAGCAATGCTGTAACATTGGTAACTAAGTAAATCACTGTAACTTTCATCAGAAAGATGATGAAAATTTCCGCTTTTAATATCATATATTTTTAAAGAGTCTTCTTTTTCAGAGTAACGATGAATTATGACATCATAATTTTCGTCTTCGTAAAAGATTTCAATTTCAAGTTTTCTGTTAGAATTAGTATCTTTTTTGTTTTGGACTAAGTTATATTTAGTGGAATACTTGTACATCAAATAGTAAAACAATTCCAAAAGGGTACTTTTACCGCTTCCGTTTTGCCCAACAATTGCTGAGATATTTATATTTTGAGCAAATAAGTTTTTAGGAACTTCTTCTGTTCTCTTAATAGCACAAATTGTTTTATAATTTAAAGGTGAATATTTTTCAGTACTATCGAAAGTTAAATTTGTTTTCTGGTATTCAATAAATGACAGTAATTGCTGACTTTTTTCAGTTTTTTTAAAGTAAAAATCATACTCGTTATAGAACTGATAAATACAGTTTGGTACTAATCCTTTTATTATGCTTCTATCACATCCTTCCAAAGGACGTATTGCAATCAATTTAAAATTCATATTTAATCTTTGTTCATTTTATTTTTAATTTCTGTACTTGACAAACTAATTTAAATTTGCTGGATGATTAACGGCTGAATTACTTTGTACTCCCATCATCATTTCATAATGTCCAATATTATTGGTATGAATAAAAATATCCTTAAAAACTTTTAAATATGTTTCTATAGATTGATCTGGAAGTTCAACAAATAGATCATCAGGTAACGTATGAGAACCTTCATTAATCCAGCTAAGTAATGATCTGAAGACTTCTTTTTCTTGGGGATTTTCAAATTTTGAAAGTAAAGTATCATCTCTATTACTTCCAAGAATGCTGAAATAATTTTCGATAACTCTTCTCATAGCATTTTGAACTGTTATTCCGGAATTATTATTATACTCTTTAATTTCATTCCACAGCAATTCATATGAAGATGAAATCGGATTCTTGTCGTTATAAGAAAAAATTTTGCTGACTGAATTTATCTTTCTTAAAATATAGTAGTTATTTTTTTCCCCTTTGCCCCTATTTAAACCTTCGAAAGAAGCTTCTTTATGAAAGTAAATATTATGCGTTAGTAAAATAACTTGTTTTATATTACCTTTATTTGATCGTATATTTTTTAAAATCTCCTTAATCAATGTGCTTACAATAAATAACACATTGCTATCTAAACTTGAAATAGGATCGTCGATAACAAGAATGCGTTCATCATTAACAGCATTTTCATCATGTCCACCTTTAGTTAATTGAAGATAATAGAGGAAAGTGATAAAAGTAACTTCCCCTTCACTAAGAGTATGTTCAGCAATTTCACCATTTTCCCGTTCAATTTGATAAAAGCCAGATTCAGCTGACGGCACAATTTTAAAATTTGTAAAACCATATGATAGCAATAATCTATTTATCTCATCAATCGTAGGTTGTATACTAGTTACATTTTTACTTAATTCTTTAATTTCTAGATCTAATGCTTTATGTTCTGATAATTTTTTTTCTAATTGAGTTTGCAAGGTCGTTATACCAGATTCTAATCCACTTTTGCTTGCGTTAAATTGTTCAATATCTCTTTTAAATTCTTCAGTAATAAATTTCCAAACAGAATTAATCAAATTTCTTTTCTCGTTAGTAAAGTTGGCAACAATTTCATTGTGCTCTTTTATTTTACGGTTAGCAGTTGAAATTACTTCTGTAATTAGATCGGATTGTTCCTTCAAACGAACTATCTCAATTGTTCTACTTGGCTCCTTTATTTTAGTATTTAAAAGTTCATTATTACCGCTTATCTGACTTACTAATGTTTTAAAATAAGCAGAAAATTTATCTAAATCTAACTTTGTTTCTTTAAAGACCTTTTCGTTTGCTTCAATTGTATAGAGTTCATTAATTAAATTTTGGGTTAATTGGTTATATTCTTGCTTTAAACTTTTAAGAGTATTTATATCTCTTAAATAAGTTTCATCAAAAAAACTTTCTAACTTACTTTTAAAATCTTCATTTATAGTTTGTTGTTGGCAAAATGGGCAAGTACTATCGTTTTCTTGAATATAATTCCTTCCTTGATTTACCCAATCATTAATATTCAGTTTTTGAATTAATTTTGCTAAATCGATATCAGCATGACCTACAATTATTTTTGTCCAAATTATATCATTTTCTATTTCAATAATTCGATCATAATTGATAGTATTTATTAGTGAAATATTCTGTGGAACATCACCAAAAATTGTCTTAGTTTTATCTCGTATCAATTCAATTCTTTCCAAAGATGCACTGTTATTCAAAGATTCTACTAACAATCTGGATTTGAATGATTCTGCAGATTTCATTGATCCTACAAAAGCTTCCTTGAACTCTTTATCGTATTTTTTAAAAATTTTTTTCCAACAATTTTCTGTAAATTCTTTTTCTAGAACTTCCAGCTTGAGAATTTGAGCCTTTTGTGTATCACGTTTCTTTCCGCCTTCTATTTTTAAGTTTTTTAGCTCCTCTGCTTTATCATCAATAACTTTAATCTCATCAGTAGTGGCTTGGCCAAGAGTAAAAACACCATTTAATTTTCCTTTTCCAAAATTCAGCTCTCTAAATTCTTTATTGTAAACTAAAGTTTTAAGAGGAGTTTCATTATTCCATGCTATAGAACAGCTAATATATTTTTCTTCGGCATGATTCAAAAGATAGTTTGACAAAGTTGTCTTTCCACATCCATTTGTACCATATATAAAATTTATTTTTTTCAGATTGTCAATAACAACTCCAACTGTTGAGTCGTAAGTAGCTATATTTTTAATAGTAATTGATTTTATCATAATTTACGTTTTTTAAGTGAATTTTTGTAATGGTGATTTTCTATTTCAAAACCGCTGCTATATGCCAAACTAAACGTTCTCTAGTTCCAATATCTAACGCACGCTGACCGCTTAACATACTAGTAAAAAAGATTGCTATACCCTTTAATTCGTTCGGTTGTTGAATGATATATGTACCTTTAGTTTTATCAAATTCAAATTTAATCCAGTCACCCAACCATACACCAGTTTTGATTCCTTTAGAATCTGTTTTAGCATTCATGCCTAAAAAAGTTCTTATTAAAGCGTTACTTGCAACAATAATTTTAGGTTGAGTTTTAACTAATCTCTCTTTTAAAACTTCAAGCTGTTGAAAAAGAAAATTTCGTCCTTCTTCATTACTCTTAAATATTTTTTTAATGTTTGATTGGTTAGTTTCACGGAAGACAAATAGATCATAATGTGTCCATTTTATTTCAATATTGTATTCATTTCTAAGGCTTTCTTCAACATTAAAAAAAGGTTTAAAATACTCTTTGCCTATTGTCCTCTCCCTTGTCCACTCATAGCTTTCTTCTTTTTGGGTAGAAATAAAAGATGGATTCATTCCAAGAAAAAGCACATCTGCTTCACTTTCATCTTCATCATATTGAAAAGCAATTCCCCGGTTTAAAATCGCCTTAATTTCGTCATTTAAGTGAGGTTGTACATTCGTTACAATATTTTGATATTGTTTTCTTAAATCTTCTAAATTTTTATACATAGTGTTTTTTATTATTATTAAAAATGTTGGTGCTTTAACTAATACCTCGGGCAATTTTTAATAGCATGTCTGCTTAGGACAATATCGTATTGTTCTCAAGTTAGAAAGTTTTTGACAATTGGACGTTCGAATGTATCACGACATTGAAAGTAAGACCTCCGTAATCTGGAAAGATATTTTTTTTGTAGTATTCATAAGTTTGTGTTTTTTAATATTTAATTTACGTAAGATTCATGTTAATTATCTTAAGTATATTTCGCTAATATAATAAATGTTAAAATGTAAAGAAAAAAAAAGAAAATGAAATTATGATGAGGAAAGGCACATTTTGTAGAAATTTAATTTACAAGATTACTAGTTCGCTCCTTATGTGATTATGAGACCTCAACAACTCTGGTTTTACAAATAGAGCTAATTAACATAATCTTGCGAGAGTTTAAGCAAGCTGAAAAGTTAATTGACGAATTTTAATTACAGCTAGAGTATAACATCAAGTAAAGTTCGAAATCTGGATGGATGATTAAAATAGCTCAACATAAACGAGAACAATTAAATATTGCTCTCGTTTTTTTTATAAATTTTAGTTCTGCTTTAAATTTTGCTTATTAAATTAAGCCGTTTAATATCTACGATTTAATAAATATAAAGTTCCTATAGTTGAATAATAAAGGCTAATAAAACATTAATCACTCTTATTCTTCAGCAGATAACCATCAATTACCAAGTTAAAAATATTATCTTCAAGCACAACTTGCTTAAATATCTCTAGTTTAGTTTCTGCGTCAATTTCATATCCGTTAAGTGACTCTGTTTGTAGAATGTAATGATTCCATGAAAATAGATCAATAATATTCTGATTGTCAAAAAGTAACTTCGCAAGCTCCAATTCATCCTCGGAGGCATTAATCAACTTATTCCATTTATTAAACCCTGCCAAGTCAGCGATAACATGCTGTGCATTCATTAAACTGAATTTTTCTTCATTCAGTTTATAGTCCAAAACAATTTGATCTATATCGAAATACTTTGGTGAGTATTCATAAAGAAAGTCATTAATTACATTGTCAAAAACAGGAGTTTTTGTTTTAAAATCTCTGTGTAGATTTTTAGCTTGAAGCTTAAAATAGTCAATAGTATTCATAATATAATCCTTTAATTAAAGATTATTACCCTAAGATTTTGCGTTCGTATACTTTGATCGGATAATAAGCTTTGAGGTTATATTATCTAGTTATTGGTTGATGAAATCTTTGCACGAACGAGCAGGCATACCAAAACACCTGAAGCAAATATAACGTATAATTTAATATTATTCACAAAAAAATGAAGTTCTAGTATTTATTAAGTAATTCTAATGTTGCCTACCTTATCAAACTTCAGATTAAACAGATCTAAGTACAGTTAAATCATAATATAATGATTTCAACGCACTCCTCAATCGAAGAATAAATAAAACACAACATATATTTTGATAAATCTTTATCTTATCTTTCAATATATTTTAACCTATCATTTTACTTATGAGAAACGCTTACAGTGGATATACCTATCAACAGCAGATTACCAGATTGTTGATTATGAAGATGGATACCGAACGTGTGATTTCAAGTATAGAGATTGAAGCTAAAACAAATGATAATTTCGATGACTTAATTTTATCTGTCAAGTCTGAAAAATATCATTTCCAGCTAAAAGATTTTGCAGAGCCAACTTTAAATAGCATTGAAGTGACTGATGAGTATTGTAAAATAAATGGTAAATCACATAAGTTATCTTTAGAAACCAACGTACTTTTTTTTAAAGAGATTCCCATTGATCCCAATTCTACAATTTTAGGTTTTCCCTCACAAATAATTAATGGAATATATATCGTGTCTCTAACAAGATCTGAATCGGATCAAATCATATCGGACCTGTACAATAAAAATGATGGGAGACTCATAGAAATTGATCACTTTTTTAATTCAATTTTAGATAAGCGGATCTGGAATATCAAGCGAGAAGATCTTCCTTCTGTAAAAACCTATAATACAAAACTACTTGAAGAAACAGTAGATGTAGGGTGTTCTATATTAGAACATAATGATCTCCTGTTAATAGAAGGTAAACCCGGAATAGGAAAAAGCCATCTTGCAGTTTTATTAGAGAAGAAGTTTGAAGATGTCTTACTGTATCGATTTTGGGTTCGTAATCAAGATCCTGAATATCGCGAACGCTTAATATTTGAAAATTTTATAAATGATATTACACGAAAAATTTTTGGTGACTATATTTCAAGACCTTTCTCAGAAATCTTTAAAAAATTAAGCATTGATTACTATATCATAATTATTGATGGGCTGGATCATGTTGAAAATTATGCTCCTGATGAAATGCAGTATTTTATTGATGGAATTGAACAGATAAAAAGATTTTGTAAGGTTGTTGTCCTATCACGTCCATTGGCTACAGAAATACCTTGGAAGAAGCAGACAATGGCAAATTGGAATGCTTCGCAGACAGGTAAAGTGCTTGATGAACTGTATCATATACAAGATTATAATCAAAGACAACAGATATTTGGTATTTCGCAGGGATATCCCATATTAGTGCGCTATCTAGCAGAACATTTTAAACTATATGGAGAGGTACCTAAATTAAATCAACTGAAAAATATTGAGGATTACTATGAACAGATTCTCAAAAATGAGAAAGGTAAACAATCACTTACACTCTTTTTATGTTCAAATAGTTACTTTATGAACTCCGAGATTAGCCTATTTTTAGGTGATGCCGCATGTTATGTAGAAGAATATGTAAATGAACGCCCCTATCTTTTTGAAAAAAGGTTAAACCGTATCTCTCTGTTTCACGATAGTTTTAATACTTATTTACGTAAGATAAGTAATGATAATTCAAAATTGAATAATAAAGTAAAAGATCTGGTCTTTAATTCAATAATGAAGTATGAAAAAAGGTTTCTTTCGAGGTTTTCGCTTTTCAATTTAGAAAAATCACAAAAGCAAGAAATAGTTAAAGAATTTACTAATCTTAGCGCATTCAAATTATTATTAAAAGATTGCATTGACTACGAATCTGTACAAGCGTTCTACACTGAACTAAAAGCACTTGTTCCGGAAATGGATTTTCAAGAATTAGAAGTAATCCAATACTATGATCTTGCTCTAATCGAAAATATGATTAACAGGGATCATCTCTCTGCATTAAATAGCTTTTACTATACTTATGTACGCACTCTACTAATGAATGGATATACGGAAGAACATATTACAAGTTTTGGGTATCTTTTTGCGATGCTGTATTATGTTAAAGAGAGCAATGCCATTCTACTTCTCAATAGAACAAATGAAGATATGTACTTAACAGATCATTTTGTAAATGTATTGAATAATGATCTGTATGTAGAGGAAAATTTTATAAAAAAACATAAAAAATCAATTAATTCAGAACAGATAAAAAGGCTTCTTTCTGATAAAATGAACATACGTGAGCACTTAACACTTATAATTGAAAATAAATTTATACATCAGAATTCCATTCCAAAGTATGCAAAATTATTAGAATCAATTACAAAATACGCAAATGGAGATGAACAGGGGGGAATTCTAGAATTAAAATCATTTCTTTATAACTTTAACTTACCGGACTATTATCCCTCTTGGATTCTTAAAGAAGTAAAGAACAATCTTACCTCATATGGTTTTTCATTTTCAAATGAAGGAAATGAATATCAGAATCTTTCACTTGAGGATTTAATAGTAAAGTACAAAAAAACAGGGAGTTTCGATCTAAGAGATAAAATTCATAATTACTTACGTCTTGCACTTTATGAAGATCGTCTTAGCGATATATCAAGCATTTCTTTATTTTGGCCAAAATATTATCAGAGGCGTGACTACTCGTTGTTCTCTATTCCGCAGGCACTATATACATTGGAGACCAAATCGCTTATTTCTAAATTTACAAGTGTAGAAACTATAAGTTTAATGCAGCAAATTTCTGAAAAAGAACACCGAACTTTATTACTTGATTATATACAGTACTATCAACCTTATGATATTATATCATTTATAGAGAATAATTTTGATTTAGAGGACTTAATGATAGAGTGGTTTTATTTGCCAACCGAGTATCTTGACATAATCTCGACAAAAACCTATCAACATGCTGTGCTAAAAATTCTTAGGTATCATCGTTCACATCCTAAGTTAAAACTAGCTGATGTTGAAAATCTTATTAATTCTATTTGGTTAGATGACTTTCAAAATGTACTATTTCATACCGGCTACAGAATCGTTGTTCCAAAAGGTCATAGACTATTCGACTTACTTATCAATAGTTTAATAGAAATAGAGGATGAAGAGGATGCTTCAGACATAGTAGAAAAAACCCATGACACGTGGAATTTTGGAATTATGGACGATGAAAATCTCCAATACGTAAAGAAAAAAAACATTTCACCTATGGAGTTAGCAAAGTTTTTAGACTATCATGGATCTTCTTTCCCTAATTCTAAAGCTTTTGATCTTTATTCTCGTTCAGAAATTGCTCCCAATTTCCAAGAAATTTTACATAACGGCATTACTACCAGAACAGCAAGTGGCAATTATGCCTCATTTCTGTATTTCTGGCCTGGTACTGTGTTAAAGATGATTTCTGACTATTTGGATAATAAAGAATTTGAAAAAGCGGCTGAAAGTTTCGAGTCTTTTATGAAACTATCTCTTTTCGATTTCAAACTTGAACAAAAGCTATAATAAATTGTTAATTAATAAATAAACCGAATGCTTCTAAAAAGAGAACTGATCTACATAGACAACAACACTTCGACTTCTCTCAGTGACCGTAATACTGACCGCGTTGCCAAATACTACGAGCAAGGCGATTAATTGATTGTTGTTTTTAAAGGCAGTTTTAAAGAGTTTGCTTACAGCAAAAACAGGGCACAAATAATTAAAACCGGAGTAAGTGCCAAAAATGCCTTTGATGTATTTAACTATTTAATATAGCTTCACTATTTAAACATATTTTCATGAAAGGTTAATAAAGGGATTCGTTTATGGTAAGATAATTTTTCTGCGATACTGCCTTCAAAAACACGTTGAAAAAGCGATTTGTTTCTGGTAATACAGCTTAGCATATCTATAGAATACTGGTCGATAGAATTAAATACTGCTTTTACTATATCGTCCTGATTTTTTTCGATAAAATAAACAGGGTCTTGTTTAAACTGCTGTTTCCAACTTGCAACTTCTTCTTGCGTTTTAGACTCTTTACCCTTATTCACGTGAATACAGTAAATATCAGCATTAAACGATTTAATATAAGGAATCATTTTTCGCAAAACCAAAGCATCTTCATTATCATAAACAGTTGTGAACCCAATAGCATCAATTTCTTGAAATTTACACAAGTACGGGATACTCAGCACCGGGATATCTACATTGTTTATAACACCGACTGTGGTAGAGCCCAGTATTTTATTTTCGAAGCCGGAATTGCCCGTAGTCCCCATTACGATTAAGCTGATACTTTCTTTTGAAACAATATCCAAAATGCTTTGCACCAGTTCTCCTTCTTCGATAAAAAACTTTAAAGATACCTGACCTAAATCATTTTCTATAGCAAGCTGGCGCATTTTATTTATTTGATCTTTAAACAAATCTGATGCAGCCAAGGAATTTACTGCACCTATATCTTTAGAAATGTTAGCTGCATTACTTTTTGAACTACTTTTTGATGAATAAGAATGTAAAACAGATAGTTCTCCGTTATAATTTTTACAAATTTGCATTGCGTAGATAAAAGCATTGTCTGCTGTTGCAGAAAAGTCGGTAGGGAACAGTATTTTTATCATTTAACTTGTATTTAAATAGTTAATTAAAGTTACCAAATTTAATGATACATAGTGCATTAAGGATTAATTAATATTTGGGAGATTTCATTTTCGCTACACTTCACTGAAAACATTGTTTTAAAAAAAATGTAACAAATAAAAAAAATGTGATTATATTCGTCAATAATTGAGTTACCTGCTATTTATCAGACCCAACTATTATGACAAATCTACAAGACAAAGTTTGGTATGCTTGCTATGGCTCAAACATTTTAGAAGAACGTTTTCTATGTTACATCAAGGGTGGACAACCTAAAGGAGCAAAGACAACTTATGATGGTTGTAGCGACAAGACATTGCCAGCGGACAATGAAGACTTTTATATTTGTTCTGAACTTTATTTTGCAAGAGAATCGGGTAATTGGAACAATGGGGGCATTGCATTTATTAGAACTTCATTTGAACCACAAGCATCGACAATTGGGAGGATATATTTAGTTACAAAAGGACAGCTAATTGACATCGCCAGACAAGAAACAAGTACAAAAACTGAATTGACGATAGACTTTGACAGAGCAATTCATGACGGTTTTTTTATATTTAAGCGACCATCATGGTACGGCAACCTACTATACTTAGGACAAAAAGACGACTATCCAATTTTCACTCTGACAAACGAAAATGATTTGCAATCGTTGACAAAACCAAGCAAGGACTACATCAAAACTATTAGTGAAGGAATAAAAGAAGCTCATAATTTTGACGGCAAAACAATTTTGGAATATTTAATAAGCAAAGGTGGTGTCAATGGAAACTATGATAACCAAGAATTATTAGACATTATCAACGAGTAATGAGATAAACCAGCGGGTAACATTGCATTGACATTATGGCGGCTGACGAATATAGGCTCAACATCTTTGCTACTATTTAGCTTTTGTAATATATTCGGCTGACCGAATACTATTTCCGCCACAACGCCAATGCTTCAACGTTAGCTGTAACCCGTTTCGAACTAACGACATAAAAAAACAAACATAAATTTGAACCCAAAACTAAAAAGTTATCTTGCCATTTTTATTTTCCTGATTGCCGGAATGTTAATTATGGGGATTGCTCAACTTTTTAAAACACCATATTGGTTCGATTCGGCTTTTATTGTTTTGACATTGTTCGTTATTGTAAATATTGTAACTGCAAAAATTCTCAACCTTAAAACTGAAATCAAAACTTTCTGGGGATTTAATAAAATCTACTTTTTACCTATCGGAATTTTGGCAGGCGGATTAATCGCAGTTAGCCCAGCTTTGGCAGGATTTTTAACAGGAGCGATCAAATTCAGCGAACTCAAATTAGATACGACTTTTACATTTACTTCTATTGCATTAACTTTAGCAATTGTGGCTTGGGAAGAACTTTGGTTTCGTGGAATTTTTCTCAATTATTGTAACAGAAACTTATCGGCAGTCAACATTTCTATAACTTTTGGTTTACTGTTTATGTTGGTTCATTTACTAAATCCTGAAATAAATATGCTAAAAACTGGTCCGACTTTGTTTTTTGCAGGAGCTTTTTTAACGATTGTATATTTCTATTTCAAAACAATTTGGCTTCCAATCGGACTTCACTTCGGAAATAACTATCTAACGATTCAAAGCAGTCTTGATAAACATTGGCTTTTCGGAAACGAAGGTTATTTTGGAGCAGTTATTCTCGCAATTCTTTTTTTAATATTGATCAAACTTACGAATGAAACACATAAAACTACTAGAAACTATTCTTTACGTGAATGACCAACAAGCAAGTGCGGAGTTCTACTCCAAACTATTCCGACAAAATCCTGACTTGAATATTCCGGGAATGACAGAATTTAAACTTGCCGAAAATTGCAAATTGGGACTAATGCCCAACAAAGGAATTGCAAAAATACTATCGGACAAAACGCCACATCCCGACCAAGGAAACGGAATACCAAGATGTGAGCTTTACTTTTACGTTGACAACATCGAACTCGAATTTGAAAATGCAACGAAAATTGGAGCGAAACTAATAAGTGAAATTAAAAATCAGGATTGGGGCGACGAAATTTGCTATTTTGCAGACATTGACGGACACATCATTGCATTTGCAAAAAAATTGAATAACAAATGAACTGTGTAAAAACGCTAATTTATTAGCCCTTTTAATAATAAAATTATCCTGGCACATTGTTGTACTGTTTTATAATACCCAAAATACAATTTTAAGCAGCTTGTTGCATACCACAATTACGGCTGCTTATTTGTTCTTTCCCCACTCTACTAATCTGTCACTAACTATATTTATGCCTGCTGATTAATAATTGATCAAAATAATATTATCAAACTTTGCCTATATTTGACCAATTAAAATCAACCCGTGCAAACTACCATGCTTCGATGAACTCAGCAACCACCGCCCTCCTACTCGTTCAAATGGGGAAAAGGGAATGGGGAATGGGGAAAAGGGAATAAAAAAAGTTATTATATTCGTTGATGATTAAGTTATGTCTCATACTATGATGACCTTAAACACACTATTAATTATTAAAGCAGTTTGATATCATTTATTGACTTCAATAAAAAAAAACTCTGAATAAATGGAAGGAATTAAATTTACAGAAGCAATCATAATTGACGACAATGCTGAAACTGTCTTTGATTTCACACAAGACTATAGTAAAAGACTTAAATGGGACACATTTTTAAAAAGAGCTGACCTGATCGATGGGGCATCAAGTGCAGACAAAGAAGTAAGGGCATACTGTGTTGCTAAAAATGGTATTGGTATGGTTACAGAATATGTCACATTTAACAGACCAAAAGTGACAGCAATCAAAATGATAAAAGGTCCCTATATGTTTAAATCATTTTTAGGTTCTTGGACATTTAAAGAGTTAATTGACGATAAAACCGAGGTGTGTTTTTTATATTCTTTTTCGCTTAGATTTCCATTTAACCTATTGACAAAGTTTGTAAAAAACAATTTGCAGACAAATGTGAAACAGCGACTTATCGACCTCAAAAAAAATATCGAAAATGAAAGCAGTAAGGTATAACATGATCTTTTAAAAAACTTTTAAGTGCTTTTTTGTCTGTTAATCGATGTAATCGCTATTATAAAACTTTATCTATATTTGACCAATTAAATTCCACTCGTGCAAACATACTTCGATAGACTCAGCAACCATGCTTCGATAGCTCTGCAGGCTCACTAACCGTAAACTCACTAACCGTAAACTCACTAACCGCAGGCTCACTGACCAGAAAATGGGTAAAAGTTATTATATTCGTAACTTAAAAGTTAACAGTAATTCTATAAAGTAGTAATTGTCAAATGAAATATATTTTTAAAGTCATATTTATTTTATTGTTATGTGGCTGTAAACAGTACCAACAATCAAAAGAAAATGAAGTTTTCTCTGCTGGACCAAATGAAAGTGGTTTCGGAGCAACTTTTTTCACTTTATATAATGACAATTCGTATAAATTTTGTGACGGTGATTTTATGAATCCAAATTGTTATTCTGGAGAATACGAAATTAATGGAGATACATTAACTTTAAAAAATCTAAAATTGAATGACCATGTAAATAATAATAGATTTATTATTTATCGAATGAGTGAACAGGATAGCACTTATTGGAAAAATAAATATCCCAAATCCAATGATTGGAAGTATTCAAGAGAAAGTGATTCATTGAGAGGATTTCAAGGCGATGTTTATGAACTTGACAAAAATAATGTTCCAAAAACAAACGTTAATTATTACTATGTAATTAGACTTGATAAATTAAACTAAGTAATTTGATATGAAAGAGTTTCTATATGATTTTATCAAAAAATTTTGGTGGTTCATTGCAGCAGTAATAGTACTTCCGTTTCTATTTAAAATACCTGCTTTTATATCTTGGATGGACTTTAGTAATTCAGAAAGCTCAGCAAATGCAATGAATGGTTTTACAACACCTATAATAGGTTTTACTTCCGTTATATTACTTTACAAAGCTTTTTCTAAGCAACAAGAAACTATTGATTTACAGCAAAAGACAATAGAGTTACAGGAAAAAACTAATGAAATACAGCACAACGCTAACTTATTTCAAGAAACAATAAATAAAAATCTTAAAATTGAAAATAAATTGAATTTTTTATTGTCTGAATTTAATAGATTAGAAACAAAAATTTTTGAAGTATCTAAAATTTATAAAAATTTCAATGATTACGCCTTAGGTTTAAATTACAATGAAAGTGATTTTATTTATAACCTGAATAAAATAAATTATAGTATCCTAACTTTTAATAATTTAATTAATATTTCTGAAATTAATAAGATAGAAGAAAGATACGCAAGCAATAATAAAATTGATTATTATGACGAAATTATTTTAAACAACTTGAATAGTTTGTATTCAATAGTTTTAAATGATACATTAAAAAAAATAGGATCTTTTTTAGCTATTATGGTAAGAAGTAATATAACAGAAGAAAGTATACACACTATAGAATTTACTGCAGAATATAAAAAATTAGAAACCAGTATGGGTTTAATTAAAGATATATTAAATCGAAGATATCCTAATTTTAATAACAACTAAAATGTGCAAATGCACATTTTTTTATGCCTTAACCCAAATACATTTGCAATCTAATCAAAATATTTGTTTGCAACTCCTTTTGATTTGCAAGGTAACAACAAGATCCGTTGTGGATATTAGTAATCATGTGAAGTTGAAAACACCTTTTATTTGCTAAGTAATTACAATATTTCGTAAATTAAGTGATGGTATTATTGTGTTCTGGAGCATGCTTACTTTTATGATAACAACCTAAAAGTAATATCTCATAGCAGAAAATGTTAATAATTTTAGGTTATTCTTTTAAATATATTTCCTTTCTTAAAATGCAACAAAGCGGAAAAATTAATATATTCGTCAGTATTTGAGTTAAGCTATAACAATAAGTTTCGCTAAAAAAGAACAAAAAATATGAAGGTAAATAAACGTATAAAAAATGTTTACAAATATTATACAATTAATCAAAATCTATATAATTCAATAATAAATAACGAACTGTTCTTTTCTAACCCAAGAAATTTTAATGATCCTTTTGACTCAAACCCTAGATTCAAATTGTCAAATGTAGAACAGGACCTACGAAATTTTTTTGTTTACATTCAAAAAGAAATTAATAAGCAAACGCAGGAAATTACTTCTATTGCCAATTTTAAAAAAAGACAAGAAAGCTTCAAATTTCTTATAGATACTTTTTTGAAAATAGCTGATGTTTCAGGGGAATTATATTCACTTGACAGAGAAAATTATGACGATAAATTAATTGAGATTTTTACATTTTACAATAACATAGAATACTTTAAAAAATTTGTAAAACAAAATAATGTTGAACTTCAAAAGAAAATGTTTGATGACTATATTTTTATAGCAATTGACGTTAAAAAATATGGAATTTGGTCTGGTTCTTTGACTGCTACATGTCCTGTAATGTGGGGACATTATGCCAATAATCATAGTGGTATTTGCTTAGAATTTGAACTATTTGACAGTAATGATAATTCATGCATAAATTATCTCGCCGAAAGTCCCTTTAAATCAATTATTGTAAATTATACAAACGAACCTCTTGATATATTCTCATTGTCAGGAAATCAATTACAAGAATTGACAGATGTTATAATAAATACCAAGTATGAAAAGTGGGATTATGAAAAAGAAGTTAGATTAATAAACTCCAAACAAGGTTTAGAAAAATTTAATTATAAGTCTATAAAAAGTATAATTTTTGGTTATCGAACAACCCCAAGAGAGAGATATGCTTTATGTAAACTACTCGGTAGCTTACGCTATAAACCAGATTTATTCATTGCAAAAGTTCAACCAGATAGTTATGAATTAAAGATTGTACAAATGACTTTAGAAGACATTGCTGGAAGTGGTGTTCACATTGAGGAATTAAATCTAAAAGAAATAGAAAAGCCCTTTTAACAAAGCCCCACATGAACTGCGTAGAGAACCAAATAAATTAGGCAGTTTTTACAATACAATTATCTTGCTGAAAAATGATGCCTTTTATCTCTGTTAATCGATCAAAATAATATCATCAAACTTTCTCTATATTTGACCAATTAAAACCAATCCGTGAACCCAAATACCGCCCTCCTACTCCTTTGCATCATTGTATTAATTATTGTTGTGATTCAGCATCAATCAACAAAGAAAAAATATGAACACCCCAACTATCTTCAGCATCTTGAAACAATAAAAGCGTTTATTAAAGAAGTAAACAGTTTGAACGATTATGTTACCTGGGTAGCGCGAGACGGTATTAAAACCAGATATGCATTGGCAGGGCGATACTTTAAAAACAAAAGCAACTACTACAAAAAAGAGCACCTAGTAAAGGAATTTAATGCTATTTATGGAGATTGGGATCAATACATAAAACAGTACAATCACAACTATGTTTCAGCCCAAAAAGAAAAACTGGAGGGGTATTTTAACGATATTGAGGGCAAGACATTGGATGATCAGCAACGGACGGCGATTATTACAGACGAATATTCGAACCTGATCATAGCCGGAGCGGGATCGGGCAAAACACTCACCATTCTGGGTAAAGTGCAGTATTTGATCGAACAGAAAAAGATCGATCCGAACGAGATACTATTACTGTCGTTCACCAAAAAAACCGTAGAGGAGCTGAACCACCGACTGCAAAAGATAAACCTTAATACCAGAGCAACCACCTTTCACAAGCTGGGATACGACCTTATTAAAGCGTATTATGAGACCGTACCCGTTGTTACCAATGAAAATACGCTGAGCGGTGTGGTTACAACGTATTTACAGGAAGATTTGTTTAACGATACCGATACCCTGCAAGCCTACATACAGTATGTTGCCTGCTATATGAACATTCCGGAAGATTACGACCACTACCGGTCACTGGGTGAAAAGACAGATACCGAAAAAGGCATTGACCTTGTGACGCTGAAAGAGAAATGCGAGCCTTTGAATATGGTTGCGAACGCCATACACGATACGCTGAAGGGCGAACGTGTGAAGAGTGTGGAGGAACTGATGATTGCCAACTACCTGTATTTGAACGGGATTGACTATGAGTATGAAAAAGCGTATCCGTATGGAACGGAAGTGTACCGCCCCGATTTTTACCTGACGGAATACAACCTTTATTTAGAGCATTTTGGTGTGGACGAGTATAACCGTGCCAAATGGCTGACCGCTTTTAACGAGGAAAAGTATGTTGCGGAAATGGAGCTGAAAAGGAAGACACATGAAACCTACAACACCCGTTTACTGGAAACGTATTCGTACTACAACCGGGACAATGTTTTACTGGAGAAGCTGGAAGAACTGCTGGAAGCGGAACAGGTGGTATTTAAGCCGAGGGACGTGCAGGAAATTTATACCAAAATATCTGAAAACGATGCGAACTTTGGCAAGGAACTGAACAGGCTAATTGAGAGCTTTATAAACCTTGCAAAATCGCGGCAGTTGAACCGTAGCGCGTTGGTACAGCTGTTTACGGATAATAAGGATTTTGAAAACGAGTTTATGTACGAACGGCAGGAACTGTTTTTGGGATTTGTGCTGCCGATATTGGAGAAATACGATGCTACCTTACGGGAGCGCAACGAGATTGATTTTAACGATATGATTAATAAGGCGACCGATGCCTTACGAACGCACCAACCACCGTACAACTACCGATATATAATTATTGACGAATATCAGGACATATCGTTTTCACGGTTTAACCTGATAAAGGAGCTTCGGGATTTATCGGGTGCCCGACTGGTATGTGTGGGAGACGACTGGCAGTCGATCTACCGATTTGCAGGAAGCGATATTTCGCTGTTCAGCAATTTTGAGAAGTATGTGGGGATATACGAACAGCTGCTGATAGAACAGACGTACAGGAACTCGCAATCGCTGATTGACGTGTCGGCTGCGTTTGTGCAGAAAAATCCGAGGCAGATAGCGAAGCGTCCGCAATCGCGCAAAGAAGATCTGGCAAACCCCGTGAAGTTTGTGCATTATGATGCAGATGCCGTGGTGGAAACGTTTATTAACCAACTGCAACAGATTGTGGGTACACATGGAAACAAGGCATCGATATTGGTTTTGGGACGGCACCGTTTTGACATTAACGATCTGATAAAGGTATCGGCAGGCGATAAGATTCGGTATATTGAGCGTACGGGTAGACTGGAGGTTGCGGGTTTTGAGGATGTTGACATACACTTTTCAACAGTACATAAATCGAAAGGTACGGAGGCTGACCATGTGATTGTTTTGAGCCTGAAGAATCATTTACTGGGGTTTCCGAACAAGATGACCGATGACCCTATTTTATCGCTTCTATTAAGTGATACGGAAGACTACCGCTTTGCAGAGGAACGCCGGTTATTCTATGTTGCGCTTACCCGTACCAGAAACGAGGTGGTACTGCTTATTCCGCAAGATGTGTCGCTGTTTGCAGGGGAATTGCTTAAGGATAACAACTATTTGCTTTCGGCAGGTAACGGGACTTACAAAACCACGAACTGCCCGTACTGTAAAACAGGCAGGCTGGTTGTTAGAAGGAATGGTGCTAACGGGAATCAGTTTCTGGGATGCTCGCACTACCCTATATGTGATCAGACGTTTAATAATATTGCTATTTTAGAAGACAGTATTTTATGCAGTGGCTGTATGAGCGGTTATATGGTTAAACGTTCGGGGAAATATGGTGCTTTTCTGGGGTGTACGAATTATCCGAAGTGTGGGAATATAGTGAAATTGGGATTGGGGAATTAGGGAATATTTTAACCGTTGAATCGTTTAACTGTTGAATTGTTTAACTGTTGAATTGTTGAAACTGTTAATTGTAATAGGCATATCTGGCTACGAGTTCTCCATTTCAGTAATAGATCTATTTCGGCTTACTATACTTTTTAGACAAAAAGTACCAAAAGTCTTTTTTTGCGGTCCAGCTTGTAAGCGGTCAAAATCTTGTTTGTTGCCTAACCCATCGGAACGATCGCTTACGCGACCCGATGTGTTTTAACGACAACTGCACCGTTTTGACACCCGCTTAAAGCTTAAATACCGCTATAGATTCGTGTGGAATGAGTTATTGTGTTTTTTGATTTTGAGGGAGAATTAGGGAATTGTTGAGTTATTGACTTTAATAGTAATAAATATAAATTGAGTAATTACCATTGAGACCAATCTATTTCTAATCTTTTAAGAAAAATATTTATTTTTCCGATTTTTAAATGTAGAGGCTTTTTATCTTCTGGACGATGACAATACGGATATCCTTCAAAATCACTCTTTAATGACACTCCATCAAATTCGGTATTTTAATAAACCACCAGATTTTCTTGTAGTTTCTAAATATCTAGACTAAATGAATTCCATATTTACAATCAAACTTTGTCATTTTTAATGTTGTCGTAAAAATAAAACAGACAAGTAAATGCCCGTCTGTTTTTGTTGCTTAAAATTTATAAAGCATTTTGTTATTCCGTAATTTAATTTATTTTTTACTGTATCACTAACACTGGAATATTACCCCAATTTAACTTAATCATGAATCAAATATGATTTAAGAATACTATCAGATTTTATTGTACTTTCTGAAAATAATTCCTCAGTAGTATCAATAGATATAACTTCATATCTGTAGGATTCGATTTTATCATTCGTATCAGATTCTATCATATCAGATAAAGATAAATTTTGAAAAAGAAATAATCTTCCATTATAAATATGGGGGATCGTCGTAGGTTCATCATATTTTAATTCACTTATTATTTTACTACTTCCATTTTTATTAATCAAATAAATTAAAAAACCATTAGTATTTCTAAATACAATTACATCAAAGTGAAATTTATTTTCGAATTTAATAAATCCTAAATATTCTGTATGATTATCTATTCGTGTTTTTTTTAATTTATCTTCTTCGATAATGCCTAATAAATCATTGAAAACAGTGTGCGAGATAGGATACTTATCAATATTGTTTAAATTAATTTTATAATTTGACTTTTTCATTAAAAATCTCACATTATAAACTTTTCCGTTTTCATATGATTTTTTTAAATTACTATGAAAACTATCTTCTTTATTGGTTATACAAGAAGTCGACAAAATTAGTAAGATTAATAAATTAAATAATTTCATGATCTGTAATTAATTGTTCTGAATCCAAATTTTGAAAAATTATTAAAAAACATTCCTTGTCCTCTTATAAAATCTCCATAACACCGATAGCATATCTTTCCCAGCGGAAAGAAATATCCTAACACAGTAATATACATTTATTTCGTAAATTTAAACAAACATAGCTAATTTCGTAACTTGTAAGTATTGAAGTTGATGGTTTTGTCTTTCATAAAGAAGGGAGTGTTCAAAACGAGAGGGATAAAATGAAGGATACAATCCTTAACAAATACCACTTCCCTATTCTGCGCTTTGGAACTAATGAAAGTAATGAGAAGGCGAAGTTGGTTGGGATGTTGGAGGGGTTATTGCGAGGTGATAAAATTGACAATTGATTAGATACTATTCTACGGAACTATTGTAATTAACAATACGTGTTGTAATTTTACATGGTATTTATTCTTTGCTTTCCTGGATCAACTTTTTTATGGTTTTACGAATACTGCCTTTATTAAAACCTTCATTTATTTTTACAATTTCTCCTTTTTGATTGATGATGATGAATGTTGGAAATGCACTAATTTTTAAACTTTTTGAAATGTTTTTTGTTGTTTTATATGTTGAAAAATAACAGGTGTTTTTTTTATAGGTGTAATAATCGCTAATATCTTCTTTATTATCACTATCGTTAATTCCAATAATTACCAAATCGTTTCTAAATTCTTCCTGTAGTGTAATTAGATCAGGAGTTGCTTTTAAGCACGGCAAACATCCCCGATACCAAAAATCCAGTAAAATTACTTTTCCTTTCAAATCGGTTAATTTAACTGTTTGTCCATTGTTTAAAACAAACTCTTTGGGAGGAATTATACTGGCCTGCGCAATTGCTTGCTCTGTAAAAAAAACAAATGTAAAAAGTATGAAGGTATTTTTTAATATGCGTTTCATTTTACCTGTTGGATTTGATTTTTAAAGTCGTTGTATAGTTCAGTAGCTTTAAAAGGTTTGTCTTCATCAATAATAAAAACATCGCTAGAAATATTATTGTTGATGGCTAAATAGACCATTTCATAATAATTGTATTGTTCCATATTTTCCCATCGTAAAAAAGAATAATAGGCAATTGGTAAGAAATCTGTTTTTCTAAAATAATGTTTTTCTACACGATCTCTTGTAGTATCTTTTTCATCTTTATGATAAATATTTAAAACATAAACAGGTGTATTGTGTAGTTTCTCTTCGGTAACATTAATGTCTTTATAAAATGCTTGTAAAACCTTCGTCCCATAAGCATGAAAATTGTCTTTCTTTCCAAAATATTTTTTTAGCAGAAAATTACTATAACCCTCAACTACAGAATTCTTCATTTTTTTATCACTATATATTTCCGGTTTTTCATTATTCGTTAAAGAATCAATTACTTTATTATACCAAAGCACCTTAGCTCCGTTATATCTTCTCTGACCAAAATACTTCTCACCACCTTTCTCTATCTCAA
>Ga0213825_1000497_pt1 | contig 28475 bp, 24 predicted proteins | sample MC6MC0900MG_FD_179896 | JGI IMG/M metagenome (GOLD analysis project Ga0213825, IMG submission 179896) | Enriched soil aggregate microbial communities from Iowa State University, Ames, United States - MC6-MC0900-MG | ecosystem: Environmental > Terrestrial > Soil > Unclassified | place: USA: Iowa... | reverse complement strand
CCCATCCCGCCAGCAGTGCGTCGGCATCCAGCCTCGGCACCGCATCGGCGAATGTTTTCTGGTCCTTGAACAGGTGGGCACGCTGGACCTGCTGGAACAGAGGCTGCCACTGCTGGTCCGGCGGCTGGGGGGCTTGGGCGGGCGCCTGGGCACCGGCCGAGGCGGAGTAGAGCAGGGACGCCAGCAGCAAGCCGGCCAAGCGGGGGCGTGGGTTCATGGGCGGGTTCCAGGCGGCAACAGCCCGACTGTAGGGGCGGGAGCGTCAACAAATGGTGCGCCGGGGCCGCCAATTGACCCGCCCGGCCGCTCCCCTTAGAATTGCCTGCTCAGCCGGAATAGCTCAGTTGGTAGAGCGGCGCATTCGTAATGCGTAGGTCGTAGGTTCGATTCCTATTTCCGGCACCAGATACAGCAAAAAGCCCCGGCCTTGGTCGGGGCTTTTTGCTGGGGCGAACTTCGGAATCATTGATGGCCGGGCGTTTGGTAACGACCGCGCGTCACCCAAGGTGGGTTGCAGGTGTATCGCAGCTACACCGCAAGCGCGTTGCTTGGGTAGTCGTAATCGGCCACAATGCCCTCGATAGGGGGCGTGAGATTAATCATGAAAATGGAGTGGCCCTTACGTGGGCGTTTGCAGCAAGGGACTGTATTCTCAGGTTGCTTGGTCGCTGGATATGATGGTCGGCCAGGATGGGGTCTTGTCGTCACTGCTCGTTGTGATCTTGCCAACGATAAGGTGCCGCTACTTAACTATCTTCCCGTCGTAAGGTTCTCTGACTGGCTGGAATTGGATGGCCGCGCTTCGCTTATCTCTCGCGCAAGTTCCGAGGAGGAGGCGTCACTCTCGCAGTTGCTTACGGATCTCGGTGCAACGGAGTCTGTGCTCCGTAGCGCTGAGCTCGCCGTGGTTCTTCGGGAGCTTCTAGGAGAGGTAAGACCAGGGGCAAAGCTTGCTCAGCGTTGTGAGAGGGCGATAAGTCGAAATGCAGAATTCGCTAAGCCTGAGGGGCCGTCCATTGAATGGCTGTGCGAGCAGTACCCGAAGCTATATGCCGGCATTGTTCGGGAGCTGATGACGCAGAGACTTGCGGGGTACTATTTCTTGCCCGCAGTTGAGCCCAATGAAGCGCCATCTTGCTATGTGGTGCTGCTCCGTCACATCGGTTCGATGCCATTTGAAGTGGCGTGCCGCATACCGGCAGGGATCAGTATCGATGATGTACGCGCCGGCTTCTCAGCTGCAGTCAGATATCTTTGCTTGGACGGAGAGGACGACTATGTTATGCCATTGGGCGTGATCCCATCTCCGAACATCGAGCATTTGATGCAGGTTTTCTCATCCTTGCTTTCACGAATTGGCCTGCCTAATGTCGATTCGCAACACATTGAGAAATATGCCATGGGTGGGCGATGAATAAATTCATAGCAATTGACGATGCGACGATTGAGGAGCTAATCGGCGGGCGCCTCTATCAGTCAACTGACTTCGGGATAGGTGCGAGTTTAGTGGGTCTGCTAAAGGGTCAGTCAGACTCTCTAGAGCTTGGTGGAATTACTTCGATAAAGAAAAATGGTGGGGTCTACCTCTTGTCCCCTGGAGTACGCCCAAAGCCAAAGTTTCTGGTGATTGACTCAGAAGAGTCTCGTGCGTTCCTCGATCTCAGCTCCCAGGACGCACTCTTTGCGTTCCAAAAGCTGCTGCGCTTTTGCGTGAAGTGGTGGGCTGGCGCCCAGGGCATGACGTGGTCCGAGAAGATTATTAATAATTCTTCCAAGGCTGTGATTTTTCCATTCCGCTATCAGCCGCATCCATACAGGCTCGTTATCGAACGCGAGCCTTGGAAGGATAGGCTGGCAAAGCGTGATCTAAATGGGAAGTTTCTGCTGGTTTACAAGGCAGGGCAGGGTGGTGGCGACTCATCGGCTGAAGAGGCTTCCACTACCAACTTCAGAAAAGTCATCGAGAGTTACAAGGATGCGATACTGGAGTTGCAGAAGCAGAAGGCAGCGGTGGCTCCCGCATCTGGTCCTCTGAATGCTACCGACCTGGACGGTTCTTCGCAGCCGGCGCTGACCTCGCTTTTCAGATCATTTGACGACTGGATGCTGTCACTTACGGATCAGCAGCGTGAGTTCATCCAGGCGCCCTTGGTGGGTGCTCATCGTATTGAGGGTGCAGCCGGGACAGGTAAGACTCTGAGCCTGATGCTCAAGGCACTGTACGAGTTGAGGCGGGCGGCGGAGGATGGGCGTGAATGTAATATTGTATTTATTACGCATAGCGAAGCGACCAGGGCTTCTATTGCTAACGTCCTCGACGTAGTTGATTCCGACAATGGCTTCCAGCATCGCGACCGTGCCTCGTCTCAGCAGTCGTTGTCGGTTCGGACGCTTTCTCAACTTTGTTCCGAGAAGCTTAGGCATGCAATCAGCGAATCTGAATTCATTGATCGTGATGCTCTCGAGTCCAAGGGCTATCAACGGCTGTACATAGCGGAAGTGATCGAAGAGGCTGTGGCGCAAGATCTTCCCACGCACTCCAAATTTATGAGCCAGGAATTGGTCGCCATGATGCATGGAGATCAAAGTTGGCACTTGGCACAGATGTTTCAGCACGAGATCAGCGTCCTGATTAAGGGGCGCGCGTCGGAAATTTTTGACGTATATCGAGACGTTAAGCCTCTCAAATACGGATTGCCAGCTTCCACGCAAGCTGATAAGGCTTTTGTCTTTTCGGTATTCAACCGATACAGGGCTAAGTTGGCAATGATGGGCCAGTTTGATACGGATGACGTAGTGCTTAGCGCCATCGGACAACTTGACACTCCAATTTGGAAGCGCCGTCGTTCCCGTGAGGGATTCGACGCCCTATTCATTGATGAGACGCATCTTTTTAACATCAATGAGTTGCACCTTTTTCATTACTTTACTAAAGCTGATGTGCAATTTCCGATCGCATACTCTATCGACAAGTCCCAAGCAGTAGGTGATCCAGGCTGGACGACCGCGGAAATGGAGCAGGCAGTGACGTCGTCCGAGTCGAATGGGTCTGGAGGAGACAACGTCAAAGTCGGAACTATCTTTCGCTCATCTCCCGAGATTGTGGACCTTGCACTGTGTATCGTTGCTTCTGGGGCAACTTTGTTTACCAATTTTGAAAATCCTGTGGCGCAATCGGCGTCTGCATTTACGGCCAAGGATGAGGCACTCTCGTCACCGCCTGTCTACAGGGAGCTTCCTAACGAGGATTCTTTAGTTGAGGCTGCATTCGAAAGGGCAGAGATTATTCGTGAGGAGCTAGGCTGCGGTCGCGCCGGGGTGCTGATCTGCGCGCTGGACGAGTCCATTGCACAAAAGTTGCTCGAATTTGCTGTGGAGAAGAAGCGTCCTGTAAAGGTGCTGAGTAAGAGAGGAGACGCGGTTGCAGTCGAGCAGGCGACCGCAGCAGGCATGCATGTAGTCGGCCATGTTGACTATGTTGGTGGCTTGGAGTTCGCTGCCGTTGTTCTAGTGGGCGCTGATGACGGTAGGGTGCCGCCGGTCCAGGGCGCGAATGCGGAAGCGGCTCGTCATTTCTTGACCTATGCGGCCCATAATCGTCTCTATGTCGCTGTAACTCGAGCTCGTTACAGGGTTGAGATTCTTGGTGAGTCAGCACGGGGAATTAGCAGAATTTTAAGGCCCGCTGTAGAGGCGGGGCTCATTGCCGTCGCGCGACCTTAGGCGGGTCTGAATCGAGCCTTGTTGCTAAGAGGCGGGTTCGATTCATATTTCCTGTGGGTGCAAAAAAAGCCCCGGCCTTCGTCGGGGCTTTTAGTTTGGGGTTGACTTCATCTTATCAGTGGCGGGTGGGGTTAGGGATGTGGACTTGTTTCCCCCTTATCCAGCGACATGATCGCGCATTAGAAATTGGCCACTCCGCAGTGGTGAAGTGGCTGGCTTTCAATCCAAGGTTGTCCTTCGGTTGCCAATCGATCTAGGTCGGCGGGTTTTCGGTAGCCTCCTGCAGTGGGTTCGCAGGATCTCAGCTTGTTTCGTGGATTGATTCCACTTAGTATTTTGTCCTATCGGGTTACCGAGCCGGCGCGGTCTGGTGGTTGGACTTTTCACCTTGATGCAGGTCCGTCATGAAGTATCTCAACCAAACCGAGTACATACGATCTGAATCTGATTCATTGGCGGATGTCGAAGCCCTTCTCGAAGGTAGCGTTTTTCATGTCACAAAGCGTGCGTACTGGCCGGCGATTCAGCGCTCCGGGGCCATCCTTCCTAACTCAGACGGTGCTCTTGAAACGACCTTTGGCTCATCGAGGAATTCGTTCTTTCGGAATAGGGGGTGCGTTTCCGTTTTTGACTATCGTGGAGAGATAGATGAAGAGGTGATTGATTGTCGCAGGCGATGCTATCCCTTTCAGCCGGCCTTGCCTGGCAGCGATGGGATCGTAGTGCTTTTTCTGAACGCTGTAATTCACGAGCATCTCCTGCTCTGGAAACTATGGCAAAACGAGGAGGCCTATGGCGAGATGATTGTGCCGCGAGTAGAGGCTGGCCACCTTGGACCTATTTCGTTGCAATTGGTGGACCGCGCAATTTTCATACGTCGTACTGAAGACTCGCAGTCGTTGGCGGCCATGCTCAGGGCGGCTCGAGATTAGAAGGGACGCTGAGGAATCGCTTGGGTCGGCCCTTCCAAGTGAAGGCGCTGGCCGAAGTTTGTGTACATTAGCTGCCAGTTGGCAGGCGAGCCTGGCCTCGCTCAGAGACCGGGCCGGCGAGCCGGTCGATAGCGCGGTGCCCTTATCCAAACTTGTCCGTGGTGCCCGCAGGGTCGCAGCCCCGATTTGTCCACTCAGTTGCGAAAGATCTACAACGCCGCGAGGGTCTGTGCTCAGTTCGACCCCGCTACTGGGGAAGTAGCAAGTAGTGGCAACGAACCTCCAAGCGCGAATACCGCGCCGGTTGCCACGTCCAACATTCGGACCTGGACATCTGCATCCCAGTAGGCTTCAAGCCGGTAGAAGGCATAGGTGTCGAACCGGACATTGTATTGCTGGATATCATACCGGGCGTCTGCGCTGGGCGGCTTGTCCGAGCTCAGCGTCCCGTGCACGCAGCCAGCGCGAATGGTGTGTTCGCCCAAGGACAGACGGGCATTGATCTGGATTACCCAGAGATCATCGACCCCGAACAGCTTTGACTCGCGTGCAATCTGGCTGTAGGGGCCGCGCTTGCCATTGAGCTTACACATTGGAAAGACCAACCGGCTCTTGATGGACACAGAATTGGCTTCAATCAGTCCTTTCGGCTCCCTGTACGGCGGGCTTGTGCCACAGCCAGAAATGAACAGCATGGCAAGGACGATGACGAATCGACGCATGGTGCATCCACGGTGTTGGGGGCTCGATCCCCTCCAACCTGCGTCGACCCTAAGGCGCGTTGTCTTTCCTCGGCAATGGCTGCCTCATCCGAATATTCGGCGCGCCAAGGTAACAAGCGTGAGCCCATTCGTAGTGCCGCAGCCCCCTGTGCTCGCACCCATGGCAGCACGGCCACCAGTTGCGCGCCCAGCAGCAGCGCCAGGACGTCCACCCCTACGGTGTCCACCAACAGCGCCAGTGGCAGCAGCTCAATATTGCAGGCGAGCACTAGGACCACCACAGCGGTGGTGGCGGCCAGCATCTTGGCTCTGGAGATCTTCGGCATCGGACGCGTCCCAAGGCGGTGATACAGCAGTGGGGGCAGATGGAGGGCCTTCAATGGCCGGTCGGAGTAAATCTATCCAACAACTGCATCTACGAGCGATTAAGCCTGCTCCACCGCCATGCTGACCCGGTTACGCCCACCCGCCTTGGCCCGGTAAAGCGCCTCATCCGCGCGCACGATCAATTCGGCCAGCAGCGGCTGGTCACTCCCCGGCAGCGCTTCGCCCAGCGCTGCCCCGATGCTCACCGTCACATTGATGCGCGCATCGCCAACATCAATCGGCGTGGCGGCCACGGCCTGGCGCATCCGCTCGGCCACCGCGGGCGCATCCTCGACAGCAGGCGCCGCCAGCAACGCGACAAACTCCTCCCCGCCAAAGCGCGCGAAGAGGTCGCGCTCGCGCAGCGCTTCCCGGCAGCGCTTGGCTACTACCTTCAGCACTTCATCGCCCGCAGGATGGCCGTGGCTGTCGTTGATCTTCTTGAAATGGTCGACGTCGACCATCAGCACAGCCACCGAATGGCCGGTGGCCTCGCGCGCGGCGATGATCTGCGCGGAGCGCTCCTCAAAGTGGCGCCGGTTGGGAATGCCGGTCAACGGGTCGGAGGCGGCCAGGCGGCGCAGCTCGGCGGCCATCAAAAGTTCGGCAGTCACGTCGGTGAACAGCCAGATGCGACCATATTCGCCATTCCCACGTACGGGATGGGTATCCACCTCGATCGTGCGTTCGCCCAGCGCCCAGTTCAAGGTGGAAGCAAAACTGACATTGCCCACCTGCGCGCCGTAAGCCTGCTCAAGCTCGGCGTGGTTGTCGCACCGCTGACGCAGGGTACGCATGGGTTCGGCAAGGTCGCGTGCGCGGTGGTTGCCGGGCGGGCAGCCCAGCAGGTCAGCCGCACGTTCGTTGATTACCGCGCTCACGCCGTCGCCTTCCATCAGCACGATCCCGGCGGGCACGCTCTCGACCAGATCGATGAACTGGTTCTGCACCGTCACTTCGCGCAGCTTTTCGCGCCGGGCAGACAGCAGTCGGGCCACGCTCGTGGCAAGCAGCGGAACCTGTGGGGTCAACTGCGTGTCGGACGGCTCGCCTTTCCACAGCACCAGCAGGCCGCTCAGCGGTGCGCCGAGGGACGGGGCGGGCACGAACAGCAGCCGCGCCGGTGGACCGTTCAATCCATGCAGCAGGGCAGTGGGCAAGCGGAATCCGGCGGCAGCCACCGCTTCGCCCGACCAGCTGTGCTCCAGGATGCCGCTACGGGCCAGGCTGAATCCGGAAAACGGCATGGACGGGAATGATGCGGCCCAGCCCGCCCAGCCATTCGCTTCGATCTCCACCGCCATGACCAGATCCGCACCGGAAGCGAGCTGGGCGAAATGGCACAGGCCGGCGAGGGCGTCGCTGTCGGTAGTGCTCATGCCGCGTTTGCCGACAGGCGGCGCTCGAGGATGCGGACGACTTCATCGGGGGCGGTCATGTGTGGAAGATGCCCCTCGGCATCGATGACATCCAGCGTGGCGGTCGGGATGGCCGCTTCCAGCCAATGACCCACCTGCACCGGCACGGCCATGTCGACTGCAGTCTGGATCACGTGCACGGGGCGGGTCAGCTGCGCGGCCAGCGAGCGCATATCGGAGTTGAAGATCGTGCGCGAGGTATTGAGCGCGATGTCCGGCCGCATCTGGAACAGCGTGCGCGAGAAGTCGGCCACCACCTGCCCGTTGTCCACACCCACCACCATCGGCGCGAACCCGGCCACCCAGGCTTGGTAATTGGCGCTCATGCTGTCGAACAGGTTCTCCAGATCCGCTGCCTGGAAGCCGCCGATGTAGCCGGTGTCATCCAGATAACGCGGCGAAGCCCCCACGGTGACCAGCCGGTCGAACAGTTCCGGGCGCGCCACGGCGGCCACCGCACCGATCATGCCGCTCATGGAGTGGCCGACGTACACGCAGTCGCGCAGCGCCAGGTCGTCCATGATCTCCAGCAGGTCGTCGGCATAGCCGAACAACGAACCATGCCGGTCGAAATCGTAGGTATCCGCGCCGTTGGGTCCGCAGCCGGCGAGGTCGAACGACACTACGTCGTAGTGCGCCTCGAACCAAGGGCGCAGGGCGCTCCACGCAGTCTGGTCGGTTCCGAAGCCGTGGGCCAGGATGGCAACCTGACTGCCCTTGCCGCTACGGCGGCCGTTGAATCTCTCGAAGCTGTTCACGCACATCCAGTCATGGGCATTCGGCAGCTGCCGATACTAGGCCACGCTGGCATGCGGGTCCATGACAGATCGGCGCGCGCGCGGGTTTCCATCGACCGCCGTTAACCTCGGCGTCAGGGCCAAATTCCGCGGGCCGCGGTCCAGCTACGGCAGCCATGCGAGACTTGCGCGCCGCGGTGCGCCTACGTTTAGCCGCCCGGGCATTTGAGTGTGCGCACGCTTCTGGTGGATCCAGTCTCCAAGGTCCACTGACCGCGCCAGGGGCGGCAGGGATGAAGTGACAGTGGATGGCACATTTACCACTTACTGCCGCTTTTGCCGTCTACCCGAGAGAGTATTGTGCTATCAACTCCGAGCGCCACAGGTGCATACGCCAAGGGGACGCTCTATGCAGGGAACTTGTGACACGGATCACGACCATGCCGTGTGGACGCCCGTGGCAGCGGCAACGACCTATGAGCTGCTCAAGGACGGCACGCCCGCCGCCTGCAACGGCCCATTGACAAGCAGTGGCTCGAGCAGCCAGAAATGTTGCGCCACGTCGCAGCCGGTGCGGGCATGCAACCCCGCAGGCATTCGCCCTGGTCGAAGCTGCCATCCATCCAACAGCTGGCTATAGGAGATACCCCGTGAGTAAGCAGCGAAACGGTCGCGGGCTGACGGAGCGTGTTTTGCACCGTCCGAAGTCCTTGATGAGCGCTTGGCTCTGTTGCGCGATGATCATAGGGTTGGCCTGGGTGCCATCCGCCAGTGCCCAGACATTCACCTACTACCATACAGATCCGCTTGGCTCAGTGGTCGCCAAGACGGACGAGAGCGGGAACGTCATTGAGCGGATTGACTATGAGCCCTACGGTGCCGTGGTCGGTGGGCAGCTCAAGGATGGGCCGGGCTACACCGGGCATGTGAGCGATGCCGCGACCGGGCTGAGCTACATGCAGCAGCGCTACATGGATCCGCAGCTGGGGGTGTTCCTGTCGGTGGACCCGGTGACGGCGTATCAGAAGCCGGTTGATCAGTTCAATCGGTTCCGGTACGCGAACGGAAACCCGTACAAGTTCACTGATCCGGATGGCAGACAAAGTCTTCCGCGATCGGTCTACGAGACAGACTGGACTAAGCCTGAAACTAGACAGGCGTTCCGCGAAGCGGCCGGCATGGTCGCAGATCTCACCCCCGTTGTTGGCGACGCTAAAGGCGCCATTGATGCAGTGCGCGACCCCTCTGCGATCAATGTGCTTGCGGTTACCATCGTTCTCATTCCAATCGTTGGAGATGCGGGAAAATCCATCCTTAAGCACGGGGATGAAGCTGCCCAACTAGGTAAGAAGATGGCAAGCGAGCAGCAGATGGCTGAATTGGCCGCTACGGCAGGGTGAGAGGCTTGCCGCCCAACACGGAGGTGAGGCGGGCTCATATCAGAAAGTTTCCAGCTCGTCGTACAAGGCTGCCGATGGCGGGCATGTGGAAACGCATGCGTTCCGCAATTCTGATACGGGTCAGATCATCGAACCAAAAACTGTGATCAATCCATAAGTGAGTACTGTATGAAGGTACGGGCAATAAAAACCTGCATGGATGTGTCACCTTCGTGGGGCACAGATCCGAGGAGGGAGTTCCCTATCAAGATTGGGCATGAGTACCTTGTGTACACGGTGGCCTGCATCTTCGAGAAGGGCGAATACCAGGGCTTGACTCTCTACGGAGTCGAGGATGAGTTCGGGAGGTTGATTCCTGTTCCATCAGGACTGTTTGAAATCACTGATCCCAGGGCGTCACGCTTTTGGTTGGCATCCAGTGACGAGGGCTCGTTCTATATGCGGCCACGCGAGTTAATAGAAAACGTCTATCTTTCAGACGACATCCATGAAGATCTCCCTGGGGCGCGAGCGACGTTTCAGAAGATCAAGGTTCGCCTGGAGGCTGAGGCTGGCGGCGAGCCTGCGGTGGGCAAGTGACATGCTTCAAGGGTATAGACGGTGTCGCGCGCGAGATGTTGTCGATACCCGGAGCTCGCAAAGAGTGCAGCGTAGCTTTGAGTTCACCGATGAGGGCCGAGCGCTTGATGCATTGAAAAATTGAGTTGTTAGTGAGAAGTTGAGTTGGTGGGCGGGGGGGCTGTCGCCAAGTTGGCGGCGTGAGAGTGCTGGTCCCGTTGCTCCCCAGCCAGGCGCTCAAGCTCTTCCTGCATCCTATGGCGCTCCCTGGTGGTTCCCGATCAAGAACAAGTAGGGAGGTGGACGCATCATGAGTATTGAATCTAGGCTCGCTGAAATGACGCTGCTTGTGCAGAGCTTCGCCCCCGGGAGTGTTTCTGCACGCGAGTTCGAAGAGAAATATTCAGATTTCTACTACTACGAGGCATTGGACGGGCACGAATCTTCGAGTGCGCTGGAACCTCAATATCTTTCGAAGCTTGCGCCTGCAGTGGAGCTGCACCGTCGCGTGCAAGAGGAGATCGTAAACCGGCTGGCTCTTGATGCAAATTTCACGGAACAGCAAATGAAGTTGGCTGGCAGGTTGACGGAGTCTGAGGCACGCTTGCACATGCTGAAGATATGCCATGAGTTGGGATTGATTGGATGATCATCAGCAATTGCGCGCGTGATGTGTCTTCCGAATGAGGGAATTGGCTTTGAGAGGGTTTGGAATGAATATTCGAACTGTCGGTCTAGTCCTCATGCTGCTGACGAGTTGCTCCTCCAAAGTGGAAGAGCCCTTAGCTGTTGAGGAGGCCCTGAACTCTGAAGCCTGTCCGCTGCCCGCGGAGACCCCAATGACGATAGCGATTTCGGACGCCATAACGGATCCAAAGGCTTTTGATGGAAGACTCGTTTCCTTTGAGGGCTACTATTGCGCGGCTTTCGAGATGAATGCAATTTACGAAACCCCTGATTGTTACTCGGAGCCAGAGTTGGGGTTATGGCTGTTGGGGGTGTCGCCTTTCTATTCATCCAAGGGGCGAAGGGTTGTGGTGACAGGGAAATTCGATTCCAGATTGCAAGGTCATCTGGAGAAATGGCCGGCAGGGGTCTGTGTCGCCAAGCTTGTGGAGGTGAATCTCAAATGAGATCATGCCGAGTCAGTGCAATGCATCTGCTGGCTGGGGCCGAGGATGAAGTAGTTCTAATCATGGAGGAGAGAAGATGAAAACCAGTGACGCAGCGATAAATGTCTATCAATGCCCGGCTTGCCAAGCTGCGATCCCCTCGGGCAGATCATCAGCGAAGTGTCCCAAGTGCTATGCGGACCTGCCCAAGGCAATTGTTGAATCGAATCGTGCGAGCGCGAACGCCCGGCAAGAGCGCGGCTCGACATCGGCATGCGTGGCATCGGGTCTAGTTGCCCTCGCTATTGGGCTCTACTTCCTGATCAACCCCTCAGCAAGCGGTTACGGCAACATTGCAAACATGCATGCGCTTGCAGTGGGTCAGGCCCTAACCGTCGCTGGGGCTGTGTTGCTGGGGCTTGGCATCCGCCCTCGCTAAGCAAGTAAGGGTTTCGCAACCGGGCCCGCCGACAGCAACGCCAGCAGGCCGCCTCTATGTGGGCTTATTCCTCATCTTGTCTGCTGCTTGTCAGCGGAAATCAAAATGACCAGGGGATGTCGGCCTCGCCGGCAGCGTGCTCGAATCGTGGGCGGCCGAACCAGTAGCCCTGCATCAGGCGGATGCCGAGATCGGACAGGCATCGCGCCTCATCCGCGGTTTCGATTCCTTCGGCGATCACCTCGATATCCAGCTCGTCGCACATGGAGATCACCCCGGCCACGATCGCGCGTCGTGACCGGCTATGGTCGATGCCGCGGATCAACGCCATATCCAGCTTGACGATATCCGGGTGGAAATCGGCCAGGAGGTTGAGGCCGGCAAAGCCGGCGCCGAAATCATCAATGGCCGTCTTGAAGCCGATGCGCTTGTACTCGCTCAGGATCTCAGCCAGCCATTTTCCGTCGCTGACCTGCTCCCCCTCCACGGTTTCAAAGATGATCCGCTCTACCGGAAAACCATACCGCTCGGCCGCCTGCAGGGTGGAACGGATGCAGACCTCCGGCCGATAGATGGCATTGGGCAGGAAATTGATCGAAAGAAAGGACGGCAGCTGCAACCCGGCCGCGGTCCGGATGGCCTTCTCGCGGCACGCCTGGTCGAACGAGTAACGATTTTCGGCGGTCACGCGCGACAGCACCGTGTCGGCAGGTTCGCCCGCCGGACCGCGTACCAGTGCTTCGTGCGCGAACACCTGGCGCGCCTGTATGTCGACAATGGGCTGGAACGCGTAGCTGAAGTCGAACGGCAGCGGCTCCGCATCGCGGCACAAGGCACATCCGGCACGCGTGGGGGGAGAGGGCATGCGATTGGGTCCGTCTTCAGGTCAGGCAGAAAGCATAGCTGATGCCCCATCAGGCGCATGTGGAAGCCGCGCGGCTGCCGTCCCGCCGGCAAACCGCAGTGGCAGGGTCGGCGTCAGCCGCTGGGTGCCTGTCCGCGTTTCCACCAATTGGCACGTCCTTTCCCGGTGCGCCGCGCATGCTCCCTGCGTTGGGCCTCCCGTTGCTCGAGTGGTGAGCGCTGGTCCGGCCCCATGAACAGGTGTCCAAACATCTCAGGGCGCTCTGCGCGGTGGTTCGATGGTTCGTTGGGGGTGCTGTGGTCGTGAACTGTGCTCATGGCGCAGATCGTAGTGTCGGCCAGAGTCACAGGTTGAGACGGGGCGATAGCGGGGCCTGTTCCAATGACGGGGATACATATCACCCATGCATGGGTCATATGTCCCTCGCGCACTTTTTCCGTTACCCCCGCGCGCGTAGATTCTGCTGATTGTCCGTCACGGAGTGGTCCATGCAGACTCGCACGATCCCCCGCACTGTGCTTCCTGGCCTGGCCTCCGCCTTGATGTGCATCGCGGCACTGCTCGGTACCGCGACCACCCGCGCCAGCGAGCCGCTGCAGATTCAATCGCAGGGAAGCTTCGTCGCCGGCGGCACGGTACAGCAGCAGCCAGGCGCCTTCGACGCGCTGCATCCTGCCAAGCCCGATGGCCAGAGCTACCACGGCGATCACGTCTATGCCTTCTACCAGGTGCCGGTGAACGCGCGTCCGCTGCCGATCGTGATGTGGCACGGCGCGGGGCAGTCGTCCAGGAGTTGGGAAACCACGGCCGACGGCCGCGAGGGCTTCCAGAACCTGTTCCTGCGCCGCCGTTTCACGACTTACCTGATCGACCAGCCACGACGCGGCAGGGCCGGACGAAGCATGGTCGAGTCCACCCTGAAGCCGGTAGCGGATGACCAGATGTGGTTCAACCAGTTCCGCATTGGCCTCTGGCCGGACTACTTTGCGGGCAGCCAGTTCCCCAAGGGCGAGGCCACGCTGGATCAGTTCTTCCGCTCGTTCACCCCGAATACCGGGCGGTACGACATCGGCGTGGTCTCCGACGGCGTCACCGCGCTGTTGCAGAAGACCGGGCCGGCGATCCTGTTCACGCATTCACAGGCCGGTGGCCCGGGCTGGATGACCGCGATCAAGAGTCCCAACGTGCGCGCCATCGTGGCCTTCGAGCCCGGCAGCAGTTTCGTATTTTCCAAGGACGATGCGCCGGCACCGATCCCCAGCGCGTTCGACACCGTTGCACCCGTCGTGGTCTCGCCGGACGAGTTCAAGGCCCTTACCCGTATCCCCATCCTGGTGCTGTACGGCGACAACATCCCTGAAAAGCCGATCAGCGCGCCCGCGCAGGACAGCTGGCGCGCACGCCTGGAAATGGCGCGTGCCTGGCGCGACGCCGTCAATCGGCAGGGCGGCGATGTCACCCTGATCCATCTGCCGGAGAAGGGGATCCGTGGCAACAGCCACTTCCTGTTCTCCGACCTCAATAATGTCCAGATCGCCGATCTGGTGAGCGGGTTCCTGCAGGAGAAGCAGCTGGACCGTTGAGCGGGAAAGACGACCGCAATCAACGCCGCTGCGCCGCCACCGATGATTCATGCTTGTTCTGCATGACTGATATCCAGTTAATGCTCTGTTTCCATAAATCGGTGGCGGTTAGATTTGGTCCCTGACCTCGTCGACGCGGGCATGCCGCGTCGGTGAGGAAATGTCCGGACTGGGAGCCCCCCGAATGAAGCACCTCGTGCCCGCCACACTGCTGGCGATGTCCATCGGCCTGGCCGCAGGCAACGCCGCCGCCGCCGACTACACGCGCAACCCTTACACCCTGGCCTACGAAGGCGCGATCACGCGCAACGTGCCGGATCAGGTGAACATCCATCCGGTCACCTATTCGCTGGATGGCATCGAGATCTCGGCCAACTTCTATACACCGGCCCATTTCGATGCATCGCGGAAGTATCCCACCGTCGTCGTTGCCCATCCCAATGGCGGGGTGAAGGAGCAGGTGGCGGGCCTGTACGCCCAGCGCCTGGCCGAACAGGGCTACATCGCGATTACCGCGGATGCGGCCTATCAGGGTGCAAGCGGCGGCCTGCCCCGCAGCGTGGATAAACCATCGCACCGCATCGAAGACATCCACGGCATGGCGGACTACATGAGCCGTTTCCCCTGGGTGGACAACGCACGGATGGGATTGCTGGGCATCTGCGGCGGTGGAGGCTATTCGCTCGCCGCGGCGCAGACCGACAAGCGCTTCAAGGCCGTCGCCACCATCAGCATGTTCAATTCCGGTCGCGTCCGCCGCAACGGTTATGTGGACTCGCAGCTGCAGACGATCCAGCAGCGCCTGCAGCAGGCCACCGATGCGCGCGCGCAGGAGGCGGCCGGCGGTGAAGTGATGTACTCAGGCGATGCCAACCTCAGCGACGAACAGATCGCCAAGCTGCCGTTCGACCTGTACCGCCAGGGCTATGCCTACTACTGGAAGACCCACGCCCACCCCAACTCCACTTTCCGCTACACCACCAGCAGCCTGCTGGACCTGATGCGGTTCGACGCCACCGACCAGATGGAGCTGATCAACCAGCCGCTGCTGATGATTGCCGGCAGCAAGGCCGACAGCCTGTACATGTCCGAAGACGCCTTTGCGAAGGCGACCGGCACCGCAGACAAGGAGCTGGTGCTGCTCGACGGCGCAACCCATATCGATACCTATTGGGTGCCGCGTCACGTTGATGCCGCAGTGGCCAAGCTCACCACCTTCTATGCAAGGACCCTGACCCCATGACCGATCAACCTACCTCTGCCGGCCGCAATGCCATGCTTGGCCTGGCACTCAGCGTAGCCGCACCGTTCGCCGGCGCGGCAGAATCCCAAACCCAGCAGATCACCCGTGCCGGCACCCAGGCGTCGTTCGCGGGCCCTGCGGACAAACTCGTCGGCAAGGTACGCGTAGACCCTCTGTTTGCGGCCGACGCCAACGTGGAAGCCTCGGCCGCGTATGTCAGCTTCGAGTCGGGCGCGCATTCGGCATGGCATACCCATCCTGCGGGCCAGCGCCTGGTGGTGACCTCCGGCATCGGGCTCACCCAGGAATGGGGTAAGCCGGTGCAGCAGATCCACCCCGGCGACGTGGTGGTGTGCCCGCCCGGCGTGAAGCACTGGCACGGCGCGGCGCCGCACAGCGCCATGACCCACCTTGCGGTGACCGGAGTGGCCGATGGCAAGACCGTGACCTGGATGGAGCAGGTCAGCGACGCGGAGTATGGCGAGGCAGGAACGGCCACCAACGTCCCGGTGCCCGGCGCGCTCTCGGAACGGCAGCAGGCGATTCCGCTGATTGCGGCCGCCGCGGCGACCAGCAACCTGCCGCAGCTCAACGCCGCGTTGAATCGCGGCCTGGATGCCGGGCTGAGCATCAGCGAGGCCAGGGAAATCCTGGTGCAGATGTATGCGTACACCGGCTTCCCGAAGAGCCTCAATGCGCTCACGGAGTTGATGACCGTGGTCGATGCGCGCCGGGAGCAGGGCAAACAGGATGCGCCGGGTAAGGCGCCGCAGCGCGAGATCCCGGTAGGCGATGCGCTGCGCAAGGTGGGCACCGCCAACCAGACCCGTATCTCCGGCGCGCCGGTGACGGGGCCGGTCATGACGTTCGCGCCGGTCATCAACCAGTACCTGCAGACGCACCTGTTCGGCGACATCTTCGAGCGCGACAACCTGGACTGGCAGAGCCGCGAACTGGCCACGGTAGGCGCGCTGGCCGCCATGCCCGGCGTGGGAGGCCAGCTGCGCTCGCACATGGCCGCCAGCCAACGGGTGGGGCTGACCCGCGCGCAACTGGAGCACGTGGCCCAGCTGCTCGCCCACAACGGCGACCCCGCCGCGTCCGCCCGCGCGGTGCAGGCACTGCAACAGACCCCGGCACCCTCGCCCTGATGCAACGCCGTCGCGGAAGCGCTCAGCCTTGGTAGCGCAGCGCATCCCGCAGCAGGGTGAACGCCGGCGAGGATTGCCGGCGGCTGGGGTAGTAAAGATGGTAGCCGGGGAAGGAAGGGCACCAGTCCTGCAGCACGTGCACCAGCGTTCCGGCCTGCACGTGCGGGCGCACCAGGTCTTCGGGCATGTAGGCCAGGCCCAGGCCTTCCAGTGCCGCGCCCAGGCGCAGGGCGATGTTGTTGAACACCAGTTGCCCTTCGACGCGGACCTTCAGCTCCTGGCCCTTCTTTTCGAATTCCCAGGCGTAGATGCCGCCATGGGTAGGCAGGCGGATGGTGATGCAGTTGTGGCCGGTGAGATCGTGCGGCGACTTCGGTTTCGGGTGGCGCTGGAAGTACGCCGGCGCGCCGACCACCGCCATGCGCAGGTCCGGCCCGACCCGCACGGCAATCATGTCCTTGGCCAACTGCTCACCCATGCGGATGCCTGCATCAAAGCCTTCGGCCACGATGTCGGTCAGGCCGTAGTCGACGATCACTTCGATGTTGAGGTCGGGGTGTGCGGGCAGCAGTTTCCCAAGCACCGGCTGCATGATGGTCAGTGCGGCATGCTCGCCGGCGGTGATGCGCAGGCGGCCGGCCGGCTTGTCGCGGAAGGCATTGAGCTGGGCCAGCTCGGTGTCGATCTCCTCGAAGCGCGGGGCAATGACCCGCAGCAGCTGTTCGCCCGCCTCGGTCGGCGACACGCTGCGGGTGGTGCGGGCAAGCAGGCGCACGCCAAGGCGCTCCTCGAGCTGGCGCATGGACCGGCTCAGCGCCGGCTGGGACATGCCCAGCTGGGCTGCGGCACGGGTAAAGCTGCGCTCGCGCGCCACCAGCGCGAACATGGCCAGCTGCTCGTAGTTCTCCACACTCATTGATACGCCCCGGCTATAAGGGATGCTCGATTATGCCCCTGCAAGCATGGCCGGTGGTGGCGTAGATTGTGATCGCCACCAAGTTCGGCTTCGATATCGACCCGGTCACCGGCACGCGCGGGCCGGGTACCGATAGCCAGCCGACGCACATCAAGGCGGCGGCGGAGGCCATCGGCTTGATGAGAATCTCGGCGCCATTGATCTGGTCCTGGACCAGGCCGACCTGACCCACATCGATGAAGCGCTGGCCCATATCCGTGTCAGTCGCGAGCGACTGCCGGAGGCGCTGAAGATGACGGGCAGGTAGGCGGCATTCTTTGCAGCAGCTTCAATGAAGGGTGTCCGCGTCCGGGCGCTGACTGACATTTCCGGCTTGTCGGCACCACAAGCAGTGCATGCGGTCTAGCGTTGGCCGCTGAATCAATCCCCAGCTTAACCGCCTACCAGGCCCATCGGAGGCCTAGTTTGCCATTCCACGCGGTTTCATTCCCACTGAAGCTCCAGCTGTAGTCGATATCGGCGAACAGGTAGCCCGTCTCGGAGACCTGCCAGGTACCACCCACTCCAACCTCGGCCCAGCTGCCGCCCATATCCACCGCAAACGGCACGTAGGCGCTGTTGGTTGCAAACTCTGCCCGTGGGTCGCCGCGGAATTCCCGCCAGATGTTGGCACGCAGCCATACGTTATCTGCGCGGAGCCGCCCCGGTCCGCTTTCGCGCTGGCCATTGCGGTTCAGCCGCGCGCCGATGCGTCCCACCAGTGAATCGCCGTCGCTGAAGCGCACCTGCGCATTGCCCAGATCCAGATCATCCACGTCGATCGATTGCCAAATCACCTGCGCCTGGGGCTCGAGCCTCCAGCGACCGTCCTCGACCATGCGGCCGTCGCCGTCATTCAGTATGAAAGGCCAACCCGCCTCCAATGACAGCGCCAGTCCGTAAGCATCGACGAAGCTATCCTGCATCCGCGGGGACTGGATGCGCAGGTCATACCAGGTGTACTGACCTACCGCGTCCAGATACGCCCCATGGTCATTGAATCCCGTCCAGTAGGCACCCACCGATCCGGCCTTGAAGCGATCGGTGCCGGCGTGGAACTGGTAGTCCAGCAGGTTGTGCCGGACCTCGCCCTTTCCCTTGCCGTGGGCCAGGTAGAAGCCGGCATGCTCGCGGCTTCCATCATCCGCGTCGACGTGACGGTACAGGTCCACACCGATCTGCAGGGCATCAAAACGATAGTCAAAATCAGGGCCGCGATTGCCGTAGACGCCTTGTCGGCCCCCGTCGTGCTCGCCGTCGTGGCCGACATAGCGCATCCACGCGCCGTTGAAGCCGCTGCCATCAGGATCAAGGTCCGTACGTTGGTGCAGCAGCTGCTCATCCCCCACCCGCTCATGCAGGGTGTCGATCAACGTGCGTCCATAGACCTGTGCCATCGCCGGCGCGGCGGCAATCAACGAGACCTCCTGGCGGAAGGCCGGCGTGGGCGGCGGTGCAGGGGGGGCGGGCGGATCGGGATCTGGGGCCGGTGGCTGCGGCGGCGTAGGCGGCGCAGGGGGATCGGGCGGCACCGGAGGCAGGGGCGGCACGGGCGGGGTGGGCGGCACGGGTGGGGTAGGAGGCGGCGGTGGTGGCACCGGGCAGGGCGGTGAAGGTGCGCCTGCTGCCCCGCAGTCGATCACCGAACGGAGGTACCAGCTGTTCTCGATGTCATTGCCGGAGGCCGACGGACCGCCACCACGATAGAGGAAGTACTCATATGGGCCGGCGACTACGGGGGCGGCGAGTGCAAAGTTGTCTGTCGTCGTCGAGCTGTTGAGCGACTGCACCACCCGAATGCCATCGGCAAGCGTCAGCTCGCCCAACCCTCCCGTGTTGCTCACCTCGATCATGCCCGGCCCACTGCTGGTGCCGTTGAGTATGACGAGCTGATCCGAGGGCGCACCATCGCCCGCCAGCCAGGTATTCAGGGCAAGCGTGCCATCGCCGCTGTACCCGGACACTGTCAGGGTTTTGTAGGACGCTGCCAGCGTGGGATCTCCGCTGGGTGGGGTGAACTCGATCCTGCTTGGGTCATTGACCAGCGTCGTGAGGTTGGAACTGCCGGTCATCCGCCACAGCGACTCCTCCAGGATGAGGTTCGAGACGCTGCCAGCGGCGGTGAAGGCAGATCCCACCAGTGTGCTGCGGGTAGCCGTGATGTCGGCAGCGCCCGGCAGCGTGGGGATGGGAGCACCTGGCGGCAGCGGCGGTGGCTCGGTGGGAAGGTTGCCATCGTCATCAGGAAAATCGGCAGGGCCGCGAACGCCCGGTTCGCCCATCGACAGCAATGGGAAGTGGGTCAGATCGCCCACCCGAAGCCACTCGGCCGCCCCGCTGGCGCTCGTATCGGTCAGCCGTATGCTGCCGTTGCCCGCCACCCCAACCGTCGGCCCACTTGCGTTGTTCAACGTGCTATCGGTGAAGTCAGCCTGCGAAACCGCTGCGGGCGTACCGACCACGAACAAGGCCATGGCGTCGCTGCCGGTTGGGGCCACTGTCGTGGACGAACCGGTCACCTGCCCGCCGATCAGCGCCACCGCCCCGTGCGCCGCGGCGCCCCCGGTACGCAACGCTACGTTATTCATCTGTACCTGCGCTGGCATGTCGCGCGCCAGCGCCCCATGGGCACCCGCGCCTTCCGTGGAGACGGCGAGAGTCTCTGCGATGACCCTCGCCTGGCCTCGGCCGGAGGGTGGCAATCCATAGTCCGCCAGCACCGCGCGCAGGCCGACGGCGCCGATACCGTGCGTGGTCACTGGCGCGCCGCTGACGGTAATGGTCGCAAGCTCGGTCGCCAAGTCGTTGCGCGCCTGCGCATTGGCGCCGTGGGCGAGGTCGCCGAACGTTTCAACGCTGCCGCCTGTGTAGGTCACCTCCGCGGGAAACTGCGCCCCCAGCTGTTCTGTGATGGCCAGGATGCCGTTGGCCCCGCGGCCTTCGGTTCTTACGGTGACCGCATTTACCCTGGCGGTGCCGCCGTCGTCGGCCCACACGCCCATGGCGTAGGTGCCGTAGGTCTGGGCAGCGGTGCCGCTCGCCACCAGCAGCCCACCCGGGTTGCGGGCACCCAGCGCGTGGGCAAATGACGATTGCCGTACCTGGTTGCCGTAGGTGGTGATCGAGCCGCCCGTAAGCGTGACGGTGCTGGCCATGTCGGCCAGCGCGCCCATGGCGTTGTCGTTGCCCCGGGTGATGATCGTCACATCGTTGGCGGTGATGCTGGCGCTGCCCGCGCTGAGCGCGGCCGCATCCACGCCCAATGTGCTGATGGACGTGCCGTCCACGCCAATGGTCGACCCGGCCAACGCTCGCACACCGTACGCGGTGGCGCTTTCGGTGCTCACGCTGCCGCCCTGCAGGGTCACGCTGGCCGCAGGGCCATCGGTCACCACAGCCGGCGCCCACGGACCGGTGACGGCGGAGGGGCGCATCAGGACCTGGGTGTTGACCAGCGACGCGGTTGCCCCTGCCAGCACCGAAATGCCGATGGAACGTGCTCCACCTACGGTGATCGTCGCGTCTTCGATGCTGGCGGTTGAGCCGGCACCCGCGATCAGCAGGCCGGGCGAATACAGCGCGCTGGTGGAAATCGCGCTCGTGCCGTTGAGCGTGAACGTACCACCTCCGGTAACACGCACGCCTGCTGCGGGATTGAGTACATTGCCCGCGCCAACATGCGATAGGACGGTGTCGCGCAGTGACACCGTGCCGGCATCCACGCGGACCAGATTGGCCAGCGTACCGGTGGTGTTCACTACAGCGCCCTGGCCGTTGACCCGGCTGCCCGCCCCGCGCGCGAGAATGGCGTGGCTGCCATCCTGGGTCGTGGTGTTCTGCGCACCTGCCGTACTGATCGTGGTACCGCTCAACGTGATCAACCCGCCGTTGAGTGCTGCCACGCCGAATGCCCCCCGCGAACTGGCGCTGATGAACCCTGAGTTCAATTCGATCGTGCTACCGGCACCGTCCGCCACGACGGCATGATTGTTAAGTGCATTGGACCCACCCGCGACCTGGATCTGAGCGTTGTCCAGCCTGATCTGCGAGCCCGCTTCGGCGCTTACGCCTCGCAGGTTGGCTGGCGTACTGGTGCCTGTTGGCGTCATCGTAATGACGGCGCCACTGGACGTGATGGCACTACCAGCCCCGTTTGCGCGCAGCCCAATCTGCCCACTGGCGGCTGCGGCCGCGGAGGTGCTTCGGACCGTGCTGTCATTGAAGCTGATCCGCCCTCCCGATTGAGCGTACGCGCCCACCGCATTGGCACCACCGAGGTTCTCAATAATGCCGTCAGCGATAATGGATCCCGCTGTCTGCGCCGAAGCGCCGGTGCTATTGGCTGCCACGGCAACGATGGTTCCGGCCGGTATCGTGCATTCTCCGCCTGAAGTGGCCACGGCGGGGGTGGGGCAGTTCTGCGCCGTGGCCGGCGCTGCAATCGCCACTGCCATGGCGACGCTGAGGGTGCGCAGGCGTGCAGACTTCGGCGTCCCCGGGATGCCTCGAGCCGTATCACCAGACATGGGCGACCCCCAGCTACTGCGGTAGCCCAAAGGTGGAGCTGCACGCCGCTGGCGGCAAGGGTAAAAACTGCAACAGGCCTAGGTAAAAATACCCGTCACCATGTGTCGGATTGAGGACAACGATGGCTTGCCGCGACAAGATCCAGCCGCGCTGGACGTTCCGGTGTCAGCTTGGCGGGCGGGTCCGCTCCCACCGCAAGCGAAGCTTGGCCAGGTGGAACACCACTTCTGGCCGGGAGCGGACACGGCGGAGTAATATCAGATCAACTGCTCATGCCGAGCCCATTTGAACAGATCGCGTGGCCATTGACAGAGCGAGGTTCTCAGACTTCGAAGCATATGCACAGGCTGTTCCAGCCATGGACGGGTCACTGAAGCTGGTTGGAAGGGAGCAGCAAGATTGGGCGCTGGAAACAACGCTGGCCGAAGATTTCGTGCTGATGCGCGGCCAAAGTGGTGCGGCGTGTCTCTACGAGGGGGTGGGGGCCGGCGCCGTCTTCTCCGTGTATGTTCCCGAGCCTGGGTCGCAGACCAGCGTGAATGGGCATCTTCTTGAAGCCGGGCAGGCAGCCCTGCTTGGTCCCCGGGCGACTGTACAGATCCGCTCCCGTTATCCGGGTCGCTTTCTTGGTCTGGATATACCTTGGCTCGCCGCCACGCAGTTGATTTTCCGCCAACATGGTCGCGAGGCCCAGGCACGGCCTGATGTACAGATCCTGCGTCTTCCAGGCGACTTCAGCGACGCGATGGATCTTGCCTTCAGCGCTCAGGACAAGGCAAACCATGGATTGCCGACAGTCAGCGTCAGGGCCCGCCTGTTCGCCGCTGTGGCCTCCGCTATTGCCCATGGCAATGAGGCACACACCCGTCAACGCCCCGCATCGCGCGCCCGTATTGTGAATCAAGCTCTCGCCCATATGGATCTGTGCATCAGGAACGATCAGTCCTTGACCGGGCTTTGCCAGGCATTGAACGTCTCCCAGCGCTCCCTGAATCGCGCCTTCTCCGAGACGTTTGACATGAGTGCGCAGCAGTACACGGGCCTTGCACGGTTACACGCTATCCGGCGGGCACTGCGGCACGCTGATGTGGACGACACAGTCACCGAAGTGGCTACGCGCTTCAACGTGTGGGACAGTGGAAGAATGGCAAGTGCCTACCGGCAGCTTTTCGGGATCTATCCTTCGGAAGAGCTCCGACAGGCAATATCGAGGCCGTGATTCATGCGGCGCGAGGGGAATCAGCTCAAGCAATACAACTGCCCCCAATCGAGCGGGTTCAATCATGGCGGCGCCCAAGGTCTCGCTAAGTAGAAATACCGGGCACGCCACCGTGCCTTTGCGGTGGTGGGATGGGGGCGGCTTGGTGGAGACTGGTATCTACCAAGGCCCGTAACGGACGCACACATGGCAATCAGGATCTGGGATGCAGCTCCAACTATTTGCCTGGGCATGGTCACGCTGCTGGTTTTTCCCGCATGCAACCGCCAGACCGCGGACGCGGCCTCCACCGCGCGGCCTGAAGCCGCCCGCCCAGCCACCGAGCCTGCAGTAACACCGCCCAACATGCCGCCACCGAACCCGTGGCTGGCGGAGAGCGTCTACCCGACTTCCCACTTCAATCCAGCGGCAACCGATTCGGTGCTGATCGCAGGGCCCGTTGGCAGCAGGAACCTGACTGCGGCGGACGTGGCGACCGTGGCGACCCTGTTTACCTCCAATCCGACCATGAAGCGGGTGGGAGGGGAGGTGGTCGCTTTTGCCAGCGGTGCGGTGGGTGTGCAGAAGATCCGGGTGACCGGTGATGCGTTTCAGGCGGTGGGCGGACTATTGCCTTACCCCGGCTTTGAAAAATCCGCCGCGATGGCGGCGCCCACTGCGCTGGATGCCGCACTGACACAGCTGGACGCCGCCTACCGCGCCAAGGACGAGTCGAAGATACTTGATGCATTGAAGGGGCTGGGTGCCGCCGGCCTCAACATGGAGGGTGCCGTCAACGGGGTATACAACCTGTTCGATCGCGACGGCAATCACTACTGCGTGTACGGTGGAACCCACGTGCTTAAGACAACCGATGGCAACGTGGTCGGTGACCCGCCGCGGATCGTCAAGTCCGCTGACGTCGCCAAGGGCCTTCCTGCAGACGTCGCCAGGTCGGTTACCCGCATCATCGGCCTGAACATGACCTACGACGGCTTCCTGGCAGCCGCCGCCCCGGGAGCGTTGATCATCCTGGACCGGGACTTGAACGTGAAGGCGTCAGTGACCTTCAATGGCGAGGCCGTCGACAACAGCATCGTGATCGATGAGAACAACGGCATCTACGTGGTCACCGAGAAGCACATGAACAAGGTGATCTGGAACGGAACCACGTTGTCCACCGATGAAAAGGACGGCGCCTGGTCGTCCGCCTACGATTCCATGCCTGGCGAAAAAGCCTTGGCGATGGGCGCGATTTCGCGCGGCTCGGGCACCACCCCGACATTGATGGGATTCGGCAGTGACCCGGACAAACTGATCGTGATCGCCGACGCGGCCGAAGCCGGCAGCAACGCGGTGGCGTTCTGGCGCGACACGATTCCGGAAGGCTTCCAGCAGAAGCCGGGCACCCAGTCCAACCGTATCGCCGACCAGATCCGCATCGATATCAGCCAGATGACCATCGAGCCCTCACCCAATGTGCTGGGATATGGCGTCGCATTCCTCAACAGTACGTATCCTAAGCCGCTTCCGGCTGGCCCGGCCAATGCGTTCACCGGCGGCATCACCCGACCGGCGCCGATCGGCATACAGAAGTTCAACTGGAACCCGGACAAGGACGCGTTCGAGAAAGCGTGGATCAACCATGAGGTCGACAACACCGACATCATGGTGCCGGTGGTCTCGGCCGCAACCGGGCTGCTGTATGCCGCGCACAAGGACAAGGGCGTGTATCAGTATGTCGGTCTGGACTGGTCGACGGGCGAGATCAAGTCGCGCTGGGTTTTCCCGGACGACAGCCGTCGTTGGAACGCCCTGGGTGGCATCACTACGGTCATGGAGAATGGCGACCTGATGATCGGCGGAGTATTTGCCGTCAAGCGGCTCAAGATCGGCGGCGGTGGCACGACGGGGCGGCCGTAGCGGCCGTCAGCAGCCGCTTGCGCCAGAGGGGTTGCATGGGCGTTTCTATCCTGGGCGGGGTTCTGGTCTACTGGGGATCACGCATGCCCAAGGTTATCCCATGAAAACCGCCGTTTTCAGTGCCCGCCCGTACGACCGCCATTTCCTTGATGAAGAGAATGCGCGCGATCACGGCGGGCGGGGATTCGAGCTGGCCTATTTCGATGTGGCGTTGGACGCCACGACCGCCGGCCTGGCCCAGGGTTTCGATGCGGTCTGCGTATTCGTCAACGACCGCCTGGACGCACCCGTGCTGCGGGCCCTGCATGGGCTGGGGGTGCGGGCTATCCTGCTGCGCTGCGCGGGGTTCAACAACGTGGATCTGGTGGTCGCTGCGGAACTGGGACTGCTGGTGGCCCGGGTACCGGCTTACTCGCCCGAGGCGGTGGCCGAGCATGCGCTGGCGCTGATCATGACCCTCAACCGGCACACCCACCGCGCCTACAACCGGGTGCGCGAGGGCAACTTCATGCTCGATGGTCTGCTCGGCCGCACCCTGCACGGCAAGACCGTCGGGATCGTGGGCACCGGCAAGATCGGGCTGGCGGCGGCGCGTATTCTCAAGGGGATGGGCTGCACCGTGCTGGGCAACGATCCCTACCCGTCGCCCGGGTTTGCGGCGGTGGGCGAATCCGTGGCGCTGGAGGAGCTGTTGGCCCGCTCGGACATCGTGTCGCTGCATTGCCCGCTCACGCCGGAAACCCATCACCTGATCAACGAGGAATCGCTGGCGTTGATGAAGTCGGGCGCGATGCTGGTGAATACCTCGCGCGGTGGGCTGGTCAACACCGATGCGGTGGTGCGCGCGCTCAAGTCGCGCCATCTCGGGCATCTGGCCATCGACGTCTACGAACAGGAAAGCGCGCTGTTCTTCCAGGACCTGTCCGGGGAGATCATCGACGATGACCTGTTCCAGCGCCTGATGACCTTCCCGAATGTACTGGTGACGGGTCACCAGGGGTTCTTTACCGTGGAGGCGCTGCAGGAGATCTGCAGCATCACCCTGTGCAACCTGTCCGACTTCGCCAGCGGGGTGGAGTGCCGCAACCGGGTGATGGCGGGCTGACCGGCTAGCGATCCACCACTTCGGCGTATCGCACGACGGGCTTCTTGGGCTCTTGCTTGGCGACGGTGGCGGGGTCGCCGGACCAGAGCGGCCTGAGGATGATCTGGTCGGGCGTGGCCTCGATCCGCACCTGCAGGCCGACGGTGAAGCCGAAGGTTCGCAGCCAGGCGCCGCTGAGCGTGATCATGGGGAAGGGGCCGAATTTGTCCCGGTTGAGTTCGCTGATCTGCGGCATGGCGCGGATGTTGTGGTGGTAGTGCGGGGTGTAGCGGGGCAGGCGGGGAGGGGTGTCCTCTTCTGGCGCCTGGGCTGGATTGTGGGTCATGCGCTTGCCTCCATCAGGGGAAATAGCCCTCGCCGATAAGGGCGAGGGCGTCGGGAGGTCAAAACCGTGCAAGTCAGACGGCGGGCGTATTCCCCCGTGAAGGGTCTTGTATTAGCCGCCCTCCCGACATGGGGTATCCACTAGTTTCGACTTGCGGAGTTTTGCGCTCCGTGGGCGACCTTGGAGGAGGTGGCCGGATCGAGGCAAGGTGATTGTTTCTGTTGGAATTTGCGTTTCGATAGGCGAGGCCTACCGCTTGTCGGGTATGGCGCGTGCAGCGCGCCGGATGGCGCATATAGATGTGAGCGCGGGCACATATTTCGTCGGTCCGCAGACGTCACACCGCGCGCTGGGCGATAATCCAGCAGGTCGCAATCGGACCGATCATCCGGAACCCGCGACGTAGAGCCGGGCTCTGCCCGGCTGCCGTTCGCATGGACCCGGGCACCGCGCTGGCCGGGCAGAGCCCGGCGCTACGGGTTCTTGTCTATACATGACTGGCTGACTGTGCCGAATTCGGCGATCTGCCCGGTGTGCGACAACGTGTCGCAGCTGTTTCCGGGCCTTTCCTGCGCCAGATCATTGTCAATGCCTTTCTTAAATGGTGCGTGACGGCATAAAATTAGAGGGCTGACATGTTTGTCCTCTGCGCCGTCCCCCCTGGGCTGGCGCAGCCGGCTTTGGCCGGTGGGGATGGGCGTGAGAAGGCATTCCCTACGCAATTGGATCGACCGATGATTCCGTTGAAATCCCTTGGGCGCTGGCTGCGCCCGGGCCTGCTGTTGGCGTTGTCCGTGTTCATGACGGGCTGCAGTTCGGCCATTCTGGCCCCGAAGGGCCAGGTCGGCCATGACCAGAAGACCCTTCTGATCACGGCCACCGTGCTGATGCTGCTGGTCGTCGTGCCGGTCATCATCATGACCCTCACCTTCGCCTGGAAGTACCGTGCCAGCAACACCAAGGCCCGTTACGAGCCGAAGTGGTCGCATTCCACCGCGATCGAAGTGGTCGTCTGGTCGATCCCGTGCATGATCGTGCTGGTGCTGGCCGTGCTGACCTGGCGCTCCTCGCACTCGCTGGACCCGTACCGTCCGCTGGAGTCCGAGACCAAGCCGGTGGTGATCGAAGCCATTTCGCTGGACTGGAAGTGGTTGTTCATCTACCCGGAAGAGAACATCGCGACGGTCAACGAAATCACCTTCCCGGTGAACACGCCGCTGAACTTCAAGATCACGTCCGATTCGGTGATGAATGCCTTCTTCATCCCGCACCTGGGCAGCATGATCTACTCGATGACCGGGATGGAGACCAAGCTCCACCTGATCGCCAACGAGACCGGCACCTTCCCGGGCATGTCCTCGCACTACAGCGGCGCGGGCTTCAGCAAGATGCATTTCGACGCGAACTCGGTGACCCCCGAGGAGTACCAGGCGTGGCTGGCCAAGGTGCGTGCGCAGAGCACCCCGATGGACCAGGCCGCGTTTGCCGCGCTGGTGGATGACAAGAACCACGACTGGCACCCGGTGACCTACTTCGGTACCACCGAAACCGGCCTGTTCGACTGGGTCGTTGCCCGCCACATGGGCGACAACCAGCACTACGGCATGGACCACAAGGCCATGGACCACAAGGGGATGTCGCACGGCGCCGCTGGCGAAAGCCACGAAGGCCACGAAATGCCGGCCGCTGCCCATGACATGCCGGCCGAACATGCCGGACACACTGCAGACGAGCACGCCGCCGCCGGTCACACCGGCCACGCAGGCTCGGGAGAATAAGCATGAATCCGTTGGGTAAACTGACATTCGCTGACATCCCGCACGACCCGATCATCATCTCCACGCTGATCGGCGCGGGGATCGGTGGCCTGCTCGTGCTGGCCCTGATCACCAAGTTCAAGCTGTGGGGCTATCTCTGGAAAGAGTGGTTCACCTCGGTCGACCACAAGAAGATCGGCGCGATGTACCTCATCGTCGCCTTCGTCATGCTGCTGCGCGGCTTCGCCGACGCCATCATGATGCGCACCCAGCAGGCCATCGCCGCCAACGGCGCCGAAGGCTTCCTGCCGCCGCACCACTACGACCAGATCTTCACCGCCCACGGCGTGATCATGATCTTCTTCGTGGCGATGCCGCTGATCACCGGCCTGATGAACGTCGTGGTGCCGCTGCAGATCGGCGCGCGCGACGTGGC